>Ga0256405_10004229_pt1 | contig 27383 bp, 23 predicted proteins | sample RumenRJG_02DNA_FD_189096 | JGI IMG/M metagenome (GOLD analysis project Ga0256405, IMG submission 189096) | Bovine rumen microbial communities from Lethbridge, Alberta, Canada - RJG_02 | ecosystem: Host-associated > Mammals > Digestive system > Stomach > Rumen | place: Canada: Alberta... | reverse complement strand
GCAGGTGCTGGTCTTAAGTTCTCTCATCAGAAGAATGCTGATATTGAAGCAGGTGTTGTATATGCAGCATCTGAGAACACCAATGATGTAACCTTCCATGTAAATGGTTCATATCAGTTCTAATCTGATGTACTAATTCATGTAGCCTAAAACTTAGGCTACCTTAAAAAAGGATCTTCGACATAACTATTTGAAGATCCTTTTTTCTTTAGCTTATTGAAGAGATCTTATTTTCTCAAAGATCCTCTTATTATGTTCCAACTAGCTAAACAGTAAGATCAGCTAACCAACGACCTTTCTTATAACCCATGTATAAGAGAATAAAGCCTAAGATCTCTCCACTGTCTACCGCCAGTTACTTGGCCACCCTGCGCCACGAACGCGGACACAAGTGGCCGAGTTGAAGTTGGCAGTTACGCGGACACCTAAAAAAGGTCCTCCTGCCAACTTCATTACATTCATTACACCTAAAATAGGCTAGTTCTTTTCCTCCTTACCATCTGTTTTCTTTTTTAACTCCTCAATAAGTTTGCTAATACCTTCAGGATCTAAGCTAGCTCTTTTGAGTAGATTGGACATACCTTCTAGGTACAGGTACTTTTCACGATCATCAGCTCTTTCTCTACTCAAAACATTGACCTGATCTCTTAGTGCATTATTTTCAGAGAGTAGTCTGCTGTTGTCACTTTCAAGCTCAGATACCTTAGATGTAAGCGTAGATATCTCGCTATTAGCTTTATCAATACTTGCAGTTAATTCCTCCTCAGAGATTTTGCGTTCTTGATAGGCTTTTAAAAGCATAGAATGCAAAGAATCAATCTTAGAATCATCTTCTTTTAGCTTGAACTTGATACAGACATCAGTGAGATCGCGAATGATCTTCTCAATAGTCTCATTAGGAACACGTTTTTTATCAATTTCACTTAGCTTGTTTTTTACGTAAGTTTCATTGAATTCATTTACGAACCTTTGTAAGGTTGAAAGAGAACCATGCCCTATAGAGCGGTGGAGAATGTTAGCTGTAGGATCAACACCAGAGGCTCTTAATTTGAGGTAAAGAGCTTTAACATCATCTTTATTGAGAGGTGCAGATTTGCCAGATGTAATAGGTGTAATGTAATCATTACATCCATTACACCCGTTTTTAGCCTCATTTTGTGGATTTTTCATTACACCCATTACACCTTCAGTTACTTTGGGAGAGGTCATTATCAGTTCTCCTCATTTTTAAACTTAGGCTTTTCAGAGCGTTGGGATTGACCGTCAAGCTGTAAATGCTGGTAGTTGTGCAGAATTCTGTCCATTACAGCATCAGCAGCTTCCTTAGAACCTACCATGTGTTGAAGCCAATTAGCAGGATGAAGCTGTGAAGCTAATATCAGGCCACATCTGTTGTTTTCCCTGCATTTCTGTACCAAGTCCTTAAAGACAAAGGATTCTCCATTTCTCTGTTCTCCAATACAGACATCATCAATAAAAAGAACATCGTGAGAGTAATACTGTTTCTTGGCATTTTCATATACATTAGGATCACCAGAATACAAGGCACTAGCAAGCTCGGTGATCATGAGACTGTAATCAACACACAGACACTTTAGACCATTACGGCAGGAGGCATCTACAATGGCTGATGCTAAATCTGTTTTACCGCATCCGCATTTACCGGTAATTATGATTAGCTCTCCTTCCTTATGCCATCGACCTGACATTAGATAATCAATATGAGATTGAGATATGCGGTAACTTTTCTTGCGTTCAGAAATAACTTCCTGAGTAGCGTTTGAAGTTAACGCACTCTTTTTAAGTCTTCTCTGATAACGACTGTTACGCCTTTTAGTTATTTCAACCTGGAGTAACTCATAAAGTTGATCGTTAAATCCTAATTCTAAAAAAGAGTTATCCTGTTTAGAATCACTTAATGCCTGTGCCATACCTGAAAGGTGTAATTCTTTGAGAATTGAGAGATTCTCTTCTAGACTGTGCTCAGAGCCTGCTTTTAATGCAGACTCGGTCATGTTTTTTACTGAATCATTACTATTTAAAGAGTTCATGGTAGTATTCCTCTCCTCTTACAGAATCACTATCTTTAGATTGGTTATTGGTGGTATTAGCAACATCTTTTGTTTTTGGTGGCTCAGTGCTTAAATTTGAAGACGAGGTTACAAAGTTGCTAAAAGTGTCAGTTCCCATTTCTTTTATTCTTGAGAACAGGTTATATGTTCTGCTTATCTGTGTTCTCAGCTCCGTTGTACAAGCTTTTTTTACAATCTCTTCACAGGTAGCGTTAAGACAGTCAAGATCCTGAGGATTTTTGCTGTAAAGGTTGTAAATTTGATTGCAAAGTCTTGTTGCAACAGGTGTGGACGACTTGAACACTTCAAATAACCATTGAATGGCCTTAGCTATGGCATCATGAGGCTCACTTAGATTTTCAAAAGCAGAAATAAACCATTCTTTTGGACGTGAGGTAACACGTTCTGTTTCTGTTTTAAAGCTGTCTGCCTTATGATAGTGTCTTGGGGAAATAGCATTTTTATCAAGTTCGTAAGAGACGATTACCTTCAAATTTCCGTCCTTACGCAGATTGATGTTTTTCCCCATGTTGTTTTCTATGATGATGGTCTTTCCAATCTGTTCTATACCTGCGTAGTAATAGTTATTCTGGTAAGTTACGTAACCATTTTTTCTTACAAAGGCATAGGACATGTACTTTACTGTTGGTCTAACCAGAGGTAATGGCTTTAAAAAAGGAGATTCATATCTTTTAAAGACTTCGAACCTAGATAGCTGACCATGAGAACGTGAAGCTGTATTGATCTTCATGAGTTCTTGTAAAAGCATACGATTTAAATGGGTAAGATCTTCAACATGAGGAATAGAGCTCTTAGGCTGACTTTCAAAAAGATGCTTTTGAAGAGTAAGATTGGCTCTCTCATTAGTGCCTTTCCATTTAGGTGATCTTACTGGGCAAAGATCTGTACCCATCTTAAATTCACGAACAACCATTTCGATTGTGGCTCGAAGTCTGGTTGGTGAACCGTATTGGCATAAAGCTTTGTCGTTGTCACTCCTTAATACTTCAGGTACACCACCAAAGAAATACAAGGCATTGATAATGGCTACAGCCCAACAGATACCACTGCCAGAACTCATGGCTTCAGCATAGATATATCCTGAGTATTTGAGTACTGCTGTAAAAATAACAGCCTTCTGGTGTTCTCCTTTTGCATTTACATACTCAAATCTGTCACCTATAGTATCGATTTCCACCATGGATGCAGGGCCAAAGTTGTTATTTGAGTATGGCTGGTGCCTTAATATATCAAGACCTTTATCGTGAAGGTATTTGCTATATCTGCGATTGAAAGTTCGTTCAGACATACAGCCTTCAGGAAGGCAACCTTCACCTGTGAAATTAGGAAAGTACTGTTTAAGATATAGATTCACCCAAGCACTGCGCTCTGTAGGTAACATCTTCCCCCAAACTCTTTTGGTACTCAGATATTCTCTAACTTCTTCCCAATCAGGCTCTACAAAGTCTACTTGCTTTGTGGCAACACCACATACCTTTGTAAGAACTTCATCTGAAAGAGCACCGATTGACTCAAGGCTAATATTTGCCTGATCCAACAAAGCTCGATATTTAGTAGCACTGGTTCTTCCAATACCTAAGCTTTGAGCTAACTTTCGGTTACTAATGTCTGGTTGAGCAACAATCAGAGAAACTAATCTCCTGATTGTCTCAATATTTATTGTTTGAGTCATATTGTCCTCAATAAATTACACAGCGAAATTACTGCTCTTCGAGGTTATGACTTTCGTAGGGGGTAAGGATGAATTTAGAATAAAAAAAACTTGTGGGCTGTTATGAATTAAAATGAGTGTCCGCGTAGCTGTCGCGTGTGCTCATTTTTAGTTGTCGAAAAGTGACCGCCTAACTGGCGGTAGACATTTTGAAATTTCGTCTATCAGATCATCTACAAGGTATTCATCACTCATGCAGTGCATATCAGACACGCCTTCACTTACAAGAGGGTAGAGCTTTGACTTGTAGAAAATATCTAAGGCTTTGCGCAAGGAGATATGTTCTTTTTTAGCCAACAGAGCAACTACTCTTGAGTACTTCATTTGCAGTAAGATAGGATTTGCGTCCATATATGTTTCCCTATAATCTTGAGGCTTTTATAAAAGTAAGAAAGCTCAAGGCAAGTTGAGTTCTAAAACAGAATTGCAAGTTAGGCTTTTCAAAACGAAGTCTTTTTATGGCTTCAGCTTTATCTATAAGACCATCAAAAAACAGTTCCACTGTGTTAAAAACTTTGTCATTGGCAACGCCACCGATTACAAGATCATAGTTACTTGTGTCCTGTCCGCTTCTGCACTTTAAGATAAAATCAAGCCAGCTTTCAGAGTAGTCATCAAATTTCATTACATTAAGTGTATTTAGTTTGTCTTCAGTAAACTCAAAACTTGAGATAAAGCTGTCTTTACCTTGAGTTTTAAATTTTGCACAGAACTTTTGAGCATCTTTGTATGCAGATGCTAAATAAAAGCCTTTGCCTAAATCTGTATAAGAGCGAGTGAATTCTAGCTTTGGTTTTTCAATGATAGTATCTGAAACATGATAGAGGATCATAAAAGCTCGCCTCTTTTTTTCATCAAAGAAATGATGTCATCTACGATGTAATCTTTACTTTGTGTATGGAGAACGTCATATTCAGGAATGATGTAGTTATCTAAGATGTCGCTGCCATCTGAAAGTTGAATATAGAGATCACAAGCTCTGATACCAAGTTTCAAGGCAACGTTTTCAATGCAGAAAATTGCAAATTCAAGTGTGTTTTGGTCGGTTATATCACTCTTTTCTGACATGGTATCTCCTTATGTGCAAGACTGCACTTAGAGTATATATTTTATGTGTTAGCTAAAACAAGATGAGATAACACGTACTCAGTCTTGTCATGGACCTGTAAGGTTTTATAAAGCTTATCGATTAAATCTTGATGAAAAGTTGTTTTTCGGTTGAGAAATAAGGGCAAATAAGCGAAAATACACGCAGTTTTATTTTTGAAAAATCAGTGAAAATGGCAGATAAAAATCTCTTAAATGAAATAAACAAGCGTAGAACGTTTGCGATTATTTCCCACCCTGATGCTGGTAAAACCACCATCACAGAAAAAGTTTTATTATTCGGTTCAGTAATTCAAAGAGCAGGTGAAGTTAAAGCTCGTGGTTCAACCGGAACCTTTGCCCGTTCAGACTGGATGGATATGGAAAAAGAGCGTGGTATTTCTGTTTCCACCTCTGTAATGCAGTTCCCTTACAATAACTGTACTGTAAATCTTTTGGATACCCCAGGTCACGAGGACTTCTCTGAGGATACCTACCGTGTGCTTACAGCTGTGGACTCATGCTTAATGGTAATTGATGCAGCCAAGGGTGTTGAGGAAAGAACCCGTAAGTTAATGGAAGTCACAAGATTACGTACCACTCCAATTCTAACTTTCATGAACAAGTTGGACCGTGAAACACGTGACCCTCTTGATCTTTTAGATGAAGTTGAAAAAGAGCTTAACATTCTGTGTGCTCCTATCACTTGGCCTATTGGCTCAGGTAAGTCTTTTAAAGGTATTTACCATTTATTAAAAGATGAGGTAATGCTCTATCACTCAGGTGAGGGGTACCACATTCAGAAAGCTCAGACCATTAAAGGTCTTGATAATCCTGAGCTAGATAAAGTTCTAGGTGAGGATGAAGCATCTCAATTACGTGATGATATTGAACTTGTTAAAGGTGCTTCAAACGAGTTTGATTTAGAGCTTTTCCGTGAGGGTAAATTAACTCCTGTATTCTTCGGTACCGCTTTAGGTAACTTCGGTGTTGACTGCATGTTAGACGGTTTAACCGAATGGGCTCCAACTCCTCTTTCAAGAGTAGCTGATGAGCGCGAGGTAGTAGCATCTGAGGGTAAACTTACAGGCTTTATCTTTAAGATCCAGGCTAATATGGATCCTAAGCACCATGACAGAATTGCTTTCATGCGTATTGTTTCAGGTTCCTACCACAAGGGCATGAAACTGTATAACGTACGTTTAGGTAAAGAAGTAATTGTATCTGATGCGGTAACCTTTATGGCTGGTGAGCGCGAACAGGCTCAATTAGCAGTAGCAGGTGATATCATCGGTTTACATAACCACGGTACCATGCGTATTGGTGATACCTTCACTGAAGGTGAAAAACTTCACTTTAACGGTATACCTAACTTCGCACCTGAACTTTTCAGACGTATTCACTTAAATGATCCTCTAAAGCAAAAGCAGCTTCAAAAGGGTCTAATGCAGTTGTCAGAAGAAGGTGCTGTGCAGGTATTCAGACCTATCATCAACAACGATCTGATCGTAGGTGCCGTAGGTGTGCTGCAGTTTGATGTGGTGGTATCTCGTCTAAAGCATGAATACAACGTTGATGCAAAATATGAGAATATCGCTGTAACTACAGCCCGCTGGTTAAGTTCAGATGATCCTAAGGCTCTAAAGGAAATCCAGGATAAGGTTCCTCAGTCAATTGCCTTAGATGGTGGTGATAACCTAACCTTCTTGGCAACCTCAGGTGTTAATTTAAACCTTAACATGGAACGTTATCCAAAGGTTAAGTTCTCTGCTACAAGAGAACACTAATCAAGCCTTGCCAAAAGGTAGCTTTTGGCAGGTAACTTAAGAGCACACAAAGAGGCAACATGCTGTTCGATGCCCATGTACATGTAGGAATGTTCGATGACATTAAGTCAATGCTCAAGTGTGCTCTTTTATCAAAGATAACTCCTATCTGTGTAGGTATTACTCTAGATGAGAGTTTACATACCTTAACTCTATTAAAAGAGAATTCTCTATCCTTACCTGTATTTGTAGGTATTCATCCTTGGTATCTAAAAGATAATCTTTTTGATGACAGCAAGATTGAAACTCTGCTTGCCTTTGACAATGCTGTAGGTATTGGTGAATGCGGTTTAGATAATAAGATTGAAACACCTATAAATTACCAAATCGAAGTTTTAGAACAGCACTTAGAAATAGCTAAAAAGCACTCACTTCCTGTCAATCTGCATATCCGTGGTTGTCATGGAGAGCTCATTAGAGTTTTAAAAAAGTATCAAGGTCGGGTAAACGGTTTTATTCACAATTTTACTTTCTCATATGATTTAGCTAAACAGTATCTTGATTTAGGCATGATGTTGTCAGTAGGTCATCACATTACCTTCAATCAGGCAAAGTTAAATTCTGTTTTACAAAAGATCGGCATGGAACACTTTGTTTTAGAAACCGATGCTGATTTTTTACATACAGGACCATATGATCCAAACTTAATCAAAAGAGAGTATGAGTGTATTTGTACTTTGTTTAACCGTAAAATGGACGAAACAGAGATTATTTTAGAGAACAATATCAAAAGGGTAATACCTAAGATTGCAACCTCTATAAAATCATAACGAAAAAGTCACAACATAAAATAAATAGGAAAATAGCATGAGCTTTGTTTATATTGTCAAAAAAGATCTGGCATTTGATGTTAAAAAGGCATCCAAAATTGTCGAAGAAAATACTGGTATTACTTTAAAAGCTCTTGCTTCAAAAGAATTACACGGTCATGTTGGAGCTTTATTTTCAACTGACAATGACAATGCTCATGAACTATGTAAAAAGGCAGTAACTGAAGGCAAGTTTGACTTTGATGTCTTTGCTGCTACCTCTTTCCCTACCTTAAAAGAAAAAGGCGAGATTTGCCTTGATATGGACATGACCTCAGTGCAGATTGAGGGTATTGATGAAATTGCAAGACGCTTAGGCGTATATGACAAGGTCTCAGAGATCACCTCAAAGGCAATGCACGGTGGTCTTGATTTTGCTCAGTCTCTAACATTACGTGTTTCCATGCTAAAAGATGGTGATGCCTCTGTAATCGAAGATGTTAAAAGCATCATGAAAGAGACTGACGGTCTTGAGGTTTTAATGCAGACTGTAAGTGCTCATAACTGGGTAAAAGGCATCTGTTCTGGTGGCTTTGAGCAGTTAATCTGTGTTTTAGATAAGAAGTACTCTTTAGATATGGTTTGCGCTAACTCTTTAGAGATTAAAGATGGCAAGTTAACCGGTAAAGTTGATAAGAGAATTGTTGATGCTACTGTAAAACGTGAAGGTGTTTTAGAGTTACAGCAAAAGTCTAAAGTAAAATCATCACAAATCATTGTCTTAGGCGACGGTGCTAATGACTTAAAGATGATTGAGGTAGCAGCCCTTGGTATTGCTTATCATGCTAAACCATTAGTACAGCAAACAGCTCCATTCTGTATCAATCATTCTGATCTTAGTGCTGTAGCTTTGCTTTTAGAGTTGAATTCATAAGATGGCAAAAGCAAAAAGCGTTTTTATCTGTTCTAGCTGTGGTGCTAAGTATTACCGCTGGCAGGGCATCTGCTCTGAGTGCGGTGAAGCTGGTACCATCAGTGAAACTATTGTCGATACAGCACCTAATGCTGGTGCTAAGGTAGCAGCAAGAGCCTTATCAGGATTTGCAGGTACCACAGGTAGTGGTATTTGCTCTCTTGCAACAGTTGATCTTACCAAACGACCAAGAATATCCTCAGGTTTTACCGAGTTTGACAGAGTTTTAGGTGGCGGTATTGTCTCAGGCTCTGTAGTTTTAATTGGCGGTAACCCAGGTGCAGGTAAATCAACCTTACTGTTACAGACAGTAGGCAGACTCTGTCAGAACCATAAAGTCCTGTATGTAACCGGTGAGGAGTCACTACAGCAGGTAGCACTTAGAGCTCATCGTTTAAAAATTGAATCATCGAATATTAGAATTGCTGCTGAAACCTCAATTGATACTATCTGTGAGATGGCTTCAAAAGAAAGCCCTGAGGTTTTAATTGTTGATTCTATTCAGGTTATGCATGTAACTGGAATTGAGTCAGCTCCTGGCTCTGTAAGTCAGGTTCGTGAAGGCGCTGCAGCTTTAACTCAATTTGCTAAAAGAACCGGTATTGCAGTCTTCATGGTAGGACATGTAACCAAAGACGGTACTCTAGCAGGTCCTAAAATCTTAGAGCACTGTGTAGACTGCTCAGTGATTTTAGAGGCTGGTACTGACATGCGTTATAGAACTTTACGTTGCCAGAAGAACCGCTTTGGTGCTGTAAATGAGATTGGTGTCTTTGCTATGACAGACACCGGTTTAAAAGAAGTTAAAAACCCATCAGCTATCTTTTTAAACCGTCAGGATACAGTAGCTCCAGGCTCTTTAGCTATGGTAACTTGGGAAGGTACCAGACCATTGTTAGTTGAGTTGCAGTCTTTAGTAGATTTATCCTTATACTCAAATCCAAGACGTCTGTCTTTAGGTACTGATCAGAATCGTCTGTCCATGTTGCTCTCCGTTTTACATCGTCATGCTGAATTTGCTCTAGCTGATCAGGATGTCTTTGTAAACGTCGTAGGTGGCGTAAAAGTTGAGGATACCTCTTCAGATGTACCATTAGCTTTAGCACTTATCTCATCTTACAGAGATAAGCCTATAGATAAAGGTACTATTGCTTTTGGAGAGATTGGTCTTACAGGTGAGATAAGACCTGTACCTTATGGACAGGAGAGAATATCAGAGGCAGTAAAGCAAGGCTTTGTAAGAATTATCGTGCCTTTTGATAATGCTCCACGTACACGTAATCCTAATGTAGAGGTAATTCCGGTAAAGAGAGTTACCGATCTCTTTAATCTGGTGTGAATTGTTTAATGTGTAACTAGGCTTATGTAATTATGCTTATGTAGCTAGACTGGCTACTCATACTAGTTACACAGTCTAGCCACACACAAAATAAAACTAACCTTCAGATACTAAGGAATGAACTAATCTTAGAGCGATAATTAAACGATCCTCGTTTCTAAATCTTTGCTCTAAGCACTTACCTGCATTAGCTAAGTCATGCTGCAATGAAGCCATCTTTTTCTCATTAAGATCTTCGGCATACTTATCGGTAAATCTCATTAAGTACTCGGTAGTAGCTTCAATCTTAGGCATGGTTCTATTGGCAATAGATAATGATCTGCCTGATGCGTTTTCAATTAGTTCGATGATCTTAGGGTAAAGATCAAAGTGACCATGTGAAATGTAGTCAATTAGATGATTACAGAATGAGGTAACATCCTCATAAGAAGGGTAACAAACATCATTCTGATTTGAACTGCGTGATAAAGATACATTTAGGATCTTCATATACATGAGAACAAGCTCCTGACGAGCTTTAATCATGTCATTAACCCATTTATATTTTTCATCAACATTCTGTAAAGTGGTGTTGAAAGTCTTTCCAAACTCTGTAGCTTTCATACGCACCTCCTCGTTTTGTTCTATTTAATCTAAAAGTAAAATATCATAAAAATCAGTTAGTAAACTGTTACTTAAATCAAATAAATAGATACAGATGAGGGGGTAAAAACAGATAATGCCACGCATGTGGCATTATCTGAAGGAATAATTTGAAATTAGTCTAACTAAGGCTTAACGCTTAGCCATTAATGACTGCTGATAAAGCTCACGTTTGTACTTCTTAATGGAAGCTGCGAAAGCTTTACGTGATTTTGAGTTTAACTCAACTCTCTGATTATCAAGCTTTACTCTTAATGGGTTTACAGCTCTACCACCAATACGAACCTCATAGTGTAAGTGAGGACCAGTTGAAATACCGGTATTACCAGAACGAGCAATCACAGCACCTTGCTTTACTCTCTGACCTGGACGTACTGATAACTTAGATAAGTGCATGTAAACAGTAGATACAGTTGAAGAGTGTCTTAATACAATGAAGTAACCAGCTGATCTTGAGAAACCTGCCTTATCTACAACACCGTCTGATGGAGCTGAAACTAATGAGCCTACAGGCATACCAAAGTCAACACCGTTGTGTGGTCGTACGCGACCGGTTACAGGGTGCAATCTGCTTGGATTAAATGGAGAGGTTACTCGTACTCTTGAATGGAATGGGAAACGGGTAAATCCAGCAGAACGAGCAGGCTTTAGACCTCTTTCGTCATAGTACTTGCCATCAGCTGTATTTAAATAGCTTGCAACTTTACCACCACGAGACAGGGTAAACTCAACAGCACAGATCTTGCCTTTACCCTTTGAATCGGTAAAGAGTACTCTCATGCTGTCACCAGCACGAATGTTACGTGAGAACTGAATCTTACCTTTGAACATCTGTAAGATCTTATTGATCTCAGCATAAGTAATACCAGCTCGGTTTGCAGCAGCTGAGAAGCTCTCTCCCTTGCCAATATTAACTAAAACGAGACGACCGCGTTTAGCTGCACTCATCTCCTGAACTGGCTCGTCCTTTACAGCAGCAACTTTGTTATCCTGAGTTTTGTCAGTCTTTGATGCTGAAGCTGTTGTTGCATTAGGAGCATCTTTTGAGGCTAAAAGTTTTGCCTGTGAGGTGGCATCATCATCCATCTCATAAGAGCCTAACTTCTCTTTAACTACTGTGTAGTTGCCTGACTTGTCTGTCTTATAGAAACGTAACTGCTCTTTATCAGAAATAGGTTTAATGAAGACTAGAAGTTCACCTTTACCGTCAACTAAGAAAGAGAGATTCTCGCCAATCTTAAGCGAGTTAATTCTCTTAGCTAAAGTCTTATCGGTATCTAAAATGGCCATTAAAGTAGAAGCAGGGATATTCAAATCCTCAAATAGTGAGGAGATGTTATCACCACGCTGAACGCTTTCAGTTACCCACTTAGTTTCGATATCAGAGCTCTGATCTTTATCAATCTTTTTAGCTAAAGCTGATACTTCACTGTCTAACTGAGCATCAGAATCAGCTAAATCAGCATCAGGTAAAGAATCATCATAGTTTTCCATCTGCTGATTCTTATCTTTATTAGAAGTGATGCCGTATGCTTGAGTTAAAGGTACAGAATCATCGATTTGTGCGACGCTCTCATCGTTATAGGCAAACATATTTGAGTTGGCACTATTGTCTTGATCGTCACTTGTTGAATAAAAATTCTTATTAGTAGCGATAGATAGGGTAAGCGCTAGCACAAAGGTAGCTAAGATAGCCTTGTTATGTTTTTTAGAAAGAGGTCCCTTCCAAGCTGAAGAACCAATGGCCTCTTTTGAAATGTAGTCTTCTGATATCATTTTATTATCTTGTAAAAAGTCTTCATTAACATCGTATTTTGCAGACATAGATCTCTTCTTAAAGGCATAGGCCCCAAGATCTGCCTTTTGTAATTTTTGCGTAGTTAAGACTTTTGTTAAATTCTTTTAGTTAATAAGCGTTTATCACTAGCTGTATTTACATTTACTAATAAACGCTTATTAACAAGGTTTTTCTTCACATTTAAATGTGAAGTTTTTAATTGTAAAGTTTATGTAGTTATTATGTACAGTTAGCTTTAGTATACTATATTAATGAGCGAACAGCTGATATTATTAGGTGTAATTAATTCACATATTTAAAACAATTTGAGGTAGAGCATGATTTTTGGTGAAAAGTATTACGGAATGTTAAAAAAACTCTCTCCATGGAGACAGAGTTTGTTTTCATTGGTCTTAGCTCAAAGACAATATCCAAATTATGCTCTCTGGTGTGAAGTAAATGAGGTCAAAGGTGGAGCTAAAGCTTATCAGAAGACTCTAAACACCTTGTGGGAGTTCCATAAAGATAAGTTCAATACCATCGATCTTGAAAAGGTCTTAGATGAATTTGAACCATATCTTTTAGATGATGAGAAGAATGACTTATCAGTAGGTGACTTATTCTCATTAGATGCAACCTTATCCTTATCATCTTCAATTTTAGCTATCATTATGCATGAAGGTGAGGAAGCTGAAATGGCATCTCGCGCCTCATTAAGCGGTGTGATTCGTCAGATTGAGCAGTCATCAGAACAGGAATACACTGACGAAGAGCTAAGAGAAATGGAAAGCGTTGATAATGAGGTTAACTTCCAGGTAGAGCTCTATGAACTTTTAGAAAAGTCTAAAAGAGAACCAGAGCTTGTCGACAAGCTCTACAAGTTAAGTCTCAACGGTGGTGTAAGTAATATTGGACTTAGCCTTGAGTAAGTTTCCTTTTAAATGGATGTCTTTTTAAATTGATATCTATTAAAGGGAAAAAACTACTTGTAAAAAGCCTCTAAGATTAAGATTACGCCACTTAGAATAGATACTGAAGAGAACACCAACTTTACCTTGGCAACGGGCATTTTGATTAAAAGTGTGGTTCCAAGGTAAGCTCCAGTAAAAGCAGCAATAATCATCACTGGTATCCACTGCCATTGAATTGAAGTTAAAGCTCCTACCGTTATAGCACCTACTGCATTCCAGATTGTAGCCACAAAGATCATGGTATGCATGATGGCGCGTTTAAGCTCTAGACCAAATACCCCCACCAAAGTCAGGGTAGCAAACAGACCTGCTCCAGATGAGAGTGAGCCTGAAAACATACCAATTATCAGAATACACAAAGTGCCTAGAATAGTTCTTGTATAAGAGCGGTTTTCAATTCCTGTTGAACCAAAGCCTTTTTTGAACATGGTATAGATGCCAGAACCGATGGTGATAAAACCTAAAACAATCTGAGCAATATGAGAAGGAACTGAAATAATGATAATTGAGCCTGCAACAACTGCAGGGCAACCTACAAAGAGCATGATAAAGCTTACAGCTTTATCAAAGGCAAAGGATCGGTTAAATCCTTTTTTAGACATGGCTCCAATTCCCAAAAATACTACTGCAACCTTATGAGTACCCAAAGCTGTAGCAAATGGAAGGCCCAACAGGATCAGCATAGGAAACTGGATGAAGCCAGCGCCTCCACCGGAGACACTGGCAAAGAGATTGGCAACAAAGGTAACTAAAAACAGAATAGACTGATTTACAATTTCCTCAATCACCTTGATCTCCTTTCTTGATTACTTGCGGTTTAATGCACGCCATGCAATATCGTTTCTGTAGAACATGCCATCAAAGTGGATGTTCTTGATGTGAGCGTAAGCTTTTTCACGAGCTTTAGCTACATCATCACCTAGAGCGGTTACGCATAATACACGACCGCCTGAGGTTACGATATCATCGCCAACCTGCTTGGTACCAGCCTCAAAGACCTTAAGATCATCACCAGTCTTAATCTCAAGACCTGTGATCTTGTCGCCCTTACGAGGTGATGCAGGGTAACCGTGAGCTGCAAGCACAATACCGATAGCAGGACGTGGATCATATTTAATATCAACGCCTTTTAAGCCACCGTCTTTACATGCCTTTAAGCATAAGTCCACAAGATCAGACTGCATACGTAGCATGATTGGCTGAGTCTCTGGATCACCAAAACGGCAGTTGAACTCAACTACTCTTGGTGCACCATTCTTATCAATCATTAAACCTGCGTATAAGAAGCCACGGTAAGGGATACCATCCTCTTTCATACCCTTTAGGGTAGGATTGATGATTTCATCCATTACTCTCTTGTAAACAGCATCAGTTACAACAGGAGCTGGTGAATAAGCTCCCATACCACCGGTGTTAGGACCAGTATCACCGTCGCCTACACGCTTGTGATCCTGTGATGTTGCCATAGGAAGAGCATTTTCAGTATCAGACATAACGATGAATGATGCCTCTTCACCTTCCATGAACTCTTCGATAACAACTGAAGCTGAAGCGTCACCAAACTGATGCTCATCAAGCATATTGTGCACAGCATCAATAGCTTCTTTTTCAGTCATAGCAACAACAACGCCTTTACCAGCAGCTAGACCGTCAGCTTTAATTACGATAGGAGCACCCATCTTTTTAATGTAAGCTACAGCATCATCAGTCTTTGTGAATACTTCATAAGCTGCTGTTGGAATGTTATGGCGCTTTAAGAAGTCTTTAGTAAATGACTTAGAACCTTCTAGCTGAGCACCAGCCTTGCTAGGTCCAAAGATGGTTAAACCTTCTTTTTCAAAAGCATCAACGACGCCTGCAACAAGAGGAGCCTCAGGTCCTACGATAGTAAGACCAATGCCTTCTTTTTTAGCAAAGTTTACAAGACCTTGAATGTCATCAACTCCGATTGCAACATTCTCCATCTTGTCTTCATGAGCAGTACCAGGGTTACCTGGTGCTACAAATACTTTGTCAGCTAATGGTGACTTGGCAGCACGCCATGCTAGAGCATGCTCACGACCACCGTTACCGATAATTAAAACTTTCATTTAGAACCTCACCTGTTGGGGATTAAAAGTAGGTAGTAAAAGTAGTTTGCAATTTGCAATTAAAGTTACGTGCAACAGTTCTAGTCTTTCTTGTCTTGTTAGATACATATGCACGTAACTACTTACAAATTAGTGACGGAAATGACGCATTCCAGTAAATACCATGGCAATACCGTGCTCGTTAGCAGCATCGATAACTTCCTGATCACGGATTGAGCCACCTGGCTGAATGATGCACTTAATGCCAGAAGCTGCTGCTGCATCAACACCATCACGGAATGGGAAGAATGCATCAGATGCTAAAGCAGCACCCTCTAATGATAACTTAGCATCTTCAGCTCTTAAACAAGCAATACGTGCTGAGAATACACGGCTGGTCTGACCACAACCAATACCTAAGGTCTTCTTGTGGTTGGTGTAAACGATAGCATTTGACTTAGTGAACTTACATACCTTCCATGCAAATAGAAGTTCGTCCATCTCGTCAGCGGTAGGAGCTCTCTTAGTTACAACCTTAAGATCTTCTTTCTTAACAGTCTCAAGATCAGCTTCCTGAACTAATAGACCACCGTTTACTCTCTTGAAGTCTAATCTTGGTTTAGCCTGACCTAAAGGACCGGTCTCTAATAATCTTACGTTCTTCTTACGAGCAACTTCAGCTTTAGCTGCCTCTGAAACAGCAGGAGCTACGATAACCTCGCAGAACTGTCTGTCAACGATAGCTTTAGCAGTAGCACCATCTAACTCTCTGTTAAAGGCAATGATACCGCCGAATGCTGACTCACTGTCACAGTTGAAAGCATCTTCATAAGCCTGAGTTAAGTTTTCACCTAAAGCTACACCACATGGGTTTGCGTGTTTTACGATTACGCAACAAGGCTCTTCGAACTGACGAACACACTCAATAGCAGCATCGGTATCAGCGATGTTGTTGTATGAAAGCTCTTTACCCTGTAACTGCTTAGCAGTTGAGATACCAGCATCATGTGCGTAGATATCAGAGTAGAAAGCAGCCTTCTGATGAGGGTTCTCACCATAACGCATGCTCTGTAATTTCTTGAAGTTTAAGTTTAGGGTACGAGGTAGAGTTGAAACGGTACCATCTGAAATACCGTAATCAGGTACCTTAGTACCAAAGTAGTTAGCAATAGCGCTGTCATAAGCTGCAGTGTGCTCAAAAGCTGCAATAGCTAAATCAAAACGAGTATTCCAAGTTAATGAACCATCATTAGCATCCATCTCTTTGATTACTCTGTCGTAATCTGATGCTCTTACAACGATAGCAACATCACGGTTGTTCTTAGCTGCTGCTCTTACCATAGTAGGACCACCGATATCGATGTTCTCAATAGCTTTCTCAAGAGGGCAGTTTGGATCTGAAACAGTCTTAACAAATGGATAGAGGTTTACAACTACAAGATCGATTGGCTTGATGTTGTGCTCTGCCATTACTTTTTCGTCAATGCCACGACGACCTAAGATACCACCGTGGATCATTGGGTGAAGAGTCTTGACTCTACCATCCATCATCTCAGGGAATTTGGTGTAATCAGATACCTCAATAACCTTAACACCATTCTGATCTAGTAATTTAGCAGTACCGCCAGTTGATAAAATCTCAACTCCGCGTTTTTCTAATTCTTTAGCAAATTCAACTACACCAGATTTATCAGAAACGCTGATTAGAGCGCGTTTGATTGGACGTAAGAGGGCTTCCATTTAAAGACTATGCTCCTAAAAAAATATATGCGACTTTAAGGACAGGTAGTGTCCCTTTTAAAGTGCCCACATTGTACCAATTTGTTTGAACAAAATCGCATTTTTTAAGAACTTACAACAATGGTGCAAAAAGTAAGTTATATGTAACAAAATCATAATTGCTAAAGGTAGAAAGTTATGCGTAAGCAACTTAAAAGATAACAGCTTAAAAATCGCTGTTTAGTTGTCAATATAAGACTCAATATAAGACAGTTTTTCCTTAGAAACGAGTTGTTCAAAAGAAATAAGCTGTAAAGGGAAATATGCAATTTAAAAAAAAGACAGTTTTGACAGGAAGTTACAAAAGGTTCTGTATAGTTAACTTTACGCATAGGATATGGCATTAGACATAAGCGCGACAGTAAGTCAAGAGCTGATATAAAAGACAAATTAAAAAAAATCTAAAAAAAATCTTAAAAATTAAAATATGATAAAAATCAATAAATTAGATAAATTACAAGTGATAAAAACTGCTCAAACTGGGGTTGTATCAGTGTTTTGACAAAAAGATCTATCTTTTTTTTTCTTAAAATAGCGTATACTAAGCGCGTTTTAGGTGAGATATGCCACGAGATGTGGTCTCATCACAATAGAATTTTTTGATTGAGTATATCAATCGACACATAGTATTTATCGTTATAATCGCTCACGAAAAGAGCATATTTCAAAGGAAATTGTGAATTATGAATAAGTCTGAACTTATCGAGCAAATCGCTAAGCGTTCTGGTTTACCTTTAGCAGGTTCACGCAAGGCTTTAGACGCATTATTAGAGACCGTTGGTGAAGCATTAGCTTCAGGCGATCGCGTTCAGTTAGTAGGCTTTGGTACTTTCAAGGTTACTGAGCGTTCAGCTCGTGAAGGTCGTAACCCACAGACTGGTGCTGTAATCAACATTCCAGCAACCAAGACTCCTTCATTCAGCGCTGGTGCTGAGTTAAAGAAGACTGTAAACAAATAATTACAGTTTCATAGAATGAATATGAAGAAACCAGATCTTAAAGGTCTGGTTTTTTTATATGCAAATTACGTTTTAAATGGGATGTACGACGTAATTTTACAACTAGACCTTAAGCTTTAATGCTAGGCTTAATCCTGTAAATTTAAGTCTAAGAATTTAAGCTAAAGTTAGCATGATGTAACTCACACAATCTGTGTTTTATAAGCGTGTTTTCAGTGCAGAATACTGATCATGTTCAATAAAACTTACATATTCGTGAAGATTTTTGCAATTTTAGATATTGATACTAGATATTGCACTATTGCTAACTAATAATAGGTGTATCGAGATAGTTGTATCAAGAATTATGGTTAGTTAAATTATATTAAGGGAAAAATTATGGCACTGAATCAAAAAGCAGGTCAGAAGGCAGGTCTTGAGGATTTAGATAACATTCCTCGTTTAATGGCAGCGTATTATCTGAACACTCCTGACATGGATGATCCTGAGCAGAGAGTAAGTTTCGGTACCTCAGGTCATAGAGGCACTTCATTAAACGGTTCATTTACTGAATCTCACATCATTGCAATTTCTCAGGCAATCGCTGAGTATCGTCAGAAGCAGGGTATTACAGGTCCTCTATTTATCGGTATGGATACTCATGCTCTATCAGAAGCAGCTCTTGCAACTGCTGTTGAAGTTTTAGGTGCTAACGGTGTTGAAGTTAGAGTTGAAAAAGATCATGGCTATACACCAACTCCATCAGTTTCATTTGCAATTTTAAATTACAACAAGGGCAGAACCTCAGGTTTAGCTGATGGTATTGTAATTACCCCTTCACACAATCCTCCATCAAATGGTGGCTTTAAGTACAACCCAACCGATGGTGGTCCTGCTGGTACTGAAATTACTTCTGTAATTCAGGACAGAGCTAACGAGATTTTAAGAAACAACCTTCAGGGTGTAAAACGTGTTCCTTATACCAAGGCTATTAAGCTGTCAAATGTAAAAGAGCACGATATGTTAACTCAGTACGTTGATGCTTTAGGCGATATCATCGACATGGAAGCAATTTCAAAGTCAGGTATCCACATGGGAGTTGATCCCTTAGGTGGTTCAGGTCTTTATTACTGGGACAGAATTGCTGACAAGTACAAGTTAAATCTAAAGGTTGTAAATTACGCTGTAGATCCTACCTTCTCATTCATGTGCATTGACCGTGACGGTAAGATCCGTATGGACTGTTCAAGCCCATATGCAATGGCAGGTTTAATTAAGTTAAAAGACGATTTTGATATTGCATGGGGTAATGATCCTGACTATGACAGACACGGTATCGTATGTCATTCAGGTTTAATGAACCCAAATCATTATCTATCAGCAGCAATTAACTACATCTACACTCACCGTCCACAATGGCCAAAGGAGGCTATGGTAGGTAAGACTGTAGTATCTTCAAATCTGATGAATCGTGTTGCTGCAGGTTTAGGTCGCAAGGCTTACGAAGTTCCTGTAGGCTTCAAGTGGTTCGTTCCAGGCTTATTTGATAAGTCATTAGCATTTGGCTGTGAGGAATCAGCAGGTGCTTCATTCTTACGTAAAGATGGCAGTGTATGGACTACTGATAAAGACGGTATCATTGCATCATTACTAAGTGCCGAGATGTTAGCTGTAACCGGTAAAGATCCTTCAGAGCACTACAACGAGTTAATTGAGAAGTATGGTCGCCCATACTATAATCGTGTTGATGCTCCTGCAACTCCAGCTCAGAAGGCTGCTTTAAAGAAACTTGATCCATCAGCTGTTGAGGCAAGTGTATTAGCAGGCGAGAAGATTGTTGATAAGCTAACAAACGCTCCTGGTAACGGTGCAGCTATCGGCGGTCTTAAGGTTGTAACTGAGAACGGCTGGTTTGCTGCTCGTCCATCAGGCACTGAAAACGTTTATAAGATCTACATGGAAAGCTTCAAGGGTGAAGATCATCTAAAGAAGATCGAAACTGAAGCTCAGGAGATCGTAAACGCAGCTTTAAAGAAAGCAGGTGTTTAACAGACTGCTTTAAGTACAGACAACAGCAAAGCAAATCATCTTTAGAAGGTGATTGTCTTTGACTCTAAATGGACCATTAAGTTCAATCTTATTGGTCCATTTTGCTTTTAATGTGATAATTATCAAAACTGACTCTGTAATGAGGTACACTTTTTGTCGCTAATGGGCTACAATCGGAACATTCAAAATACTTACAGGATAAATAAATCAAATGAACAAAAAACTGTTATTGTCTTTAGGCATTGCCAGTGCGGTTAGCTTATCTGGCTGTTCAATTCTTTCATCAATGTTAACTACCGAAGATGAATATTTGGACAAAGCATCAGCTGCTATGGATATCGATTCAAAAGATCTTACAGTATTAAAAGAAACCATTCGTCCTGGTTTGAATGGATTAACTTATGATCTAAAAGGTAAAGATGGCACTATTTACAGATGTAGCTTAAAGTCTGGTATGACTGGTGCTACAGGTGATGCAGCATGTCAGAAGAAAGTTGGTAATAAGTGGGAGCCTATTGGCGAGCAACCAGCTGCAGATGCTGAAGATGATTCATGGTTCCATTTCTCAACTGGTCTTACAAAGAGTGAGTATGAGCCAGAAGATCCTTACACTAGAGGTATCGGCGCAAAGCCACGTGGTGCTAAGAAAGTTGCATCATCAGGTAAGGCTGCTATCGTAGCGGATGATTCAGCTCCAGTTTCAAGAGAATACGTAGGTGGTTCATCTTCATCTGAGACTCCAACTATTGTATTTACTCCAAAGGATGATGAGGCAGCATTTAAGACCAATCCTACTAAGACTTACAATGGTCGTTTCAAGGTACGTGATGAGCAAGGTCATTCATACGAGTGTCACTTTGCTAACGTAGGTCAGGTTGTATCAGATACTATTGCTGTATGTACAAAACTGTACTAATACTAATCAAAGCATAATCATTTAACATAGAGCTCTGGCAGGCGACAGTCTGTCAGGGCTTTAGTTTTATTTAGATTAGATTTATTTTCAAAATTAATGTAGAGTGAGTAAAAACTACTATATAAATCCTTGTATGGAGTAGATATAAATGGGCGATTACTTAAATCCATTATCACCAAGGTTTGAAAAGCTCAAAAAATCAAAAGTATTTGTGGATAAAACAGGTATTTTAGAGATATTAAATGGAAATATTGGAACTGAGAATTGTTTCTGTTGCTTGAGCAGACCTCGTCGCTTTGGCAAGTCTGTAACAGCTCAAATGATCTGCTCTTACTATGCAAAAGGTCAAGATAGTTCATCATTGTTTGATGATCTGAAAATAGCGTCTTTTGATGACTATAAGAAACATTTAAATCAGTATGATGTCATATTTATCAATATGACAGATGAATTTAATGATGCAGGACGCGATGTAAATAAAATGATTTCATCGATTACAAAAGCTGTAGTTGATGAATTAAAAGAGGCTTATCCGCAAATCAATTTCAAAACTCCAGAAATATTGCATAAAACTTTGAAAGAAACGTTTTCTCAAAGTAGGGTTCCATTTGTGATAGTAATTGACGAGTGGGACTGTATTATGCGTGAGAAAAAAGAAGATCCTGATAGTCAAACACAATATCTAGAATGGTTAAAAGCAATCTTTAAAGATAAGCCTTATGTTGGTTTAGCCTATATGACAGGTATTTTGCCTGTTAAGAAATATGGTACTCATAGTGCTTTGAATATGTTCACAGAGTACTCAATGACAGAACCTCTAAACCTAGGTCAATACATCGGTTTTACAGAGAATGAAGTCAAAGAAATTTGTAAAGACCATGAGGTATCCTTTAATCAAATGCAACAATGGTATGATGGTTATTCATTTAAAGATGTTCCTCATATCTATAATCCAAACTCAGTGGTAAATGCTGCAACCTATAAAAGGTTTATAAGCTACTGGACCAAAACAGAATCCTTTGAAAGCCTTCAAGAATATATTGACATGAATATGGAAGGCTTAAGAGATGACATTGTAAAGTTAATTGCAGGCGAAGATGTTGTTGTGAATGTAGCCAAATTCCAAAATGATATGGTTACATTTAAGACCAAGAACGATGTATTAACTTTGCTTATTCATTTAGGATATCTAGCAATAAAACCAGATTCAGATATCAGGGTAGACAATATTTCTAAATTTGTAGTTCATATTCCAAATGAAGAAATCAAAAAGGAATTTAGAAATATCGTTGAAGATAACAAAAACTACGCAGGTGTCTACAATCTTATAAGTAAGTCTTATGACTTATTAAAAGATATCTGGTCATTAAATTCTGATGCTGTAGCTAAAGTCTTTGATGAAGCTCATCAAGACCATACCTCGATTCTAACTTACAATGACGAGAACTCATTGTCATGTGTAATCTCATTATCTTTAGAACTAAGTACTACTGATACCTATAACGTAGTACGAGAATTACCTACAGGAAAAGGCTTTGCTGATTTAGTCTATTTACCAAAACAAGGTGTAAACAAACCAGCTCTTTTAATTGAGTTAAAGTATGATAAGTCAGCACAATCTGCTATCACTCAGATTAAGGAAAAGAATTACTTACAGTTCTTTAAAGATTATAAAGGTGAAGTTCTACTAGTAGGTATTAACTACTCAAAAGACACTAAAACTCATCAGTGCATTATTGAAAAAGCAAAGATAGACTAATACCTCAAAAGACATAACCCTGAAAGCAAAATAAAAGCATTAAGGTTACATAGCAATTATTACAAGAATAATATAAATACAAGGAAAATATAAAGTGGCAAAATATACAATCGATAACTTACCTATAGTAAAGGGAAAGTATAAAGTAATCGCTTTAGATCTTGATGATACCTTATTACGTTCAGATAAGAGTATCAGTGAGAACACCATTAAAACCTTACAAAAAGCTCAGTCTCAGGGCTTTTCAATTGCCATCGCTACAGGTCGCCATCCAAAGAGCGCAGTTTTGTACATGCAAAAGTTAGGTTGCCTTAATGAGAACTCTTATGCTGTTTGCTTCAATGGCGCTGGTGTAGTTCGTTTATCTGACTATGTAGCCTTTGGTAAAGATATTGGTTTTCCAATGGTATGTAAGGAAACAGCACCTTCATCATTAGTACGTGAAGTAGCTGAATTTGCTCATGCTAATAACTGTGTCGTTCATGGATATTCTGTAACACGTGGTTTATTAGTAGAAAACCATAATCCTCATACCCAAAGAGAAATTGATAACGGCAGGGTAGGTTTTAAAGATATCAGCTTTACAACTTTAGATGATAATGAAGAGTTCTTCAAAGTATTAGTTGTAGGTGAAAAAGAAACTTTAGACAGAATTAGAGGAGAACTGCCAAAGAAGTTTACCGACTTCTTCGCAGTAGTTCGTTCTGAAGCTAACTACCTAGAATTCATTCCAAACCATTCAACTAAAGGTACTGCAATCGTCCATCTATGTCAGGCTTTAGGCTATACACCAGAAAATGCAATGGCATTTGGTGATGCTGAAAATGATCTGGCTATGATTAAGTCAGTAGGTCTTGGTGTTGCCATGAAAAATGGCTTTGACATTGTCAAAGAGGCTGCTGATGTTGTAACTCTTACAAATGATGAAGATGGCGTAGCAGAACTTGTCAAAAAATATCTGGATTAACCTATGTTCAAGATTTCTATCTTCAAGGATGAAAATGATGCTTCCTTAATGAGAAGCAAATATCATGGCTCAGACAGCCTGCCTTTAAAGGTATCAGTAAAAGCTGCTGCAAAAATGATTAAGCTTTACTGGTCATCAAAAGACAGTCTGTTTTCATGGTTCTTATTACTTTTAATTGTAATCTTAACCTCTGGAGCCATTTATTTAGCTAAAGTCTTTAATACATGGTACAAGGATTTCTGGGATACAGTACAGGAATACAACTTACCAGGTTTTAAATATCAGCTCATGATGTTTGCTATCTTAGCTACCATCCATGTAGTAGTCTCTGTTTATAACGCTTATTTAAGATCACAGCTGTGCATCCGCTGGAGACGTTGGTTCACAGGAAAAGTAATGCATGATTACTTAGATGGTGATTCTTTTTATAAGATGCAATTAGAGGATAGAAAAACAGAAAACCCTGATCAGCGTATTTCTGAGGATCTTGGAAACTTTGTAAGTCTTACAGTGTCTTTACTTTTAGGCACAGCATCAGATCTTGCAATGTTAGGTACCTTTGGAGTGGTACTTTGGGATCTGTCTCATGCTGTAACCATGACTTTATGGAATGGTTATGAATTGCATCTTCCTGATGGCTATATGCTCTATTTAGCTGTAGCATATGCTTTTGTAGGTACAATTCTAACCTTCATAATTGGTAAGCCATTAGTAAAGTTAAACTTCCGCCAGCAGCGTTATGAAGCTGATTTCCGTTTCTCTTTAATCAGAGTAAGAGAAAACTCAGAGTCAATTTCTCTATATAACGGTCAGGCTCCAGAGGAGAAGATCTTAAGAAACAGATTCTCTGAGGTAGTTAAAAACTACTTTGCCTTAATTAAAAGAGAAAAGGTTTTAGGTTTCTTTACTTTAGGTTATGCACAGACTGCGGTGATCTTCCCAATGTTGATTGCAGCTCCTATGTATTTTGCTAAGGTAATTACCATAGGTAGCATCATGCAGATTAGTTCAGCCTTTGGTAAAGTGCAGGATTCTTTATCCACCATTATCAGCTCATTCTCAACATGGGCTAACTACAAATCAGTGATCGATCGTTTAGCTTTATTCTTTGACAGCATGGATTCAAGCAATGAAATTGAATGCCTTGCTCCTAAAAAAGAGGGCAGTAAGTTTAGCTTAAATGGTCTTACTGTAAGAACTCCTACAGGCAAGATGCTGTGGAACAATCTGTCATTAGAATTAAAAGACGGTCAGAGTCTTTTAATCAGAGGTCCTTCAGGCTGTGGTAAGTCTACTTTAATTAAAACAATTGCTGGTATCTGGCCTCATGCTAAAGGTGAGATCTTAGAACCTGAAAATTACAGCACCTTATTCTTATCTCAAAAGCCATATTTACCATTAGGCACATTAAGAGATGCAATCTCTTATCCAGGAGAGAGAGTAAAAGATGGCAGAATTGAGAAGTACTTGCACGAGTTATCACTTGATTACCTTGTAGATGATCTTGATAAAGAGGATAACTGGTCATTGATGCTGTCTTTAGGTGAGCAACAGCGTATTGCTATTATCAGAGCTCTTCTAATCAAACCTAAGATCTTATTCTTAGATGAGGCAAGCTCAGCTTTAGATGAGAGAATTGAGTCTGTTGCCTATGACTTATTAAGAAATGAATTAAAAGATTCGGTTATCTTAAGCGTAGGTCATCGTTCAAGTTTAATTGCAAAACATGATCTGATGTTAATTTCAAAGAACTCTAATGGAAAGTGGAGTTTAGAGAATTCAAATGATGCTGTAAAAGCATAGAAGTAATCTCAATTATTTCACTAAAAAAGCCTCGGACTTGTAGAAAATTCGAGGCTTTTAAATTTGTGTCTACTGACACTAACTTAAGTTCTTAACTTAAGAACGTTGCTTCTTTCTTCTGTGCAGAGTGTTAATCTTTGCCATACGGCCAGTTAACTGCTCGGATGGTCCAAACAATGGTCTTTCACCATTGATGAACTTACCTTCATAGTCATCTAATGCTCTTACAACCAGTTTGTATAAGCCGATAACTGCTATGATATTAGGTATTACCATTAAACCATTGAACATATCAGCTAATTCCCAAACAAGGTTTACCTTTAAGAAAGAGCCTGTCATCAGGAAGCACAGTACGATAACTGAGAAAATGTTAATTACCTTATAACCAAAGAGGTATTTAACGTTCTGTACAGCAAAGAAGTACCAGCCGATGATGGTTGTAAAGGCAGCAAAGAACAAGCATAAAGCTACGAAGCCTGAACCTGCTGTACCCATGCCTTTGACGAAAGCTGCCTGAGTTAATTCAATACCAGTCTTAGTACCATCTAAAGAACCGGTTACTAAAATAACTAAAGCTGTTGCGGTAAGTACAATGAAGGTATCAATAAACAGACCAATGATAGCAGCTAAACCTTGCTCAACAGGGTGTTTTACTCTAGCAATAGCATGAGCATGTGGAGTAGAACCCATACCAGCTTCGTTAGAGAACAGACCACGAGCAACACCGTAACGGATAGCTTCTTTTACTGAAGCACCGATTACACCGCCGGTTGCAGCTGATGGGTTGAAGGCACCTACAAAGATCTCTTTGAAGGTTGGCAGAATGTCGCCTGCGTAGCAGATCATAATGTAGATAGCGCCTAATACATAGACACCAGCCATTAGAGGAACCATCTTTTCAGCAAAACCTGCAATACGCTTGATACCACCAATGAAGATGAAACCTGCTAACAGAATGATGAAAAGACCTGTAACCTGAGTTGGAATTTCAAATGCAGAATTAAATGCAGTTGAAATTGAGTTTGCCTGCACCATATTGCCAATAAAACCTAAGGCAATAATGATAAGAACAGAGAAGATGGTTGCAAGTGACTTACTACCTAAACCATAGGTGATGTAGTAAGAAGGACCACCTGTGATATGACCTTCAGAATCTTTTGAGCGATATAGCTGAGCTAAAATTGCTTCAGAGAAGATTGTTGCCATACCAAAGAAAGCTGCAAGCCACATCCAGAAGATGGCACCAGGACCACCCATAGCCATAGCTGTAGCTACACCTGCAAGATTACCTGTTCCTACTTGGGCAGCAATTGCGGTTGCAAGTGACTGGAAGGAGGTCATTCCGTGGTTACCTGCTTTTTCACCGTTAAATGACAGGCCACCGAATACGTGTTTTACGGCGCGTCCAAATTGACGGATCTGCACGAAGCGAAGCTTAAAGGTAAAGAAGATACCTGCGCCCACCAGCACTGGGATCAGACACCATGGTCCCCAAAGGATCGAGTTGATGTCTGCAACTATTTGAGTTAAAGCATCCATTATTGTTTCCAAATAAGTGAACGAACAAAGGCAACTTTCGTTGCCAACCGAGCGGTATTTTATAACAATGAATGCAATAATTTAAGTGAATGTAAGAAAGTTCACTTAAGTGAACATTTGATAATGCTTTCAATCAGATCTTTTTAAGATTGATTGAAAGCAGAAAAAGAAGAGTATTGCTTATTATTCTGCGCCAGTTATTCTTTTAAGTTTACTTTTCTACTTTATCTTCTTTGCTAAGATAGAACAGCTTTTACCTGAAAACGCAATTCCATAAGCGTAGATTGATGATATATCTTCATTCTCAAGATAAGGCTTTGCATAGTTCTTATCTTCAATTTGAGCTAGAGCTACTCTAGCTTTTGCTTTCTTACTTTCAGAACCAGAGCAAGTCTTA
>Ga0256405_10004226_pt1 | contig 27396 bp, 18 predicted proteins | sample RumenRJG_02DNA_FD_189096 | JGI IMG/M metagenome (GOLD analysis project Ga0256405, IMG submission 189096) | Bovine rumen microbial communities from Lethbridge, Alberta, Canada - RJG_02 | ecosystem: Host-associated > Mammals > Digestive system > Stomach > Rumen | place: Canada: Alberta... | reverse complement strand
GACGGTGCGGGATCTTGTGCGTAGCCAGAACCTCGTTCGGGAAGATCTCGGCATCCCGAAAATCGACCTGCTCATCGGGGCCAGCATCGGCGGCTTCCAGGCTGTCGAATGGCTGCTCATGTATCCGGATGTGGTACGGAACGCCGTCCTGTTGGCGACGCTTGCCCGCATCACTCCCTGGCTGACAGCATTTGAAGAATCGCAGCGCATGGCGCTGGAAGCCGACCAGACATTCCGCGCCTGCCAGGACTTGACCGGAGGTCGGGAAGGGCTCAAATGTGCCCGTTCCATCGCCCTGTTGTCCTACCGGAACGGCGATGGATACAACCGCAAGCAGCAGGAGCCCGACGACGATACCCTGTTCGCCGGCCGGAGCGCATCTTACCAACGGTATCAGGGACAGAAACTGGCAGACCGTTTCGACGCGTATTCCTACTGGTACCTGTCCAACACCCTGGACAGCCACAACGCGGGACGCGGGCGCGGCGGGCTCAAGGCAGCCCTGGGCAGGGTCCGGTGCCGGCCGACGGTCATTGCCATCGACAGCGACCTGATATTCCCCCCCGGGGACATGCAGGAAATGGCCCGGGCGATTCCCGGGGCCCGCTATCATGAGATCACATCCCATTACGGCCACGACGGCTTCCTCCTGGAAACAGACCAGCTGACTGCACTGCTCAAACCGATAATCAACGAACTTTAACATACTATGCAAGTACTGAAATTCGGAGGCGTATCCCTCGGCGATGCCTCCAACATCCTGAAAGCCTCGGAAATCATTGCCCGGGCCGTGGAACGGGACCGGACGATCGTGGTCGCCTCCGCCATCGGAGGATGCACGGATGACCTGATCCGGGCAGGACACCTCGCGGCCGACCATGACGACGCTTACAAAGGAATCCTGGATGCCCTTCAGGAGCGTCACCGCACGATCATCCACGACCTGCTGCCCGTGGAAAAACACGAGGAGTCCATGGAAATGTGCGACGATATTTTCTCCTCGCTGCGGAGCATTGTCCAGGGAGTCTTCCTCCTGGGAGAACTCAGCCCGGCCAGCCTGGATGCCATCCAGGGATGCGGGGAGCTTCTTTCCAGCCGCATCCTGGCCACCAAAATGGCCTCCATCGGGATCTCTACGAAATGGGTTGATGCCCGGGAGATCATCCGCACCACGGCCGGCATGGGCAAGGTCACGGTCGATACAGACGCCACCTATGCGAATGTCGAACAGATGATTGCCTCCAATCCCATCCATTCCCTGTTCATCGTACCGGGATTCATCGCTTCGGATCCGGCCGGAAGGATGGTCACCCTCGGCCGGGGCGGATCGGATTATTCCGCATCCCTGTTCGCTGTCGGCAGCAAAGCCCGCGTCCTGGAAACATGGAAGGATGTTCCCGGCATGATGACGGCTGACCCCAAGATCGTCCCCAGCGCTTCGCTGATCAAGAATATCTCGTACCGGGCCGCCCTGGAGCTGTCCCATTTCGGTGCCAAAGTGATTTATCCGCCGACCATCCAGCCTGTCGTGGCCGAACGGATTCCGATTTATGTGAAATGCACGTTCGACCCGGACGGCGAAGGGACGCTCATCGAGCAGGACCCGCCCCGTTCCTACAAGGGAAAGAACGGACTGACAGGTATTTCCAACTCGGACCAGATTGCCCTCCTGTCTCTGGAAGGCAGCGGCATGGTCGGGGTGCCGGGCTTCTCCTCCCGCCTGTTCCAGACCTTGAGCGAGAACGACATCAGCATCATCCTGATCACCCAGGCCTCCTCCGTCAATACCATGTGCGTGGCTGTCGCGGAAAAAGATGCCGCCAAGGCGAAAGAGGCGACGGACCGGTGCTTCGCGTATGAGATTTCCCTGGGGAAACTCAACCCGTTGAAAGTGGAAACCGGTTACTCGATTGTCTGCCTGGTCGGGGACGAGATCTCCAGCCAGAGCGGCACGATGGGACGGATGCTCGCCGCGCTGGGACGCAGAAGCATCAGCGTCCGCGCCGTGGCACAAGGCTCGTCGGAAAGGAACATTTCAATCATCCTGGCCTCCGAGGATGCCGAAAAGGCCATCCGCTACATCCACAAAGAATTCTTTGAGACCTCTTCCTATAAGGATATCAATTTGTTCATCGCCGGATACGGCACTGTCGGAAAGGCGCTGCTGGACATCCTCGCCCGTAACCGGGACAAGATTGCAAAACGCACGGGCAAACGGCTGCATGTAGCCGGAATCTCGAACAGCCGCAAATACATCCTGGACAAGGCCGGACTCAGCCTGGAAGACATCAACGGCCAGCTGGAACGGGGAAAGAGTGCAGTGAACGAGGCCTTTTTCGAAGAGTTGTCCAAGACGTCGCTGCAGAATTCCATCTTCGTGGACTGCACCGCCAGTTCAGATATCTCATACAAGTATCTCAACCTCTTCCGAAAGGGATACTCGGTCGTGGCCAGCAACAAAATCACGTTTGCTGCCCCCTACAAGCAGTATGAATCCCTGAAGACCACCGCTGTGGAAAACGGGGTGACCCTGCGGTACGAAACCACGGTCGGCGCAGCCCTGCCCATTCTCCAGTCCATCGCGCGGAGCGTGGACAGCGGGGATGAAATCCAGCGCATTGAAGCCGTCCTGTCCGGGACGCTGAATTTTATTTTCAGTACCTACTGCGGCGGGGAAGACGGCAAGACCTTTGCCGATATCGTCCGCCATGCCCAGGAAGCCGGCTATTCCGAGCCGGACCCGCGCCTGGACCTCAGCGGCCGGGATGTGCTCCGGAAGTTGCTCATCCTCTCGCGCGAAGCCGGCGTGGGCATCGACGAAGAGGATGTGGTGATTGAGCCGATTCTCGGTCCGGAATTTTTTGCCGGTAAAGTCCCCGCCTTCTACAAAATGCTTCAGGAGAACGAAGCCTCCTTTGCCGCGTCCTGGAAAGCGGCGGCGGAAAAAGGGCTGCGTCAGCGCTTTGTCGCTTCACTCGTGAAAGACCCTGCCTCTCCGAAGGGCTATACGGCATCCATGCGGCTGGCCGCTGTCGGGCCGGAGCATCCGCTGTTCAACCTCTGCGGGACGGACAATGCCGCGATCATCACGACCCAATTTTATCCATCGCCCCTGGTCATCCAAGGCGCAGGCGCAGGTGCCTACCAGACGGCTTCCGGTGTATTAAATGATATTTTACTATAAAACGAACCCATTATGAAAGTTGCAGTTGTCGGTGTGACCGGGCTGGTCGGTACCCGGATGATGGAAGTGCTGGAAGAAAGGCATTTCCCTGTTACAGAATTCCTTCCCGTTGCTTCAGAACGTTCGGTCGGGAAATCCGTCCGCTTCGGAGGAAAAACCTATACGGTCATCAGCGCCGACGAGGCAATTGCGGCGAAACCGGACCTGGCCATCTTTTCGGCTGGCGCCGGTGCATCCCGGGAACTAGCGCCACGCTTTGCCGCCGTCGGTTGCCGCGTCGTGGATAATTCCTCGTGCTGGCGGATGGATCCGGACAAAAAACTCGTGGTCCCGGAGATCAATGCAGACGTCCTGACCAAGGACGATTACATCATCGCCAACCCGAATTGCTCGACCATCCAGATGCTCCTGCCGATCGCCCCGCTCCATAAAGCGTTCACGATCAAGCGGATTGTCGTCTCAACCTACCAATCCGTTACCGGAAGCGGGAACAAGGCTGTCGCCCAGATGGAAGCGGAACGCGCCGGTGTGGCATGGGGAACTTACAAGGCATTTTATCCGTATCCGATTGATGAGAATGTACTTCCGCATATCGATGTCTTCCTCGAGGACGGATATACCAAGGAAGAGCGGAAGATGATTGACGAGACGCACAAGATTCTGCGCGACTACTCGATCGGTGTCTCTCCGACCACGGCCCGTGTCCCGGTGCTCGGAGGCCACTCCGAGTCCGTCAACCTGGAATTTGAGAAAGATTTCACCCTCGAAGAAGTCCGCCGGATGTGGGAGCAGACCCCGGGCGTGACCGTTCAGGACGACCCGTCCAAGAATGTGTATCCGATGCCGCTGTACTCGCTCGGGAAAGACGACGTGTTCGTCGGCCGCCTGCGCCGGGATCCGTCTGTCCCCTACGGCCTCAATTTCTGGTGCGTATCCGACAACATCCGCAAAGGCGCCGCAACGAATGCTGTCCAGATTGCGGAAGCCCTGAGGGAAAAAGGATTCCTGCCGCGTGTCTAACTAAATATAGACCACGATATAGTACAGCATCAGGCCGGACGCGATCAGCTTGATTCCGGTTCCGAACAAGAAGCCCATAAAGGCACCCAAGGCAGATTTCACGCTGCTCAGGGTGTCTTTTTCGGCAATGGCGAATTCGGCGATGAATGCGCCGAGCAAGGATCCCAGGATCATGCCGACCGGCGGGAGGAGCATGCCGACAAACAGGCCGAGGATCGCGCCCCAGCCGGCATATTTGCTGCCTCCGGTCACCTTGGTGAACATGGCCGGGACGAAATAATCCAGCACGGTCACCAGGATGGTCACGGCCAACCAGATAAAGAGGACGGTCAGGGTCATTTTATCCCCTGCGCCGTTCGTGCCTCCCCAGATATACATCATGAGCATGCCGACCCAGCTGAGCGGCGGGCCGGGGATGCCCGGGAGCACACTGCCGAGAATGCCGAGCACGCCGGCAATCACGGCGAGAATAACCATTGCTTCTTCCATAACGCCCGGACCCGCAACAACTATTGCGCCATGGCTGCTTCTACGTCATCCGGAAGGATCGGCAGGCGCTTGGGACCGAGACGGCGGGCACCGTCTTCCGTTACCAGGACATCGTCCTCCAGGCGGATGCCGCCGAAGTCATAATAGCCGGCCAATTTCTCGAAATTGACAAAGTCTTTCCCGGTTCCCTCCGTCTTCCACTTCTCGATCAGGGCAGGGATGAAATAGATTCCCGGTTCATCGGTGATGACATTCCCCGGTACCAGGCGGCGGGCCATCCGGAGGCTGCCCAGGCCGAGCTGGGAAGCACGCTGCTGGTCCGGATCGTAGCCGACCAGGTCTTCACCCAGATCTTCCATGTCATGCACATCGAGGCCCATGTTGTGGCCCAGTCCGTGCGGCTGGAACAGACCGGCGATTCCTTCGGCAACCATCGTATCCAAGTCCCCGTGCACCAGGTCCAGGGCCTGCAAGCCGCTGAGCATCTGCCGCGCCACCGCAAGATGGATGTCCCGGTAAGCGGTACCCGGCCGCGTAAGGCTGAAGGCCAGCTCATTGCAGTCGCATACAATCTGATAGATTTCCCGCTGGCGGGTCGTGAACGTACCGCCGGTCGGATAAGTGCGAGTAAAATCCGAGGCATAATGGGTATTGCTCTCGGCACCGGCATCGATCACCATCAGCTTGCCCGGTTCGATCACCTTGTCATGCAAGTGGTTGTGCAGCGTTTCCCCGTGTTGCGTCAGGATGGTCGGGAAGGAAACGCCCCATCCTTTCCCGATCGTCACGCCTTCCATGGCGCCCACAATCTCCTGCTCCAGGACACCCGGACGGATGTGGTTCCGGGCAACCGTATGCATTTCGTAGCCCAGCAGGCAAGCCTTGTCAATCTCCTCGATTTCACAGGCTTCCTTGACCAGGCGCATGGAAATGATGGCCTTGACCAGCGGCTCTGAAGAGGCGGCCGGGTCGAAGCCGAGGTCCCTTAATACCAACGTGTTGTAATACCTGGACGGCGGGATGAAATGAACCTTCCTGCCGGCTGCGCAGGCTTTGGCGACCTCCCGGGAAAAAGCCTTGGCTTCTGCCGAAGAAGTGATGCCGACCCGCTCGGCTTTGGTCGCTACGGAAGGCTGCGGACCCATCCAGATGATGTCTCCGATTTCCACATCGTCGGCAAAAACCGTCTGCTGTCCGGAATCAATATCCAGGATGGCAGTATAGCCGGGGTCGTCAATCCCCAGGTAATAGAGCCAGGTGGAATCCTGGCGCCACTTGTAGCAATTGTCTTTGTACTGGGCAGGCGCCTCTGCATTTCCGATCAAGATAATGATGCCGCTCTGGCCCTGGTCGGACATCTTCTGAAGAAGCGTCTGACGGCGGTTGATGTATACTTTCTTGTCGAACATGATATTATGGGTTTTTCTTTTCCAACTTGTTGACCAGCGAAATCAGGACACTGCCGAGAATGCCGGCGCAAAGCGATCCCAGCAGGACAGCCACCTTGCCCATGTCCCGCAAGCGGGTCATCACCTCAGGGGCCTGGTCTCCGAAGGAGAGCGTGTCCACGAAGATGGACATGGTGAAGCCGATACCGCCGAGACAGGCCACGGCGAAGAGCATCTTCCAGGAAGCCTTGTCAGGCATGGCGCCCAGGCGGGTCTTGACCGCCAGGAAGCTGGCGAGGGTGATGCCGATCGGTTTCCCGAGCAGCAGTCCCAGGAAAACACCCATGCTGACGCTGCCGATGCCGGGCGTGAACTGCAGGACATTGAAATAGGACGGGTCGGGAATCTCGACACCGGCATTGGCCAGGGCGAAAACCGGCATGATCAGGAAATTCACCCAGGGAGAGAGGGTGTGCTCCAGCCGGTAGCTCAGCCCGATGCAGTTCTTGGACGTCTTGCTGAGCTGGCGCAGGCAATGCCGCTGCGGACCGTTCGGGAAGCCGCATGCTTCCTCAATCTCGTCATACTCAGCAATTTTATGACGGTAATAATCCCGCTTGTGGTAATAGTATTCCTTGGTATACCGGGGGGTCATCGGCACCAGGAACGCCATGACGACGCCGGACATGGTCGCATGGATCCCGGAATAGTAGAAGAGCACCCAGACCGCGATGGCGGGCAGGAAATAGAACCAGGGGCGCTTCTCTCCCAGCCGGTTCATCAGCAGGATCAGCAGGATCAGGACCACGGCGATGCCCAGCAGCAGGAAGTTGATCTGGCCACCATAGAACAGGGCCACCACCAGGATGGCGATCAGGTCATCGGCGATGGCGAGGGCCGTCAGGAAGACTTTCAGCGAAACCGGGACTTTGTCCCCCAGAATGGACAGGATGCCGACGGCAAAGGCGATATCCGTCGCTGTCGGGATCCCCCATCCGCTGGAGGCTGCCGTACCATGGTTGACCAGGGTGTAGATCAAAGCCGGGGCAATGACGCCGCCGAATGCCGCAATGATCGGCATGATTGCTTTCTTGGGGCTGCTCAATTCCCCGAAAACTGCTTCCCGCTTGATTTCCAGGCCGACCGTGAAGAAGAAAACCACCATCAGGATGTCGTTGATGAATTTCTCCACCGACATTTGCGACGGGAAAGTGAAGCCGCCGCCGTCGGGCGAACCGACCGTAATCGCGAGGCTGGTATGCAGGATATTATGATAAATGTGCTTGGTAAACGGGAGGTTGGCCAGCAGCATGGCGATCACCACGCAGGCAAGCAGGATCACTCCCTGGGCCCAGGGCTGTTTGCTGAATTTCTTGTTCCTGAGCTCGAAATTAATAACACTTTTATTCCAAGTGTAAATCGGAATCAGCGGCATGATTTATTCTCCGTATAAATATCGATGTTGTTCTTCTGTCAGTGTATCAATGCCTACGCCCATGTCTGCGAGCAGGCGGAGGGCGACCTCCCGGTCGATTTCGGCGGGGACGTCATGGAGCATCCGGCCCTTTTCCCGGGGCAGTTCGCCGGCATGTTCCACCAAGTATTTGGCGCTCAATGCCTGGATGGCAAAGGACATGTCCATGATCTCGGCAGGATGACCGTCCCCGGCGGCCAGGTTGACCAGCCGGCCTTCCGCCAGGACATACAGGGTACGCCCGTTCTCCAGGGTATATGCCTGGATGTTCTTGCGCGCCACTCCCTGGGAAACCGCCATTTTCTTCAGCGCCGCAACGTCCACCTCGACATCGAAGTGTCCGGCATTGCAGAGGATGGCACCGTCCTTCATTTTCAGGAAATCATCGGAGGAAATCACTCCCTTGCAACCGGTTACGGTAACAAACACGTCACCGGTCCCGGCAGCCACGGACATCGGCATGACCTTGAAACCGTCCATCACAGCCTCCAGCGCCTTGACCGGATCCACCTCTGTCACGGTGACCCGTGCCCCGAGCCCCTTGGCCCGCATGGCGACTCCTTTGCCGCACCAGCCATAGCCGGCGACAACCACTTCCTTGCCGGCAACAATCAGGTTGGTCGTCCGGTTGATGCCGTCCCAGACAGACTGCCCGGTTCCATACCGGTTGTCGAAGAAATGCTTGCAGGAGGCATTGTTGACCAGCATCATCGGGAATCCCAGTTTTCCGGCCCGGTCCAGAGCCTGCAGCCGCAGGATGCCGGTTGTCGTCTCTTCGCAGCCCCCGATCACCTGAGGCACCAGGTGGGGAAAATGGTTATGGATCATGTTGACAAGGTCGCCCCCGTCGTCGACAATCAGGTCGGGGCCGATCTCGATGACCTTGCGGATTCCCCGCTCGTATTCTTCGGGAAGGGCGCCATGAAGGGCGAACACATTCATCCCCTCATGGACAAGGGCGGCGGCAATATCGTCCTGGGTCGACAGCGGATTACTTCCCGTGACGAACATCTGGGCCCCACCGGCGGCCAGCACTTCGCACAAATACGCCGTTTTCGCTTCCAAATGGACAGAAAGGGCGACTTTCTTGCCGGCAAAAGGCTTCGTTCTCGAAAATTCTTCCTTGAGGATGGACAATAAAGGCATATGGTGCCTGACCCAATCGATTTTCAGGGCACCGCTTTCCCAAATCCGGGGATCACGTATCTCACTTGCCATGGTTTTCTGCTTTGAGTTTGCAAAGATAGCCAAAACTCTGTAATTTTGTAGACAGACCTGCGGCTTGATCCGCATGTCGAATTGTTTAAATTAATCTTTTATGGGACTTTTAGAAGGAAAGGTTGCCCTGATTACCGGCGCAGCCAGAGGAATCGGAAAAGCCATCGCCGTCAAATTCGCAAAAGAAGGAGCGGACATCGCATTCACCGATTTGGTAATCAATGAGGCGGCTCAGGAAACCGTCGCTGAAATCGAAGCACTCGGCCGCAAGGTCAAGGCATATGCCTCCAACGCTGCCAATTTTGAAGAAACGCATACCGTTGTCGAACAAATCCTTGCCGATTTCGGGAAAGTGGACATCCTCGTCAACAATGCCGGAATCACCAAGGACGGCCTGATGCTCCGGATGACGGAGGCCCAGTGGGATGCAGTCATCGCGGTCAACCTCAAATCCGCATTCAACTTCATCCACGCCATCACTCCCGCGATGATGCGGAACAAAGGGGGCGCCATCATTAACATGAGCTCGGTTGTCGGCGTTCACGGCAATGCCGCCCAGTGCAACTATGCCGCTTCGAAAGCCGGCTTGATTGCCCTCGCCAAGAGCATCAGCCAGGAAATGGGGCGCAAGGGAATCCGCGCCAACGCCATCGCACCCGGATTCATCGATACGCCGATGACCCAGGCACTTCCCGAAGAGGTCCGCAAAGAATGGATCGAAAAGATTCCGCTGCGCCGCGGCGGCACCGTCGAGGATATCGCCAATGTGGCCACGTTCCTCGCCAGCGATTTGTCTTCGTATGTTTCCGGCCAGGTGATCCAGGTCGACGGCGGCATGAACATGTAGTCCTGCCGGACGGCTATTCGGCTATGACCTCCCGGTGGATATAGTCATAGCAAAGGACGTCCTTTTTCACCAGGAACCGATTGATCGGCAACCCGATCCGGACGATCTTGAAGAGTCCGGACTGGGTGTCGATTGCATAGTAATTGGCGCAGTACCGCGTAACCAGACCGGGATCGCGGTCTGTGATGCCGTTGCCCCGGAGATTCCCGGCCTGGTCGACTGCAACGCAAAGAAGACCAGGATATTTGGTCGGGTAATAGAGCATGTCGCTATGGAAATGCCCGCAAAGCCAGGCAATGAATTTCCCTCCCTTCTCCTGCCAAGCCTGCAGGATGTCGCCGAAAGGATTGGTTTCCGATTTCCGATAGCCGTAGGACGCTGACGCATCCGGTATCCGCTGCCGCAGCGCGAACCGGGCGCTGGAATCGGTGGCCAGCAGGTGTGTCGTATGGAATTTCGACATCGTGCCGGTCAAGGGACTGACCACAACGCCGCCGTCCGCTTTGGTGTTGTAACGGAATTTATGGACGGACTCGTCCCACTCTTCATTGAGACCGTTGAAATCATCCAGCGGATAATGGCTGGCAGCCAGCACGGAATACCCGTAAACGGGGCTGGAGGGATCCAGCGTTTCGGCCAGCTTTGCCGCAAACCACCGTTCCTGCTCATCTGTCTTGTAACGGAATTTCTCGTTGAAGTGCATGCAGTCCAGCCCGAAGAGCCGGATTTTGGCCTCCGGGAAGTCTTTCAGCCAGAAGCAGGATTTGAAATAGGGGCTGGACGGATTGTCATACCCCTCCGGCATGGTACAGCCAAGCCCCTTGATGTAATCGGCAAAATAGGTATCGAAATCCCATTCCTTCCCCTTGAAATCCCAGTCCGCAGAGCCTTCTTTATGGCCCTTGGCATCGGAACCGTCGGCTCCGTCATGGTTGCCCATCACGAACAGGGATTTTTCGGCCAGTCCCGAAGACCGCCACCAGGCGGCCCCGTGCGGGAATTTCGGGGTCGGATCGGCAAAATACAGTGCCGCATCTCCGGTGTTCAATACGGCATCCATATACGATCCGTACGTGGATATCGCCGAAAGAAGCTGCCGGGCTGCAATGTCATCCCCATGAATATCGGAGAAATGCAACAGCCCCAGGGAAGCAACTTTCGGATTGCCGTTGATGTATTTCGCCTGCCGGATCCTGAGCAGAAGAGGGTCATCGCTGGGAAGGGACGACGGCTCAGCTGCACCCCGGGAAGAAGCGAGTACCGGAGAAGCCCCGTCTTCAAGGTCTTCCGGGCGCGGTGTCTCCTTTGTCCCGGCCTCCGCCGGTAAAGGAGAAAGGATATTGGCGGCTGTCATACCTGCGCCGACAGCGAGGCTCTTCTTGAGAAAGGATCTTCTTGAGTAGGACATGGTTGCGTATTCTTTTATTTCAGGACCGGAAGGTTTTCGGAGAAATCCCAGACTGCATCGCTCCAGCCGAGCGATTTCGCGACGGAGGATACGGTTTCCCCGGGTGCGACGGCTTTCCCGTTGTAGGGGCAATGGTAGACATCCGTCGAAGGCTTCACGAGCGGCGTCGAAGGCGTCACATTCTCATTGTCCAGCAATATGTTATAGCTCTCGTTCGCATACACGTGGAAGATCATGTCGGGCCGGCGGCGGCAGTTGAGGAGGTTGTTCCGATAGACCGTGAATCCGACCACTGCGCCGCTGCTGTAATGGCTGGACGGTTTCTCTCCCGACCCGGAAGTCCGGATGGCCCCATTCCAGGCGATGCAGTCCTGCACCGTAATGTCCATAATCGTATCAAAAGACCCGGTTGAGTTGGGATTGATCCGATTGGACGCCCGGCCGACAATCCCGCCATGGTTGTAGCCTCCGGTCAAGTCCATCGTACTATAGCAACGGGAAACCGTGCTGGAGGAAACCAAATCGCCGACGATACCTCCCATATAAAGGCATTTTCCGGTAATGGCTCCCGTCGAATAGCAGTCGGATATATTGACCGGACATCCGGTATAGCAACCGCCGACCAAGCCACCCAACATGCTGGAATACACGCCCTTGATCTGAACATCCGCATGGCAGCGGGAAATGGTCGCGCCGGAGACGGCGATTTTGCCGATCAGACCGCCCAGAAAATGGGTGCCGCTGCTCGCCGCACTCTGGATCGTTCCCTGGAAGGAACTGTTCTGCAGGGTCAGTTTCCCGGAATTGGCAAACAATCCTCCCGTCGGGGTCGATGTCGTAGAAGTCATGTTGACCGTGCAGTTCCGCGCATGGACACCGGAAACCACAGCGGGGCAGGTCCCCAGGCCATTCCCGCCCCAGACGGCAAGGAGGGCGCAGGATTCCGTATTGGAAACGGAACAATCCTGGAGGGTCAGGTTCTTGACCCCGCCGTACAGCATGCCGAATAGGGATGCAAACGGCTGGTTGCTGCAAGTCAGGTTTTTCAAGGTATGCCCGTCCCCGTCGAACTGGAGTCCCAACGTATTGTCCGTCGGGACAACAGGCGTCCAATTCGCCACGGATGACATGTCGATATCGGCCGTCATCTTGAAATGACGGATTTGACCTTCAACCAGTACCGAAGCCATTCCCTGCATGTCGGCCGGCGTTCCGACCAGGTAGGGATCGGCTTCCGTCCCGGAGCCTTTGAACGCATAGGCGTCTCCGCCTCCGGAGGACCCGCCTTCTCCCTTCATGTCTGTAACCTCATACGGATTCTCGATGGCATAGCGGGCGGCTTTCCGGCAGATCGGAGCCGTCGCGTCGGTCACCGGAGAGCAATAATTGCCAACGGAATAATCTGATTTTGTATACCGGTAGGAATTGTTCTCCAACCCGATCTTGAAAATCGGCTCGATGAGTTTTCCGTACACCGTACATGCTGCCGTATAACGGGCCGTTCCGAAATCCATGTGATACCCGTCCCGCGTCAGGTTCAACGGCGTATCCAGCCCGGATGTCCGGAGATTCTGGAGGGCGCAGCCGGTGGAAATCACATCCTTGATGTCCGTTTCCGCGACGACTTTCTTGGCCTGGTCCGTAATGACTTTCCACATCCCGGCCTGGTCGCTCCACGTAATATAGGGTTTCGAGCGGGACGCGATCTTGCTCATGTCATAGTAGGCCTGGGAAAGGATATAATAGAAATCGGGCGGGGTCTTCTGGGTATCGGCAAGTTTCTTCAAGAGCTCGACGACGGCCGTCTTTTCCTCCGGGGTCCACGACCAGGCAGCATAGTTCCCGGTGTGTTCCTGGACGGTGATGATGTCCCAACGTCCGCCTGAAACCACTTGGGCGATTGTTACTTGCGAGCCATGCTTCGTCCAGGAGGAGGCCCCTTTCTCCGCTTTGTACAACGTGTAATCCGCCAAGGACCAGTCGTTGTACAACGGGATTGTGCGTCCGCCATGGTACACATGGGCCATCGTAATGTCTTTGATACCGGCAGCGGCGACAATCCCCGGCAAATGCTCCACCGCGTCTTTGGTGAAACTGTTCCCGATGAACAGAATCCGGGTGGAAGCATCCGCAAGTTTCACCGCCCCTTCTACCGGTACCGGATCCGCCTCCGGTACCAGACGGACATCGATATAACGCGGGCAATGATCCGTGAGAGAGATGGTGAAGGCGGCCGTTATGATCCTGTGAGTCAGGACTTCCGCCTGCTTGCCACAATTGAATTCAAAAATATGGTCGATGGCCGTGGCACAGTCGTTATTCGCCTGGGGCGTCCAGGCAAAACCGGCGGTCTCCGAACAGGTGTGGTGGCCCTTGAAGCTGTCGCGGTAAACCTTAGCGGAGAGGCCGCAGTCCTGATAGTCCCGGCTGGTGAAAACCCGCATCGCATCGCTGTCCAGCTTGCAGTTCATGTCTCCCATGACGAAAACCGGGCAATCGTATTCGATGAGCAGGTCCTCCACCTCGTTTGAAATCAGCTGCGCCTGCGCCGTCCGTGCCGCGCTGCTGCCCGCCATTTCGGAATCGCTCTTGTACCACAAATGGGTACCCACAACGATGAAATGGGCCCCGGTCGCCTTGTGTTTGAAAACCGCAGACGTATAGGATTTGCTGTTCGAGTTGTTGTACTCGCCGGGGAAGAGCAGGTAATGGACCAGCACGGGTTCCACGGTGCTCTTGTTGTAGTACAAAGGCGTGGCATTCCGGACGCCGGGCGATCCGTCGGGGATCGCAAGGGCGTATTGATCCGTGATTTGCGGCTCCATCACCTCCTGCATGGGCGCGGAATATTCCTGCCATGCAAACACATCCGGCATCAGCGCCTTGACCATCGCTGCATACTGCTTGCTCCGGAAAGCATTCCGGGGATCGCCCCCGAGCGCCGCCCAGGCAGCGGGAATTTCATCTTTGTTATAGGACCAGATATTGTTGTCGAGAATCCGGAGATTGGCTCCTGACTGCAGCGGGAAAATCTGCTGCCCGCGGCAGTTTCCGTCAATTTTCAAGTCTTTCGGAATCGCTTTTTGCGGACGGATATACTCCGAGATCAGCCGTTCCGTCGCCACCTTCAGGCTCCAGCCGCTGGCCCCGCAGACAATCAATCGCAACCCGGACACGCGGATGGTATAGTCAAACGTATCTTTAACGCCTGCAAGATAACTTTTTACGTCTTCATTCGAGGTCATGCCCACCGAAATCTCCACTTCCGTGGCAGCCGTGCTCTTATTCTCGGTCACGACCGGCAAAATGACTCTGGCAGAAGTCTTCACTGCTTCCGCGATATCGTTGGCGCAAGACTGACCCAGGTTATCGTCTTCGTTCGGGCTGTACAGAATCCGGTATTTAGACCCCGTGGACCAAATAGACAGGTTCTTGCTTTCAACCTCGGGGGTTGTCGGTTCGGGTTCAGAAGGAGTCTGGGGCGCCTCGGGTTCCTGGCAGGCAAAAACTGCCATTGCAATCAACAGTGCATTCAAGATCTTTTTCATGAAAAATCTCCGTATTAGCTTCTCGTTTGTGGTTTGAAAAGCAAGTTACAATCTTTTTTCCATTTTTTAACAACTCTTCTGCCATTTCTTCTTTCCTTGCGGATTATGGAAAAACATAATCATGCCCTATTTTGCGCTGTCCGGGGATTTCTGGACTTCCTTTTTCCACGGGAATGCCCGGTATGCGGCCGCACGCTCACTTTACAAGAGCAATTCCTCTGTATCGAATGCCGGGCAAACCTGCCCTTGACCCATTTCTGGGCCTGGCCGCACAATCCACTTTCAGACAAGTTCAACGAAATGATTCAAAGGGATTTGCAAAAAGAATTGGGGAAAAACGGCGGTTCTGAGCCCCCGGAAAAACAGGACGGGGCGGCAGCGGCATACGAACCCTATGCGGAAGGGGCCGCCCTGTTCTTTTATCGTGCCCCTGTCCGCCCCGGGGTTTCCGGCGGACCGGCCATGGACTACCGAATGATTACCCGTCGGCTGAAATATGAGGCGGACCTTCCGCTGGGCCGGCATTTCGCCAAGATCCTGGGGAAGCATCTGGCCGCTTCCGCACTGTTTCGCACGGCATCGTGCGTCATCCCGGTTCCCCTGCACCCTTTACGGCGATGGCAACGCGGGTACAACCAAGCGGAAATCATTGGGCAGGAGATTGCCGGAGCCCTGCGGGTCCCCCTCCTGCGCGGAGTCCTGCGGCGCGTGAGGCGAACCCGGTCACAAGCGCGTATCTCATTGGATAAAAAGTCATTGAACGTGCAAGGAGCATTCGTTGCATCGTCCCGGAAACTGCAGCGTTTTCTGCAGGGGCAGGCGCGTTCAGGACATGTGGACTCGGGGGATCATTCCCTCCATATTCTGCTTGTAGACGACGTTTTCACGACCGGAGCGACCCTGCATGCCTGTTATAAAGCCCTCCGGGAGGCACTCGCCCGTCTCGGTTTTTCTCCCCGGAACGTCCGCATCAGCGTGGCCACCCTGGCCTTCGCCCGGACAATCTAATAGATTGTGCATGAATGGATTCCGATCAACGGAAAACCTGCCCTCCGCCCGGCGATTCCGCCGGAAACTCGCGGAAAACGTAGAAAACTGCCGCACAAACTTGTTATAATCCGCCGCGAAATATTATCTTTGCACGGATTCCCTTCCTCAGCCGCAAGGCCCGGCTGCAAGGCCGCCCCCGGAGCTCCCGAACGGCTGCAAGCTGCAGGGAACCGACACAATGCCTTGGTGGTGAAATGGTAGACACGAGGGACTTAAAATCCCTTGGCCCGAAACGGCCGTGCGGGTTCGATTCCCGCCCAGGGCACTTTAAATAGAGCTAACTGGCTGATTTTCAGCAGTTAGCTCTTTTTACGTCTCTATTTTTGCCGACTTTTTGCCGATTTATGGGCGTTTTTGGCGACTTGGTCCCTGACTTGGTCCCACCTATGGAGCCCCGAAGTCGTCTAGAAAACTTGGAAAAGCGTCCTTTTTGACCTTCATTTTTCTTAGAAAAGAGTTCTCTCCCCTCAGCTATATAGTTGCTATAGATGCTCACAAATAGAGAAATCTGAAAGCTCAAACAATCAATTCGGCATATACACAAAGAAACTCATGAAGCAGTATCTTAACCTTGTCGCCAGTTGTTGCAACACAAAACGAGTATGTCTCTTTTTGGTAGTCAATCCAAGGGGAACAACTCCCTATCATTCGAGCATTTTCATCTTGAATTATCATAACACTATTTAAAGCCCTAGATCCAACTTCCGGGAGCAGACTAGAGTTGAAGGGTTCAGCAAAAAGGGAACAGTCAGTTACGGACATATTGTCCAATGTAGAAATTGACAGCAATAATTCATTATCATTTATCAGGTAATGAGAGTTTTCGAAGCATAGATGGGCTTTCACCAATTTCAAAAGAACAGCTTTTACTCTACGGTCATCAGGTGCAATAGTAAAATGAGTTGGGGAGTCATAAACTACACTATTCTTGATTGTTTCAAGTATGGCGGGAGTATGTGTAACTGTTTTTAAAACCGAATCTCGAGTCAGCTTTCGTTTGTCGAATGTTTGGTGTTTTACACACTCAAGCAGAACCGCAAAGTACTCTTCATCTGAAGAAAAGCCCTGGTTACAATGTAGACAGCAAGGGATAGCTGCCAGATTCGCAGGGAATGGTCTGTTCAGAAGAGTCTTGGATGGGATATGGTCCACTGTTTTATTTGTGGAATCAAGTGAAACTCCACAGTATGGACATAGATCATTTAATTGCCAAGGAAGAAACTCGTGGCGGACCCCAAAATCTTCATAGTTGATCACAGGGTGTAAATGAAGAGGGTGCAGCATTCAATCAGGAATAATCAATTCTGAGAACAAACGCACTAGGGTTTCGTCAATAATTGACTTCTTAAGCTCGCACTCCCAGATTGTAATGACTTTCCAACCGGCCAGGCTGAGTGCTGCTTCGTCGCGGGCATCTCTCGCTTTATTCTTGCTAATTTTATCGAGCCAAAAGCTGGTATTAGTCTTAGGAATGACAAAATCCTTGCACCCATCATGGCCATGCCAGAAGCAACCGTTAATGAAGATGACGGACTTGTATTTCGGCAGAACAATGTCGGGCTTCCCTGGGAGGTCTTTGGCATGAAGTCGGTAACGGTAACCATGATGCCAGAGTGCCTGACGTACAAGCTGTTCCGGCTTTGTGTTTTTGGACCGGATATGCGACATGCAGTTATGCCGCTGCTTGGGCGTCATTACATCAGGCATCTTATTATTCTTCCAAAAGACCCGGGTTATGTTCACGGACAGTTCCAAGTATAGCAGAAGCACGCTCAAGCTCAGACGACGTGGGTTTTTTTGCCTTCTTCATCTTTCTTGCTATCTCACGGGCCGTGTTTTGAAGCTGAATATCCAAATAACCGGATTCTCGGCCCCATGTAGAAATCTTTTCCCACGAGTCAGGTGTTATGGCGCTTATAACCTGTTCCTCGGGTGTCGTTTCTTCAGTAACATCGTCCGAAATGGCTATAACACGTCTGGATGGAGGATTCGCAGGGTCAAATAAATCCGCCGCAATTTCATCCAGGTTGTATTCAAACTGATGGGCTTTAACCTTATCCCAGCACTCTTCTCGTTTCGCCCACTCGATATAGTGAGTGCCTTCAGCACACTCTATTATGAACGCATTAACTTGTATCATCAACCGATAAATAAAGTTAGAGAGTGCCGGTGACGGCTTTTGCGCTTTCCAGATTTTGTACAAATCCAGACGACCCTCTGTAATCCGGTTGAGTAAGGACAATGTATAAGGAACAACAACATTCTTCAACTCGCCAATTGGATTGCCACTCTTCTTGGTTCCGTAGCGTTTATCCGCATCCCTGAATAGAATAGCCTTGGCCACAGTATCCTCAAAATAGATATTGTTAACTTCCTTGATGTCTTTCGGCATACTATGGGAGATGAATCTGGCGTAGTTCTTCTCATTTCCCAAGGCAACGATATGTGGTCCGACAACCAATTTCTGGTGCCATGTAAATTCATCCCAGGAGTTAATGTACTTGGCAAGCTCTGTCTTAGTGATTTTCTGCTTGTTTGGATGAGTTTTTTCGAAAATATCTTTGGCTTTTTTGCTAGAACCAGCCTGTTGTTTGAGAGTTTGATATTGACCCCTAGCACGCTCAAAGAACCAATATGTCTGAAGTGAGCTATCTGCGGTTAGAGGAGTCATTATATGACGGGATAGTATCTCAAAGCGAACCAGAACAGGATTATTGGCCGTGAAGTCTGCGCTGTTGACCTTGTTCTGTGTATTGGCATATCGAGAAATGCTAGCAACAATATCGCTGTAGTGGTCCTTATCTTTGACTACAGAAATCTTAACTTGAACCGCTACTTTTGAAATATCAGCCTTGAATTTCTTCTTGGTATAAAAAATCGAAGCTGTAGTCTGGCCGCCATTGACGATCTGGAAATTGTTAATCTTGGTTATGTATTTGCCAGAATAGTCCAGTTGTATGTCATCAGCTGTCGCGGCAATGCCATTGTTATATGCAAAAAACATATCAGGAGCATTACGAATGGTATCTCGCATACCTTTGTTTATGTTTCCTCCAAACTGGAGGAAAGAACGCACGTTCTGCTCCAGCAAGCGAGCACCGAAGCTTTCGTAGAGTTTCGCAAGACACTCGCCGGGCATAACAGCGATATAAGCAGTATACTCGCCATTATCAGCGCCTGAAGGCATGCAAGGTATTCTAAACCCCTGTTCTTTGAAGTCGATTTCTATGGATAGCCGAGAAGACTGATCCATCTGGAACAGAGACCTAATATCAATAACGTTGTAAATCATCGCCCGCCCGCATACTTCTGTGCGGGAAGGGACCTCTCCTTTATACTCTCCGTTAGTAAGGATAAAGGCATTGACGCGAACTAGTTTTTCCCTGAGCTCTGCAAAAGAACCGAGAGTGTGCGCTAGCACAAAAACATCCGAAGATTCGGCAACAACATTCTCATAACCTCCATCGAAAGCCTTGATGAAGAAATTGGTTAGACGTTTTGCCGCTTGGGTTATCTCCTCTTTGTAAACCGACCAGACCTCTTCTTCAGGCTTATACAAGGAGATGAATAAATCAACTGTTTCATAGTTTTCTGAAATAGCATAACCATTCACCTTGTGCTGCTTGCGAGTGCGTAAATCCCTCTCATCGTATGCAAGGGCGGGGTTCTCCGTCTCTCCTGAATCGGAAAGAAGGTCTATGCAGCAGCCGGTAAAAGCTTGTTCTTGCGTATCGCCGTCTTCGCTGGTTGTCTGAACAGCGTACACTTCCTGATTTAGCCGCTGGTAATATTTCTCTAGTTCAGTCATTCTCTTGGATGGTACGAAGGACTTCTGTTTCCGGTTTCCTATAATCAGTACAGGCAGAAAGGACTATCTTATATGTGATTTCGCCCACGCCTTCCCGAAGCTCTTGTTCCTTAATTCTCGGGAAGTCCTTCTCTATACGATAAAAACGGCTGTCACGAGTCTTGTATTTATTTGTTAGGTATAAACCTTCTTCTTCGTTGAAATAACCAGCCTTCACAAGCTTAGCATTGAAGGAAGACAAGGCAGAGGGATCGTTATCAAGTAAAGACCGTATTGATGAAACCCTTTCTGGCAAAGATTCTCCGTTCCGGCGAGATTTCTCCAAGGAGATGTGTAGCAGGAAGAGATTGTTAAATAGTGTTTCATCTAACTGGCGTTCGCTGCTTATAATGACTCCTTGGGGATTATTACTAGCAGATGTTTTAACTTCTACCGCCCAAGAATCTCCTTGAAAATCACGTAATGCGGGCTCTGAACCGACCCAATACTCTACGGCATCAGATACCAAGAAAGTGCTCTTGGTCAACAAAGTCTTAAGAAATCCAAGCTCACCGTAAAGCCCTTGTTGTAAAGCTGAGGATAGCCCGCCAGGAGCGTGTTTTTCAAATAAGTTGCGCCACTCTTCAATATGGCCGAGAACCGTTCGGACCATATCATCCTCATTATCAAAATTCTTGATTATGGCAATAAGACTCTCACAAAGCCAAGAGAAGGATTCCTTGAGAGTTGGTTCCAAAAGCTGGATGACCAGTAACTTATAATGCTTCAATGTCCGGTCATCGTATAGATCAACGCGGAGTTTCTTCAGTGTCTGGAACAGGTTAACATCCACATTGATGCGATCGGGATACGAGAAAGCTATGCCATATTCCTTATCGTCATAAGTCCACGTAGCGAAGATATGGAAAGGAAGTTGACTGCTGTACAAACGTTTTTCAATTCCCATATTCTGGGAAACCTCGAGCGTGTTCCAGAGCTCAAGCATATGATTAGTCACGGCCATAGGTATTGTCGTTTTCGTTTTCAAAAGTCTCTTCGTCCTGTTCGAATTCTTCTACCTGATTGCAGATATAAGAGCATGCTATGTCATCCCTGTTCGTGCGAGGGAATGCGATTACAAGACCAATAAACGGACTGTCAGTAGAGGTATACAATTCTTTGCTTGCAAAAGCAGGGTTTAATGGATAGATCAGCAGGAGAGGATGAGTAGGATCACGGAATTCTGCACGAACCACATCCGGAGCCGGATAAGGATGCGTCCACGGTCGTTTAGAGTTCTGCTTTAAAGCTATTGTCTGAGCAAGAGCGCGTGCCTTTATCTCATCATCGATATCAATAAACTCGTCAGTACGGTTACCGACAATGTGATTCTTGATGATAAAATAAGTTTCTTTGTTGTCTGGTCTGGAGTTGGAACGGGTATAATTGTTGACATGGAGCCCGTTGGAGAAAGTATACTCTGAGCCATTCTCGCAATGGTCGCGGGACATTAACCCCACATTCCAGGAAGTCAGTTCGCCAGATAAGTTAAGCTCCCTTATGTACTTACAAATCAGCTCAAAGTCAACTTTCTTAAGTTCTTTGCCCACCTTGAATTTTTCCAAGTAGTCGCAAATTTGCTCTGGTGCAATGTTCTTCCATAAGTAGAAAGCCTGATTCTCCGTTTTTGGCTCGTAATTATCCAATCCGTTAAGGAAATCTTCCGTGTTGATCAGGTTATCTGTCTTGACATCCTTATCGAGCTGGAGTTGATACGTCTCAACCAAGCGAGTGGCCCAAGAAACCTGAATCTGCTTGGTGTAGCGCATCTTTGCAAGAGACGTGACCTGCAAAGTCCCGGGATGAGAACGTACCTTTAGCGCATAATTGTCCGGCGTACTACCGATTTCTGCGAGATAATTGAATTCTTCGCGAAGTTCCTCGCTGGCGATAGTGATATGACGGAACCAGATGTCAAGTTCATCGCTGGTGTACAGACGGCACAAGTCAACGTAACCAGGGCGGTATCCGAACCAGCGTCCCATCTGCATTAGCGTGTCGTACATTTTGGATGCACGGAGGAAATAACTGACAGACAGTCCTTCAAGAGTTAATCCTCGGGAAAGTTTATCTCCACCAATAGCAATTATCGAAATGCCGGTTTCCTCGTTCTCATAGTATGACAGAACGTCGCCCGAACTACCGTTAATAGACTTTACCTCTATCTTTTGAACGGCCGCATACAATTTGTCTTTGACTTCATCCCAAGAATGTACCTTAATGTGCTTGTCAACATCCTTCAGTGATGAATTCAGTATCTCGCTCGAGACCGTCTTGTATGACTTGTATTTAGGCGTATCTTCTTCCAGAATTCGTCTGAATTCTTCCAGAACGGTAGGATCCTTCGCAACAATCTCGTTCTTGTAGTAGTTGAACAGACGTTCTATCAAGGCTTTGATTTCATTCTGCCAGCGCTGGTAGCGCGTTATGTGAATGAGCATGGAGTTATGCTTGTTACCTTGACCACGAACAATACGAATGGCGCAAGTAATAATAAAGCACTTTACGGCAGTCTTTAGAGATTCCGGGATGTCATCATAAACCGGAAGCTGGTCATCTTTCTTGTGGCCAGTGGGAACGAAATGGGAGTAGTCATCCACAACATTGACTATGGGCAACACATCTTCATTTTGTTCATCCGGAACAGCAGAGATGCCAAAGACCTTTTCTGGTCCGATGTAGTTGTCAGGGGCAGGAAGATTAATGATAAAGTCCCGAGGGAAAAGGTCACTGTCATCTAACGGGATGAAGATATTAGCATAAGGCGTGGCAGTATAACCAACATAGGCGGTCCTAGAAAACTGACCGATAATTGTACGGATAAAACCATTGATTCGCGTAGGATCGAATTCGCGGCGATTAGTGTTAATGGAAGCGTGGTCTGCTTCATCATCTATGATTAAAACGGCCTTGTTACGAATCTTGTCGTTGCCTGCATATGCTTGGAGCCAAGAATTTAGACGTTTGAGAACGTTTGCATTCTTTTTGACAACCATTAAAATAGGAGTCGATGTGTCGAAATTAATGCCGAGAGAGTCCGCTCCCCTCTTGGTAAAATCGCCTCTTTCATCACTTGTCGTCAAAGAGTGGGCAATTGCTCCTTGGAAACCTGGAATAAGACCAACGCCTATTTTAGTTGAACGGCCTTCTTCAAATTTGCGGCCGAAGTGGGTGTCAAACCCAAGAAAGCCTTCATCTAGACGGTCCTGAGTTTGACTTCTCAAATTATTATGGATACCCGCCAAAACAATGATAAAGTTGAATCCAGCATCCACCGCTTTGCAGATTAGTGCCGTATAGTTGGCCGTCTTTCCTGACTGGACCTGCCCGACAACCAAACCTTTCTTATCGACCACAACCCGGGGATTTCCTGGGTAAAACAAATGATCGAGAATATCGTCGGTTAAGGTGTCTATATGTTCAATAACAGCGGCAGAAAAGTTTTTTTTCTGCTCAAGATAATACTTATAACGCTGCCAGAATGGCCATGCTGATTGCGAGGAAGCCTTGAAGTCTTTTAGCCAAGGTTTCCGACTTTCCTTCCTGTCAAGTATTTTGTAATCGGTAATCCTTGTCGTATAGCATTCCAGCAGTAGATCTCGCACCATTGCTGAATCAACACCCGGCATAGCAGAATGCACAGCATTGACAGCATTCAGAATATCATCGTCGGAAACATCACTGCGGATTCCGATGAATGCTTTAGCCATATTCAAGGCTCTTGTAAGATCGTCAGGCATAGTTAAAGTGCGTCAATTATATCTTCGTACATATTGAAAGGTTCTTGAGATAACAACAGCTCTTTAGCGCTGTTGGCCGACATCCCGCCAGTGACATAATTCTGATAAATTGCCTTGGCAATAGGAACAAGATTATCTCTCTCAATGCCTCCAAAGGGCTCCTTCATGGGCTCTTCAGAGGAGGACTCTTTGGCATAGATAGATGATACTGGTATGGATTCTTCAATCAGTTTCAGCAACAAGTTGAATGCCTTGTCTGGATTGTTCCTGGCCATCTCCTTCAAGGATTTTACCAGCTCGTTATCGCGATTGATTTCAAAAAACCACTGGTTGTCTTTTCTGCGCTCCAGCCATAGGGGCTGCCAGTCGGTGCCTGACCTTTCACGGATTACACGCCCCCGGTGCTTATAGACCTCCAATCCTGTAACGCGCACCCGTTGTGCATAGGAGAATAACTGTTCCCTGCATTTTGCCGGAGGATATGCTTGTGATTTCTTTATGTCTATTTTCCAGTTTTTGTCCTGCGTATTAGGAATGTCTATGCGGATGCGAACAAGCTTATATGGTTCCTCTTTCTTAAACAGTTTGAGCCAGTTTCCGGCAAGTAGCAAACGTTTTCCACGATACACGTAGAAACCTTGCTGAGCGGACCAACCTTGAATACCCTCTGCTGCCTTAAAGGCTTGCTCAGTTGAGAAACTTTTCTGATGTGGAAGAACATATCCCTTCACGGTAATACCTCCCTGAATATGATCATCCGGAAGGGGTTGGGTACATGTCTCGCTTGTGCAAAAGGGGTCCCATGGTTTAACGGGGTTTCCGCACCACCACAGCCTGAAATCTCCGTCTTCAATAAACCGGTGGAATGTCATCTCAAGGTGACGTTTCACTTTGTCTAAATCACCTGAGAACTTCTCATGAGAGAATTCATCCCCCGTTATTGTATCTGGACTAACTACACGGTCAAGATCCGTCCAAATCACTATGGTCCCGCTTTTAAGATCATCTATTGCATTCTCGTACCCATCCGGGATCCAGTGAATCAGATTCCATTTGTTTGTTTCAGCAACATAATCCAAGTCCCAAGACCAATACTCCGGACTATTATCCTTCCTTTTGCTTAATACAGAGACCTTCCGACATTGGGAGAAAGATGCTGTTTTGAGACCAAGCCCAAACCGACCAAGATCCCTGATGTCTCTTTCATCATTAGGATTTTGGTAGCCAGGACGTAAGGCATGCCGGATTTCCTCATCGTTCATTCCTCGTCCGTCATCTTTGATCGTTATGACAGATCGCCCACCATCCCAAATCCGATCCACCCAGATATTCTTTGCTCCTGCCGAGATAGAATTGTCAATAATATCTGCCACAGCCGTTTCCAAGCTATAACCAATCGCCCGAAAGGTTTCAATCATCGCAGAGGCAAGGGGTTCTGCGGAGGCTGTTCTCATATTGCTGTAGTCCATAGGCTATGCTTGTTGAAGTTGGGGCAAAAGAGCCAAGGCGATATGATATGCCATCATTACAGGGACGGCGTTACCAATCTGCATATAGACAGATGTTCGACTACCCTCGAAAAAGTAATCGTCAGGAAAAGACTGAAGTCTCGCCGCTTCTCTTACTGAAATGGAACGCGAATTCTCTATAGTAGGATGCTCATTCGGGAAAATGTAGTAATGACCATCCATTGCAATATGAGCAACTACAGTATGGCTGCAATCGTCAGGATTAACCACGAAGAACCGATTCAAGAATGATTTACGGTTTTTATGAGTCTTCAATCGGTCTGGGATTTGGTTGTAATTAAGACGAATGCCCTTCTGAAGAGCCTTGATGGCCAAACAATACACCTCCCGATCACTGACATTCTGTTTGCGAGTGACGTGCTGTGTGGTGAAATTGAAAGTACCGCGAATACCTGTCTCGCGCAGGTATTGCATTTCCTCCAAAGGCTTCGTATAGTGAACCACTTCGCATAAGTGGCCATCATTGCTAATACGAGTAGGAAGATCCGCAAATATTGATTCCCGGGTATGATATGGATTTGGAATTCTATGCAGTTCTGGATAATGGAAACCAGTCGGCTGTTTGTTAGCATTCAGGCGACGCCATCCGACAATGATCATACGGTGACGGTGCTGCAAGACTTCAAAATCAGAGGCAACCTGCTCGCTGAAACCGAGATCGTAACCGAATCTCCAAGCAAGGCGGCGAAGATCCTCAAAGGGACGGATGTCTTCGCTGGTTTTAGCAGTTTTGATGCCTACAACATTCTCAAACACAAACATCTTCGGCTTAAAATGCCGTATGAAACGCAGATAGTACTTGTATAAGTAGTTGCGAGGATCGTCCTTTACAGATTCGCCCAAGCGAGCGCGTCCAGCGATGGAGTAAGCTTGACAGGGCGGGCCACCAATTATAATATCTATGGGTTTACCTCCGGCAAGTTGGTCTAACTGCTGCTTGAGCGGCTTCATTGTCTTATCGCCAATCGTAGCCTGTATAACTCGGTTGGTCACTTCTACAGGTACTTGGCGCCAGAGCTCAGAGCCGTCAGTTCCTTCACGTTTGTTTCGAAGGTAGTTCTCGTATATATCAAGCTGGTTGTGCTCACGCAGATAATGGTAGGCTGCCCGTGTTTTAAGCGTGTCACAAGCATCCTTTTTCATCTCCACGTGAGCGATCGGAACGTATCCGGCTTTTATAAAGCCTTCAGACAACCCGCCGGCACCAGCGAAAAAATCAATAAATGTAGGCATAAGGGAATAATGCTCCTAATTAAATACAAATTTAAGTTTTTTTGTTGGTATTCAATGCCCTTCGGTTTGGATAAAGGATTCTACCTTCTCATCCCCCGTCTTATCACCGGCGTAGTAACCATCTCCCGCGCCTTGCGGAAGCAACGGCGGGCCCAGAGGATGTCGTCCTCGTTCTGGTCGCGGCCCCAGCTGGGGTCGGGAGCGGATCCTCCACCTCCGCAGTTTTGTGCGAAGGTGGTGGCGGCATCGACTTGCCCGATGAAAAGAAGAAAGGCTGTCCGAAAGATGTTGCCTGCTTCTTCCGGCGAATGGGTTCGCTCGATCGCTCTGCTCTCTTCATGAAAGGCCTTCACTGCTCCGCCGGAAGCTTTCGTTTCATATCTCTTCCCATCCAAGGTTAAACCCAACGGGAACAGATAATCCTTCCCTTCATCGGACGTGGCAAAAGCGAGGCGCTCCCCATAGGTCATCTGCCCGTATCTGTTCTCCGGACGCATCTTCTCCCAAGTATCCTGGATCTTCGCCGGCGTCAGGTCACGGCTGATGATGGAGGATTTATAGGCGGAGTTCCCACTCAGGATGGTGTATCCCCGGACAGTCACAGAGGCATCCAGCTTCAGTTTGACCTTGTATCCTTTGGCTTCCAGCGCAGCAGAATACTTCTCCCAGGAGAAGGCCGACATTCCGGCCAGGACCGCGAGGCAATCCTTCTTGATGCGGGCCTTGTTCTCTTCGAACCTCTCCTCCGTGCGTTTCCAGCCGCGAAGGCGGTTGACTTCCTCGGCGGCGGTCTTGGCCCGGATGCCAATCAGGTGGTCGCTGTTCAGGCAGTTGTCCATATCGACGCGATTGCAGTCGAGATGGAGGTGAGGGATACCGGACTTGCTGTCCGTGTGGAGCGTGATGATGTACTGGGAGTTGGGGAGACGGCAGGGAGACCTGTAGCGTCCCTCCTCTCCGGGCAGCCGGACCCTGTCGAAAGCCTGGACGAAATCTTCGGCCAGCTGCTTCCAGTCTTCCAGGGTCCAGCCCTTGGATTCTTCCTTGGACGGAGAGATCTCCATCCGGATCATGTTGTTCTTCAGCGGTCGGCGTTGGAACTCTTCCTCCCTGAGTTTCTGGTGCAGCTTCATATACCCATAGATGGCCTGGGGGCTGGCATCCTCCGGGAGGTGGTTCAGTTTTACTACCTGTGCTTTTCCTTGACGGGTAATGTATCCGAGGGACACCCCGCCGTGTGATATTGATTTGGCTTTTGCTATCATGGCTTTATTCTGTTAGGGTTCGTTCAATCTCTCTCCAATGTTTGATAAGTTTGTTCGCGGCAGCAATCCACCGGCGCATCCTGAATGCATCCCCGAAACACAGGAGACGGTCTTCCGGTTTCATGGCATTCAGGGCGTTTTTGATATGGATCAGGT
>Ga0256405_10004225_pt1 | contig 27403 bp, 38 predicted proteins | sample RumenRJG_02DNA_FD_189096 | JGI IMG/M metagenome (GOLD analysis project Ga0256405, IMG submission 189096) | Bovine rumen microbial communities from Lethbridge, Alberta, Canada - RJG_02 | ecosystem: Host-associated > Mammals > Digestive system > Stomach > Rumen | place: Canada: Alberta... | reverse complement strand
TGGTCCTTCTTCTATTGAATTTTGGCAGAAAGGTAATGCTGAATCTTATCAGTCTTGGCAGAGAACTTCTTACACAATTAACAAAGAACAAGGTCTTGAAGCACCTTATTCACTTGCAACAGTTAACCATTCTCAGTTCTGTATTGGTACTGGTAAGGCTAATGCTAAGTGTGTATTGATGATAAATGACACTAATGTTCAAAAGATTTCTCCACTTTGGTTAGATAGAATTCTTGCAGATAACGATGTAAAGTCTGTTAAAGGTTGGTCATATTCTAAGAATAACCACAGCTTCTATCTGTTCTCTATCAAGAATGAATGCTATGTATACGATGTAACAACTCGTCAGTGGCACATTCGTAGTTCTCGTAACTTCTATACTGGTAAGCAAAAGAATTATATGCCATTATTTGCTGCTTGGTGGAATAATAAGATTATTACAGGTAGTTCTGAATCTGGACATTTGTATGAACTAGATGAAAATTACTACTATGAAGATTTTGACGATACAAATAAGTTGCCACTTTTGCGAATGAGACAGACTCCAGTTATTACAGCTGACTACAAGCCTTTCATTCTTCAAGAATTGACTGCTGAATGTAACACAGGTTCTATGAATACTTATGGTAGACCTGCTAAAGCATTGTTACAGATTTCAAGAGACGGTGGTTATACTTATGGTAATGTAATTGAAGCATCTTGCGGTAGACGTGGTGAATACATGGTTCGTCTTCGTTGGTTAAATCTTGGTATGAATCGTCAAGCTGTTGTTCGTATTTCGTATTCTGAACCAACTGATTTTGTTATTAGTGATAGTTCATTAAGAGTTCAGCCACTTAACTTTCCTATTTAATTAGAGGTAATTATGCAGATTAACGATAGAAGTACAGTTGGTGAAATTCTTCAGGCTATTTCTGGTACATGGGATATTTCTATCAATGACGATTGGAAATGTCTTGAACTTGGCAAGATGAGAATTTTTAAGAAGTTGGTTGATGGTCATTCGCCACTTCCTAACAATTTCATTGAACGTAGAACAGAAATTACACCTTATCTGGTCTTTCATAAAGATTCAGTTGAAGGTGGAGTTATTACATTACAAGATACAGCAATAACTGCAAATGGACTTGTACTAATTATACAATTTTAATGTTGAGGTAAATATATGGATAAAGAAAAAATAATTGGTCTTCTCGAAGATTTTCTTGACTCTTTTGAAGAGTATGAACCTATTGATGAAGATAGTCAAAAAGTTGGTCTTGAACAAGTAAAAGAACTTTATAAAGACACACTTAAAGATGAAGATAAAAAATGGGCAAAAAGAGCTAGACCACTTCAAGGACTGAATGAAGCAATAGTTCAGACACCTGAAATAAAAGAAAATAGAAAAATTATTGTTGAAGATTTGCAAGATGACCATGATGCCTATGAACGTGCTATTCATGATATTCTTGGCAAAGTTCGTAAAATCAATGGTAAATTAAAAGAGGACTAAATTATGGCATGGTATGATGTATTTGACCCAGGTGATGTTCTTGGATTTCAACAGGATAGACGTGTAAGTAACGCTAATTCTGCAATTCAGAAAGCACAGGATAAAGCAGACGCAGCATCTTCTGCTAATAGAGACCTTTATAATCAGTTCTACAATAAGACACAGAGCACTTATGGTGATACTGCAGCTAAGGTAGATGATTATCTAAAGAATCTTGAAGGAATGGAAGCATACAACCCAGGTACATTTGAATATACTGGTGATGTAAATGACTTCTATTCTAAGGCAGCTGATTTGCGTGTTAAGAACGCAATGAACAACTTGCGTGAAAGTTCTGATATATTCAGTTCAGATTATCAAGATGCAATGGCAGCTAAGCAACAGGCTATGGCATCTGAAGAATGGGATAAGGCTTATGACCGTTATATGCAAGACAGAAGTCAGGCAGCAAATGAATGGCAGATGAATGCTAATGCTGGTCAGCAAGCTTACACTAATCAGTATAATCAGAATAAAGATTTACTTAGTGTTGCTCAGAATTCTCAGGACAACTTGATGAATGCTTACGGTAACTATATTAACAACATGGCAAATCAGAACAATGTTGACACTCAGAATTATGCTAACATGGTTCAGCAGATGGCTGCTAATGAAAATAGCAAGAAGGGTGTTCTTGGTAGATTGTTCGGTTAAGGAGATTTAATATGATTCCATTATGGTTAATGATTGCACAAGGTGTTAAGCAAGTAGCAGATAATCAGAATAATCAGATTGATACATTCAATAAGAACCAACAGTATGCAGCTAATGGTCAACCTATGAATAATGTCAATATGACTGGTGATTCTGGTAATGGACTAGGAAATGCTTTTTCTACATTTTCGTCTATCTATGGCAACTACTTAGATGATGAAAAGAAGAAAAAGTTGTTCCAACAGTAATATGAGGTAAGTATGGCATTATTTTCAAGAGTGCTAGGTAGCTTGCTAGGAAATAGAGAAGATGAGCCAATGGTTGATGACCAGCTTGGTTCATTCTCTGCTATTGAAATTCCAGTTCAAGCAACTCAGCAACCAGCTTACTGGGGCATGTCACCAACTGACATTCCTTATGTAACTGCACAGACACAAGATGAACACAATAGACTTTTGAACACCTTCTATCCAGACAGAAAGAACATGAAGAACTGGAAAGAAATGGGTCAGAAGGTTGAAGAAAGAGATCCGCGATACACTGATAAAGATGCAACTACTCGTAAGAAATTAGGTGCTAAATCTTCTGTAGTTCAAGATATTGCTTTTGATAAAGGTAAGAATCTTGCATGGTTGAAGATGGGTGGTCAATGGTATACTTACTCAGCAACACCTGAACAGTTCCAGAAATTCTTGACAAGTGGTTCACTTGGTAGAGAAATGAACAGAATTAAGCATGACAGGTCTACTTCTATGAATAAGACTGCAGCAAGACTTCAGCCTTCATTCGTATCTGCTCCTGCTAATACTCCTGCTTCTTCAAATGGCATCTTTAGCAGAATTGGTTCGTTGTTCGGATTTGGGAAATAAATAATAAAGAGGTAAATGTATGGCATTAAGTGTATTACCACAAGCACCTACCGTAACTGGAGTATATCAAGTAAGAGACTTTGTTCCTCAGTTGACTGAAGCTTCAAAGTCTGCTTCTAGTGCACTTCAGAATGCTTTTAAATTCGGTACACAGGTTCACGACTATAAGATTCAGCGTGACCAAGAAAAATTGTTAAGTAAAGAAAATGATAGACAGACACTGTTAAAAGAAAATATACAGAATGACGAAATACTGCTTTCTAAATTGGAAAAAGAATTAGCTGATTTGAAAGCAGGTAAAGATGTTGAAGTTCGTAGTGGTGAACAAATGATGCCACAGAATTTAACTCCAACTATGCAGTCTTATATGGATAATCTTAAAAAGACTGATAATGAATCATTCTGGAATTTCAAGCCAGCGGAGGCATAGATGACAATAGAAGAATTAGAACAATTAAAAGCTGATGGAATGATTGATGATAGAAAGTATCAACAGTTAAAGTCTGCTATTTCTATGCAGGGTTATCAGCCTGGCCAACAGGTAGCGCCTTCTAATGCTTATGAAATGACTAACTATGGTAAAAATCTTCAAGCTCAAGCTGAACCAATGGAACAGAATTTCAATCCTTCTTTTGGTTACGATGCACAAGCAGAAAAGATTGCTCAGCTTGAACAACAGATTGCTCAAGTTAAAGAACGTATTGCTCGAAATAAAAGAGCATTGTCTGGTAAGTCTTATGAAGATGTCAATAACCAGATTGCTGCACTTGAGATGAAAAAGATTAACTCTCAGGATCCGTCTATGATTTGGAGATGGCAGCAACAGCGTCAAGATACTTTGAAAGCAAATGCTAATACAAAGACTAATGCAGCTGAACAGTTCAAGAATAAAGTCAACATGTGGAAGCGTACTAAGCCTTCAAATACAACTGCGGGTCTTGAACAGCAAATTTCTAACATCAATGCTGCTATTCTTGAAGGTGATAACATTGGTGCAGATGTAAGTGAATTGTATGTAAAGATGCAAGAATTACAAAATCTTTTGCCTGGTGGAACTGCTTCAGAAAATACACAAGCTGATGTTGATACAATTATTAAGACTGCTAAGACTTCTGACGAAATCACATCAGTTCTTAATACACGTACTGATTTGACACCGGAGCAAAAATCAAGACTTAAAGTAAGATTTGATGAACTTCAGAAGCAAGAAGCTGCTAAGGCTAAAGCAAATAAGAGAAAGCAAGATGAAAAAGGTGCTGGATTCTAAGGAGTAATTATGGCAACAAATACGAAAAATAAAGAATGGGCAAAAGCTAATAAAGACATGTTAATGAACATGTTAGATAAAGGCTATATTGCTCTTGAGGATTTGCAGGCTATTAACAACAAAGATGAAAAGTTCACTATAGAACAGCAAGATGAAGCTTTTAACAGAGTTAAGAAAGACATACAAAGTCGTTATTCTGAAGACCGTCTTACTAGCGATGATGCTAAGTCTGTTCTTAATGAAGATAGAATCAAGCAGTTCAGAACATTTAGAGAATCAGTAGACAAATTTGACAAGCCTACTGATGCTCTTCTTTCTTCTAAATTGATTGAACAAATTAAGTCTTCTGGTTACAAAGATGTTCCATTACTAAAGGGTATGACTGAACAAATCAAGGATATGTCTGACAAAGATGTAAAAGAATACATTTATAATCAGCGTCAGTTCTTGAATCAGATGTTGCCTGGAAAAGCAGTTGAGTCTATTCCTGATTTACAAGAATACTTGACTATTCCGCCTAACTATGGTGTAAAGAATACAGACTATGCTAAGATGTTCAATGACCCAGATATTCTTGACAAGATGAATGAACTTTCATATCGTGATATTGATTATGTAGCACGCAAGAATGGAATGAGTGGTAAAGAACTTATTAAAGACATGACTGACGCAAAAATAGCAAAGGATAGAAATCTTATTGCTCACGGTGGAAGATGGCGTGATGTATTAGACACAGACAAATACAAGGCATGGGATGACAATCCTATTGCTTCTAATGTTGGTGGTGCATTATTGTCAGTATTTGGTCCTCGTCAGCAAGAAGCTATCGCTAGAGGTGAAGAACCTGATAGATATGACATTGGTGGTGATGTTGGTGAACAACTACTTTATCTTGCTCCTGTTGGTAGAATGGCACAACCTATTAAAATGGGTGCTAAATTAGCTTATGGCGGTGCTACAGCTGCTGCAGTTCCTCACATTTCAGAAGCTTATGACGCAGTAATTTACGGTGATGAAAATCCTCGTGGTAATTATTCTGAAGTTGATGCTATGCTTGGTACAGGTGCTAATTTAGCTGGTCCTATGGGTATCAAGATGCTTGGCAAAGGATTAGGTAGAGCTACTGGTTCTAACTATATTACTAAGACATGGGGTGAACTCGCAGAAGGTAAATCTGCAAATCAAGTTATTGACGAAGCTGAAGCAGTTCGTAATAGAATTGGTAGAAATCGTGGTAGAGTTGAACAACCTGGAACTGCTGGTGACTTGACTCCTGCTTATTATAAAGAAGCTGCTAATGCTAGTGAACTTACATCTGCAAAAGAAAATCAGTTGATGAAATCATTATCAAAAGAACAAGGTGTATCTACTCCAAATCAGCAAGCACTTAATGCTGCTATCAAAGACCCTTCTATTTTGAACAATGACAACATTACAGTATACAAAAAGACAGGTAATATAAAATATAATTCTGAATTGTCAAATGTAGATAAATACTCACCTGCTGAATGGACTACATTAGTTAAAGCAATGAAGAATAAGGAAAAGACTTACTTGTGGCATGGTGAAAGAAAGCAAGTTCCAGATATGAAAGACATTAAAGCTGCACTAAATCCTGACTTTGTTAAAAAGTATCAGAATAGTGATTATGCTACTTCAATGTTCTTGAAATCTGATAGGCAGTTGACTGAAGAAGATGCTATCAAGAATTACTTGACTAACCAATTTGGCAATACTGCTTATGGTGATGAAAATGTAAGACTTCCTATTGCCGGTCCTTTGAATTATCTTGGAATTGACATAAATCAAGAGCTTAAAAATTTACGAGCTAATGAAGAGCGTCAAAAAGCTAAAGAAAAATCAATGAGACGATTACCAACACTTGAAAGTCTATACGGTAATTTGAAATAAAATAAAAAGAGTGAAAGCGTTAAGCAATCACTCTTTCTTTATTGGAGGAGGAATCAAAAAATTAGTTCTCACTGAAAGAATTGAACTTCCGACCTGATGGATGTAGGCCAACTGCTCTACCAATCTGAGCTAAGTGAGAATATGGAGCCAAAGAGAATCGAACTCTTCCACTATCCTTGCAAAGGACGGTCGCCAGCCTTGGAACATGTGGTCCCGTTAACATTATTATTTATATCATAGAATTTCTCGAACTCTAAATCTTCATTATCAATCTGTTCATCTTCTACATAGTAATTAGTCCAAGGTGTCAAATTACAGAATGGATAGTCATCACCTGGAAATTCTTTTTCCATAACAGCTTTATAAGCATTATACTTGTCACAGATAATTTTAACATGTTCATCTTTTGTCATATTATTCTCCTTTCATTGTACTCATTATTGCTTTAACATATTTGTCAAGCGCTTCTAATGTATCTTTCTCAGTAGATTTAGGATATGCGTGAATACATGTATGAGCATTCTTTCCATTCTTCCAACCAATGATATTATACCAAATGTCATCTTCATCTACTGTTACTGTATATTCACCATCAATTACTACTTTTATAATGTCATTTACACATTCGAGATATGTAGCTAAATCTTTTTCTTTAAGTCCAAGCTTCATTAACATCTTATTCAACATATTATGCTCCAATAACTGTGAGAAAAATACCAGCAATAATAGGAATAGAAAGACTAACAAAGAAAGCACATTTGCCAATGTATTTAATTCCACCTGTAATACTTCTTACTTTACGGTAGATAGCATTACGCTTCTTATAATTTTCTTTGCCTGGATAAAGCTTGTTCAAAATCTTAATCATTTTTGATTCTCCTTAATTTTTATATTTATAATATAATAAATTTATACCAACTTGTAAATACCTAATAAGAAAATTTATCTAAATAATCTTCCAACTCAGCCAAAGATTTACATTTTTTGGCATAACGATATATGTCCTTGAACACGTTATATGTCAAATCATTATCTTCTCTTTCTAGCAAATCATTGATTATAAGTTCTATCATTTTCCAAAGTATAGAACTATTCCAATGTCTATTATTTAACAATCTTGTTAATGATATTAAGTAATTTCTACTATTCATACTAATTATCTATATAAAAAATTTATTATAATAACAATAGTATACATCTTCGCTTCTAACAATAAAAATGCTTCCGTTGAGGTTATCTCAGGAAGCGATTGATTTATTAGGAGAATAACAATGAATTACTTATTATTTATTATAATCAATTTTCAGTTGTCGTAAAAGCTCTTCTTCTGAGCAAGCCTGTGTTGAAGGTACAGAACAACTTTGCCAATTATCATACATTGGATATTTGTCAAAGCATTCTGGACTATACTGATATGTCGTTGGATAAAAAGGAATGTTACTTTCAATTCGCTTTATATCTTCTTGCATCTTCTTCAATGTCTCTTTAATTTCTCTAATGTCAATTTCGTAATCAGTCATCTTATACCTCTCTTAATAATTTATTTATATTGTGTATATTCTTTAAATTTTCTACTTTTTCTGTTGCTTTGACTCCAAGCTTCTTTTTGTGCCATACTTAATTTTTCTTTGTGTTCTTTTGAAAATTTTCTACCAGTTAAATTTTCTTTTGCTATAGTGTTGCCTAGCATTTGATAACTCATGTGTAGTCTTGTATGGTCAGACTTTGTTAAGAATATGAGTTCATTCGCAGGACAATTAAAATAACGACCATTTTCAATCATTTCTTCTCTAGTTCTAATTACTTTAATTCCAGATGGCAAAGTCTTACATTCATCTTTGTGATGTAAATGCCAAGTCTGTGTAGAGTCTGCTATTGCTTTTTCATAATTTTCAATTTTTGTATAATCACCTTTACAAAATTTCTTAATACTTCTTATGCTAACCATTCTGTTCTCTCCATTCTTTAAATGTTCCAGTATATCCGTTCTTTTTAGCTTTGTTGTATTCTGCTCTTTTACGATAATAGTCTGGATTTTGTTCTCTATACTTTCTTTGGTATTCTCTCTGATATGCTTTATAGTCTTCAGATTGACTTACATCAATGTCAGTATGCTTGCGTCTTTTCTTACCAGCTTCTTTCATGTGTTCAACTACTTCTTTTCTACGATTTTCATCATTCCATAGTTCACTCATTGCTTTAGACTGTGCTTCAAAATTCTTATTTTCCATTTTGTATACCTCTCTATTAACTTAATGTTAATATATTTATAATCCGTAAGAAGAGGTAATTCGCAAAGTGTTCTTCAATTCGTCATACTTGTGCTTTTCTTTAAATTGTCTAATACATTCTTCTTCAAATAGTCTATGTAATACTTCTCTTTGCTTTTCGTCTGCATCCTTGTATTTTCTAACATAAAATTGTAACTTATCCATCCATTTGCCTCCAGATTGCTCCAGAATGAACTCTGAGACACTTTTTAGTATAACCAATATAATTTAATAGTCAACTAAAATAATGTCTCAGAACCATCTTAGAATGTAATTATTTAAGTGTATATACAGTTAATCTATTCTTGACTGTATCTAATACTAACATTCCATTTTTATGCTTTTCAATGTATGTAAATGGATTGTTAACATTCAACGCCTTGTAAGTAGCAGTCAACTGTGCCTTAGTTACAAATACACTGATGAATGTTCCTCTTTTCAAGTGTCTTTTGATTGAAGTCTTTATGTCTTTAATGCTCATATTATTCTCCGTAGTATTCTTTTTCAAATCCTTTTAATTCATTCTGTAAAAATTCAATTAGGTTGCTAGTCTTTTCAATGAATGTATCACCATCATTGTAATTTTTCTTTAACAACTCCAATGTCATTTCTATCATTTCTATTGTTGAGTCTTTGTAGCTATTCATTATTACTCCTTATTTTGAAGATGTATACTATTGTTATTATAATAATAATTAAATTTAAATTTTATATGATTTAATGTAATTTAATGTTATAGTATCTAATAAATCATTAACTATATCATTGAATTGTTCTTGATTAACATCATTTCTATTTCTTACATAGAATCCATCATATACTTGAATTACATCAAATCCTAATTTGAACAGTTCATCAACTAACTGCATGTAAATGCAAGACTCATGTAAGAAGATTTCAGAATCAAATGGTTGACCAATAATGTCAGTCATCTTTGACCTCATGTTGATTAGTTCCATCTTTAATGTAATTTCGTCAATTTTTTCTTTATTGTAGTCTTCTTTGGCAAATCTGACCGTATGAGTATAAAGCTTTCCAATGGACTTGTCAAAGTATAATTTCATAGCAAATAACTTATATTGCTTTCTTTGTTCTTCGTTCTCAAATGGCTGGCCATACATTTCTTCGTATAAGTCAATGGAATTGTCTAACCATACTTTGAAGTTCAAGAAATGAGTTATTCTATAGATAGAAGATTTAACATCATATTCCATATAGTTATCTTTGCCAAAGTATTCGTCTAATACATCTTTACGCCAAATTCTACCTGTATTCTTTCCATTGTCATGTTCTTTATATGAACAGATACCATTAGTAGCTCTTATTGAGATAGATGTAATTAGTCCACCTTTATTTCTAGTGACTTTTGGTTGGAATTTGATACCGAACTTGTATTTGTCATTTGTGTAATACTTTTCATTGATTTCATCTGCCAACTTCTGATAGTCTTCAATTTGTGGATAGATTTCTTTAACATAGTCAATAATCTGTTCGTCAGTTGCTACTGGAATTCTTAGATTGAGTCCAGAGTTGATTTTAATGTTAAATTCTGTTAAATCACGAAGATGTATACTATTGTTATTATATTCATTATTATCTTTTAAATTATGAATAAATGTCTTATGAGTAATAGAATACTTATTGCATAATTCAATAATTAAATCTTGAACATTCTTATTTAGAATATAAGTCTTACAATGATTGTCTTCTTCATTCCATGCATTGTACTGATAAGTGTCATTGATGACTTTCAATAGGTCAACTTTCTTTGCCAACTGTAACATTCTTGTAACATTTACTTGACCATTGTAAATTTCACAAAGTTCACCTGTAGTTGGAATAGGTATTTCGTAAATGTGTTCTCTACCAGAAATGTGCTTGAACATATCTACGAATGGAATCAATGTTGCAAGATTCTTTTTCCATTGTCTACCACATACAGTCTTGAATGATTCTTCATCTGTAATGTCATTTCTAAAGTCAGATTGACTATATTCTGTTCTTTCGTTCTTAGTCAATTCTTTGACTTCATCATACTTCTTGTCTTTATTGTTGAAGTTAATTTCTATAATTTTGTTAATTACATTGTAATTCATTTGGCGTCCACTCCATCTAAATTAAAATGAGAGGTTAGTATACGAAAATTGTGGACGCTGTATACTAACCTCTCGGTTAAAATTCTTTCTCAGATAATTGTAATCGTCCACTATTCCAACCATCTTAATATATTTATATAAAATATAATTTAATTTTTTGCTTTTGTCAACCCATTTTATGTAATTTTTTTATTACATTCTTATTATTTTTTTATTACTTTACCATTTTCTTGTCAATTTCTAGCCATAAATTCTTAGAATCTTCCAAATTATGTAAAATTGCGTTATCCATATAGGTCTGATTGTCAGTCTTTTGACCTTTTTGAGCATGTGTAGGTGCCATGTAAAAATTTGGTATCATCTGGTTAATGTCAATCATGCACTTTGTATTACATTCAATTCCGAACTTTTTCATCAATCTATCTATCTGTTCTCTATCGTAAGCGTCATTTTTGCCATTCATCTTAAATCCCTTGAAAAATACGATTATTTTGTGATGATAGCAATAGTTAATTATATTGGCTATAGACTCTAGGAATTTTCTATATTCTGCAGTATTTTCAGATGTTCCATAGTCAGTTATTCCATAATTGAACTGATTTGAAGGGTTATGCCAACCAAATACAGTGCTTTCAATAGTTCCTTTTCTTGGACTTCTGAACTTTCTAGGTTCATGTGGCAATCTAATGCCCATAGCTTTATGGTCTTTTCCATTATAAAATGAACATAGCCAAGTAATTGTATTAGGGTCTCTGTAAAGTGTATCTTCTGTAAAGTTATCTCTACAGATTCTTGAACTAATGTCACCTTCAATGTCTATTGTAATGAATTTATATCTTTTCATATTGATTTCCTCTTCCTGATATTATATTTATAAAAGTTGCCTTGTCATTTTTTGTCATTTTGCGAAGATGTATACTATTGTTATATAATATAATGTTAAATAAATATGATATAGAGAGGTATACAAATGACAAGATATGATATAATACAGAAATTTATAAATGAACGTAATTACAAGACATTCCTTGAAATTGGTACATTTAAAGGTGATACATTTAATCACATCAACATTGAACACAAAGAATCCATTGACCCTGACCCAGAATGTAATGCTACTTGGCAAATGACTTCTGATGAGTATTTCAAGAACAGTAAAGATAAATTTGACATTATATTCATTGACGGTCTTCATGAACATAGTCAAGTATACAGAGACATCTGCAACTCACTTGAACATTTAAATCCTAATGGAGTTATCGTAATGCATGACTGTATGCCAAAGAATGAAAAAATGCAGTTATGGGATAATAAGTCACATCAGCATGAAGAATGGACAGGTGATACTTGGAAAGCATATTATAAAGTATTTAAAGAACTTAATTATGATGTATATGTAGTTGATACTGACTATGGTTGCGGTGTCATAGATACAAATAAAGAACGTCAAATCAAATCTGCAGTAATCAATATGGAAGAACAGAAATGGACAGACTTTCTTTATTACACTTCAACATCTCAATATGGAGTAATCAATGTCAAAGAATTCGTCAATAAAAGATAAAGTCAGAAAATCAAGAGAATGGAAAGAGTTCAGAGAAAAGAAGCTAGAAGAACAGAAGCTTGACCCAGTTACTGGCAAAAAGATACAGAAAGGTGCTAATCTTCATCATAGGTGCTTAGATGTTAATCAGTATCATATACTAGAAGATGACAGATTTGTTCTTCTCAACAGACAGACACACGAAGTATTACATTGGATTTATGGTGATGAACGTCATAAGAAAGATTGGAAGATGATACTAGCCAACCTCAAAGAACAATGCGAATTGATGGACAAATACAACAATATAAATAATAATGTAGAATTAAATATAGCTGATTAACAGCCACATTCTCACATAAATCTTTTTATAGGATATAAGATATGACAGAAGAAATCGAAAATAACGACCTTATCCAGCGATTCAAGAAATTTGAATCTGCTTCTTACACAAAGTTCAAAGATTTATTTGAACAAATCAAGTTAGATAGAAAATTCATTTCAGGTGACCAGGTAGATACACTTGACCATACTCTTACAGATGCTAGTATAGGTGAAGGCGTTCCTCTTATGTCACTTAACGTAGTCAAGAACGCAATTCGTACTGTAGTCAATACCTACTTGCCCAACACATATAAATGGCAATACTCAGATGAACGTCTAAATCAGTTAGCTGACCAATTCTTGTCTGATGCAGATAATTCCACTGCAACAGTTGAAGCACTTTCTAATGCAGTTGGTACAGCACTTGGTGTTCTTGTATTTTCAAATGATTATGACATTGACGGTTCTATTAAGCCGGTCCTTTATTCTATTCCAGATGTAACTAATGTTCGTCTTGACCCAAATGCATCTCGTCTTAACTTTGCAGATGCTACTAAGGCTGCAATCGTAGAAATTAAGTCAAAAGAATGGTTCAAGACTAACTATGGCCTCGAATACTTAAATGAATACTACAAGCCACTCATTGACATTTCTGAAGATTATGATAGAAAGACCATGATGCCGCTCGTAACCTACTACGAAAAAGAAAATAATCAGGTTATTTGCTATAAGCTTGCTGGAGATCAGTTACTGGAAGAACCACAAGTTCTGCCTTATTCTTATATTCCTGTAGTTCCAGTATTTGGTGAATCTGATTGGTCATCTGCATCTAAGCAGTCTTGGACAGGTATTACGACTATTATGCGTCCTATTCAACGTATGATTAACTATGCTTATCGTCAGATTATCATTCGTGCATCTAAGGTACCAAAGAATACTTGGGTAGGTGGCGATGAAGCTCTTCAAGGTAGAGAAAAGTATTGGCAGAATTCTGAAAGAAATCTTAACCCAATTCGTATCTACAATGAGTATTCAAAAGACCATACTCGTAAGCTTGACCCTCCTCATCGTGAAGATAATCAGATTGTATTTGAAGATGTATCTGCACTTATGGACAAGTCATTGCAGTTAACTAACTCTATCGTTGGTATTCCTGCTATTGGCCTTGAATCTCAAATTGAAAGAACAGCAACTGAAGTATTGACTAACCAGAAGACCTTCAATAACAATGTTCGTAATTACATTTACCACTTGAAGTATTCTATGCAGTTGATTGGCTTGCTATTCGCAGAAGAAATCTATAAGCAGCCACTTTATGGTAAAATTAAGGTAACAGTTGTTGCTGGTCCTGATGATGCTATGAGTAAGCAAGAAGCACGTGTTCAGTTGTCTACTTATGCAAATCTTATTACTTCTGATGAAGATAAGCGTAAGTTGCTCATGGCAGAATGTGAAATTGAATCTGATAACGAATACATCAATAAGTTCAGAAATAGCTTACAGCCTCAGCCAACTCAAGGTGAAATTCAAGCTCAGCAGATGTTGCAGCAAGCTAATACTGAAATCAAGAACAGAGATGCTCAGATTCTTGACCTTCAGAAGCAGCTCAATGACTTACAGCTTCAGCAACAGTTACAGGCATATTCAACTGAACAACAGATTCTTTTGAATAACCAGAAATTTGAACATGAAAAGGAAATGAAATTGCTTGATGCTCAAATTGCTGCTGGCAATCCTGCTGAAATGGCTAAGACACAGGCTGAAATAGATAAAGCACAGATGAGTGTAGAAAAAGAAGCTATTTCTCTTCGTAAAGAACAAATTAAAGCAATGAATCAAGGAGTAATCTAAGATGTATATTCCATTTCTTAATCAAGATGAACTGATTTTAGATAATAGACGCCAAATCATTCCAGGTGCAAAGATTGAAGTCTTTGACCCTGTATCTAATAATCATGTTGACATTTACACTTATGACGGTTCAAATGAAAGATATACTGTAGCAACTAACCCAGTATATCTCAATTTGCAGTCTCGTCCAGAACATACTTATTTTGCTAAGCAACTTGTTCTTTGCAGACTTTATAAGTACATTGGTAACTTCTCTGACCCTCGTGTAGATGATGATACAAATAACTGGCAATTCATTCGTGAATGGAATGGTGCTTTTTCTGAAAGTGAAGTTAAGAATGACACTATTGTAATTGGCTTGTCTGGACTAAAAGAAGCCAATACAGAACTTGGTGCAGTAAATGTAGTTGGTTACTGGAATGAATATGACTGTGAAGCTAGAACTTATGTGTGGGACCCTAACTGCAATCAGACACCTGATAACGGTTATATCGTAAAGAATGACAACATTGACAATGGTCGTTGGATTCTTAAATTTGACGGTCCTTACATTCCTTCAACTTATTACGGTGTATATCCTGGTCATGAAGCTAACATCAATGCTCTACTTACTTATGTTGACACTGTTGGTAGTGACCAGACAAAGACTGCACCTGGTATCTACTTCGTACCTGGTCATTACACAAATGCTGCCTTGACTACTTCAAAGCGTGTTCTTATTGCATCTAATACTCAATTTGATTATGCTCTTGAATGTTCTTGGATAGATGTTAAGGGTAAGCCTACTACATGGATTGGTGACCTTTTGCCAACTGATTCTAGCTGCCCAATTCATTCTTGTTGGTATAAGAATGCTAGAGCTTTCTGGGGCTGTGCATCTCGTCATAAGTATTGTGATGGTCGTAACTGGACAAATAATGAAATTATAGCAACAATGACTAACACTAGTGTAACGTTCTACACTAGCGGTGGTGCTGCTCTTAATACAACTACTTCAGATGATAACATTCTGATTTTCAATAATTGTACTGTAGTTGGTGAAAGCCCATTCTTACAGCGTGATTCTAAGTGCAGATTCATTAACATGAAGTTCACTGATAAGTATTACTTGAATCATGCTATCTATCCTGCCAACATTGATTTTGGTACTCTTTCTGGTTATGAATGCACATTTGATGCAGATGAATTTGCTAATTTGTCTAACTTAGCAGATACTGCTTATAAAGGCGGTGTTACTGTTCTTGACCTTAAAGGCCATTCTGCAGCTACTATTGATGCATCTGAATATACTTCTGTCAAGAATGGTAGTATCAATACTTTGACAATGGGTAAGAGCACATCATCTTTCCAATATGAACTTAAGAATGTATACATTAGCAGTGCATTTACATTCAATGGTCAGTCACTTAGCATTGTAAATTCTAGTGTACGTCTAAATTCATTTGCTAATTTGAATAGCCTTTATGTATCTGATAATTCTACTGTAAGAAATGGTTGGACACTTAATAGAGGTGCTGTAAGTTGTGTAGACTCAACATGGTCTATGGACACTACTTACGATGTTGTATTGACATTCAACAATTCTATTATTTCTTCTACAGTAAATACTAGAAATGTAGCATTCTATAATTCTCACGTTACAAGTGGTGCTCACATAAATGTATATCCATTGACTATTGCATCTCCATCTAGCCACTATGCTTTCCAAATTGTTGCTGAGAATTCTGTATTTGACAGTGACATAGCATTCGTGCCAGGTGATTTGTATGACATTTACTGGAATGTAAAGATTACCAACAATACATTCAATGGTTCACAAGGCTTAACATGTCCTTATTGGGTTGATGTTCCTACTTCTAAGAGAACTATTGCTGCATACACTACATCAGGTGTTATGCATGCTGTAGATTATGCTGGTAACAGAGGTAATTGTCCTAAAGACAGATACACTGGTCAAATTGACTGTGGCTTGTCTACATGGGCTAACTGGAATCCAACTTGGATGAGAGGTAGGTCTAATCCTTCTGTCGGCTATAAGGTATATTATGGTTCATTCCCAAGATTCTTCTTGGTTGAAAATTCCTATGCTATTGCTGCACCGTCACTCACTAGAGCAGATGATTGGGGCTTTGGTATGTTACTTGGAACTGACACTAACTTGGCTACTACACCGTTAATCAATCTTTCCGAAATGATAGCAGACTCACAAGATTCTGATTTTATCGCTTGGAGAGACGCACAAGGTTACACACCAGAAAATGTAAATGACTACTTCATGCGTTGTAAAGGCCTTACTGCAGATGCATTTAATACAAGTTATATGTACTATTTCTGGTAATAAATAATTATGAGGATATAATATATGGCATTAAGAGCATTATGGGATGTTACCCAGCAATTTCAAAATAAGAATGGTTCTAACTTAACAAGTGGTAAGATTTACATTTATTACCAAGGTAGAACTGCTCTTGCTACTACATATCACGATGAAGACGGGACTGTTGTGAACAGCAATCCTGTTCTTCTTGATAATAATGGTCGAGCAACTGCTTTTGCTGATCCGATTTATTCTTACACTATCGTAGTATGTGACTACTACGGTAAAGAGTTATTCTCTCAGGACATTACACTTCACGACGCAATTTCAACTGCAGAAGATGTAGTTGTTCTTGGTACAGATGGTTCTGTATTAGTTGATAGAACTGAACTTCCAAATGGTGTTCAGTATGACCTTTCTGTTAATACTGATATTCTTGCTACAAAAGAATATGTAGATGGTGAAGTAGATAATTTACAGTCACAAATTGATAATAAGAAAGACAAGCAAGAAGCATATTCTAGTGCTGGTTCTACTAAAAAGACAATAACTAATGTTGAACAAAATGAAAATGGTGAATTGACAGTTACATACGAAGATATTGACATTAAAGGTGTTCAGTATACAACTGCTAGATTCCCATTAAATAGCAATAAGATAGTTAAGATTGCAGAAATTCCACTTTACCCAACATTCCAGTATCAGGGTAGTGGTCGTGCTAACTTACAAGTATTGATTACTGACTCTTATGGTTCAGAAGCTATTTTCTCACTTGGTATTATCCAAGCTGGTACTTCTAGCCACATGGTTCAGCCAAAAGGTGTATTCAAGTATATTCATGCAGGTAATAGTAGAACATCTTATCCTATCAAGATGATGCATGTCAGACCTGATAATGCTTCTGCACCAATGACAAATGCTACTCTTTATCTCTATGCTGAATTTGATGAAAATTATAATCAGCAAGCAGATTGGAGCTTTAAAGCAGTTATCAATGAAGGTTCTACTTCTTCTACTTCTAAGGTTGAAAATGCTTGGACATTTAGAAATACAGTAATAGCACCACAGGCAGACTTTGACCAAGCAAAGTCTTGGTGGTATTTGGCTCCTTCTTCTATGGAGACTATTCCTAATGTTGAAATTACTTCTGAAGATAATTCTGTTCAAGTCACTGAGACTACAGATGTACAGACTAATACAAAGACATTTGACCTTTCTGTAAATGTAGATGACTCACTTGAATATGGTCAGTTCAGAGCAACCAATGTTACTGGTCAAGCACAGTTAACTAAGATTAAAGGTAACCTTGACCTCAATAACTACTTAATCAAGTTGAAGAAAGGTGATTCTTATCACTTCACTATTCGTGGTAGTTATGTTGCTAATTCTGCAGCAAATACTGCTACAACTATTTCATACATTGAATATAGTTCATTTACTAACATACAAGTAAATGTAGATAACACTATTACTGAACCACAGTATTTTGAAATTTCATACGACATTTACAATCTGTCACGTGATATGAATTATAATGTATCATTTGCTTCTATATCAAGTGGTAAAGTATCTGAACTATGGGTAGAAGTTCATAACTTGAATGGTGTATCTATCAATGGTAGCGGTGGTGGTTCATACACTGCTGGTGATGCTATTGACATTACAAATAGCAACATATCTGTTAAGTATGGTAAAGGTCTAACAGTTAATGCTTCAAATGAACTTGAAGTTAAGGCTGGTAATGGTCTTACATTTGATGAAGATACATTGGAAATTGAAATTAACAGTGAAGTTACAGATGTTGTTAATACGGTTGAGAAGTTAAAGCAAGACCTTGATACTCAGTTGACAGTTAACTTTGACATGCCAAATGTTGATAATGTATATGACTTTGCTGACCCAACTGTTATAGGTATGTCAAATGGTGCAGTAATGCTTTGTCAGGCTTTTACAGTTCCTATCAACCACGACATTCGTGTTGATGATGGTGTAACTGAAAATCCTACTTTAATTGGTATCTACGCAAAGCAGGCTTTCAGCGGTAAGAAGATTATGCTCGCCTTGTATGTCTATGACTTTGATACTGGCTATACTGATTATGTCGGTGATACTGGTCCTGTAGAAGTAACACAAGGTAGAAATGAATTCCCATTGGTACACATCAATCCAGACATTTCTGAATTGAAATCTTCTTGTGTATACTATGCTTCATTGTATCTACCTTCTAATGCTCACAGCAATGGTCTTTACCTTGCTGGTTGTCCATCATACAGTAATGCATCTTATATCAATGCTACTCCGAGATTTACTGTAGGTGTTGAGAACATCACATACAATAATACTGAAATTGATATGTCAAATGCTACTACTGGTAGACTTGACTACAATGATGGTAATGGTAACTACTATATTGGACCTTGGTCAGATAACTACAATGAACGTCCTGCTATTCCAAGATTCTTTATGCAGATTCGTAATGGCGATGCTGAAGCACCTGTCGTAGTTGAACCTTTCACTGACATTGGAAGTTATACATTGAAGAATACTTCGTCTGTAACTGATATATTTGGTTCTACAATCACAGTCAATACATCTACTTACGGTGCTATGTTCATGGAAGTAACACCTGCACAAGATGTTGATGTTACTGGTTGGGTATGTTATGACAACTACAGTATAGATGAAAGAAATTGGTATGGAATTGTATTTGATTCTGCCTTTGAAAATCAGTTATCTAGCAATAGTAATGGAACTGTATCTGAACTAGGTGAAATTTCAACTGGTGTATATGGACATGAATTTACACGTAGCACTCCACTTCATTTGACAGCTGGAACTACTTATAGATTCTTAGTCGGTATTCCACACAGCAATAGTGATATGTTAGTTCAGTATAATACACCTACTGTATCTAAGAATTTGCATCTATTTGCAAGTGGTTACAATGTATCTCAATGGGTATCTTATAGTAGAGCAAATAACGTTCAAGGTGTAGACTTCTTAATCAAAGATGCAAATCATGAATGGAGAATTTAAATATGGCACAACAAAATAAAGTTGCAGTTAATTTAGCACAAGACTTTACAGATGCACAGCAAGCACAAGGTAGAGCTAACATTGGTGCTTCTCAGATTAGTTATGACAACACAGTTACTGATATGACAGTAACTAAAGAAATTGTCAGACCTTATATGAACACCAAATACACAGCAACAGTAGGAAATGACAATTTCTTATTGCTGCCTAGTACATTCAGTGATGGTATGGTTGTAAAGTCTAATGGTTCTTTACAGACACAATCTATTCCACAAGGCTTACCTTCTGGTGGTACAGCTGATCAAGCACTAATTCTTGACGCAAATGGTGACCCAATTTGGTCTGATTCTCATTATGTGTCTTATGATGCTAATCAAGGACTTAATACCACACAACAGAAGAATGCAAGAAAGAATATATCAGCAGTATCGCAAAGTCAAATTAACGATCTTCATGGCTTGCTTTACATTCGTTCATTAACTAACTCTCACTGGATTTCTAATCCTATTACATGGGCTGGTAATTCTGGTAGACACTCATGGCGTGGAATTGTGAAGTGGACATTGCAACCAGGTGATACATTGTTCTGCATGCTAAATGGACAGTTGGTAGAAAGCGATACTGCTTCAACTGAATGGGCAGTGTCTTTGAATACATCTGATGCATATCCTGCAGCTGAGACATTCAGTCATTACTTTAGTACAAATGCCAGATCAAGTACAGCTCAAGAATGGACTAACTTACCTGGTACAATGTTATCTTTCTCTAATGGTTCAAGTGAACAAGAAGTTACATTAGGTGTATATAATTCTTCTTCTGTAATTCCTAGCGGTGGTGCAGCATTGTATGGTAAAGTGTATGGTACTTCTGGTGATGGTAGAATGTTGTCAGGTCCTTGTGTATGGTACTGTATCTTCAACACTAGAAGTCGTGGTCAGATGGAGACATAATCATGGCAGAAGCAATTTCAACACTCATAGCAGCAATTCCAAGCGGTGCATTACCCATTGTGGTAGTCATCCTTGGGCTTGCCTATCTTTACTTTAAGTTCAATAAAGTCGAGAAAGATAGAGAAGTTACTAAGCAGCAAAGAGATAGTGACAGTCAAGCTATTCATGACGATATACTCAAATTGAAATTTGACGTTACTAATCTTCAAGGAATAGTCAATCTACATAAAGATAAATTGGAAAGTATAGATAAGCAACTTGGCTTAGTTAACCAAGAACTTGTCAAGTTGAACATTCAAGTAGAACACTTGGCAACTGCATTAGAAAAGCAGAATGAAATAATGATTGAACAAATGAAGTCAAAGAAATGATAACACTATTATTCATACTGACATTGCTAATAGTCGGTTGCATCTTCTTTAACAATAATGATTGGGGAAAGTAAATGTTACAAGATATTAGCATAGACAATTTAGAGCTAATCTTCAAATTAAGACAGTATTTCGCTAAAGTGATACTGTCTTTATCACCTGAAGAGAAAGAAATGTTCGAAGATATTATAAGAAGGTTACAAAGTGCAGAGTATTGATGAACGATACAAAGAAATGTGTGAACGATGTAATGTAAAATATGAACCATCTGTTAATAATACAGAGCAAATTGATACTACTTATGGTGAAGGTGTTGGATTTCAGAGATTGAGACGAATTACTGGCTATCTCGTAGGTGATGTATCAAGATGGAATAATGGTAAGAAAGCTGAATTAAATGACAGGGTAAAGCATGATAAAGATAGTAGATTGGAGTAATATAGTCAATTACAAGAAAGTCAATGGTCTTTATGTTATTCAAAATGATGTATGGATAGACTTTCTGTATAATGATAATAAATTCAGAATTTCAGTTGATGCTGGTGCAATGACTGATGGTCTATCTGTTCCTAAAATTTTCAGATGGTATTTGCCAGACTGGAATGATAATAACCCGCTTTATAACATTGCTGGAATCTGTCATGACGGTGCTTATGGTAGTGAATTACTGTCTAAAGATATAGCAGATGAACTGTTCTATCAAGGTCTATTGAAAGCTGGTATTTCCAAATCTAAGGCAACTGTGGCTAAATGGGCTGTTGAACACTTGGCAGGTCTTCACTATGGCAAAAATCATGATGACTTTGGTATAGCTGAATATGTAGATGTGGAAGCAATATGATATTAGTCAAGAAAGATAATCAACTATTCATCAATGGTGTAAAGATATGCGATACACTTGACCCAAATGTATTGCTACCTGGAATATACAAATTGGAACTGAATTACAGTCCAAAGTTCAAAAGAGAATTGCCATTGATTTACAATAATGAATTCACTGCTAATAGAGGATTCAGAATTCATCAAGGAAATTCTTTGAAAGATTCAAATGGCTGTATATTAGTTGGTATCAAAGATAAAGATAATCATTTAATTGATAGTACTAATACATTAAATAATCTAATTAACATTATAAAATTTAATAAAATTATAAATTTAATTATTATATAATAACAATAGTATACATCTTCGCAAATATATGAAAAAAGACCCATAAGCTTACGCCTATGGGTTCTTTTAACTAAGGATTTGTGAAGTAAGTGACTAATTCAACAGTGCTTCACAAGGAGTACGAATTGAGTATTATACTTACGAGGTAATTTATTTATTAAGGTTATATTTCAGCAATGTTCTTGCAAATTCATTACCTTTATCAGTAATTACATATTTTGGAACTTTCTTTCCAATGCTTTCAATATAACCAGCTTGCTTAAGTGCAGTCCAAGGATTGTGACCATAACTTGGATGCAGATATTCTTCAAGATTTAGACTCTTTTTCCACTGAGCTCTTGTGCAATTAGGATGAGTCTTAACATAAAGAAGAATGCTGTAATAACTGCAGCGATTTTCAATGTTATGAGATTTTCTTGTAAAATTATAAATGTTCATTGTTATTTTTCCTTTTTTGAGTTATTTTTGAATTCTGAAATAAATATAATAAATAATTTCAATCTTGTAAATAGTAAAAATCCAAAATTTGTGTAAAAAGATTTTTACATTCTCAAAATGTAATAAAAATGTAACATTTATGTAAATTTTAGGTTACATAATAGGTGCACAAATGGGCAATATGCCCTTATTTGCTCAGAAATGACGTTCTAAGACATTATTTTTAAAGATAATAAAATATATTGGTAAATGTAAAAAGTGCCCCAGAAGTCATTCCAGGGCACTCAGAAGGCATTTTAATTGAACAGTGACCAATAAGATTGATTTATTTCCAAATCATCTAATGCTGCAGAAATGTTGTCAGCTTCAGATTTTGTCAACTTACCATCTTGGTAGTCATTGTAAATTTTATTTAACACTTCATTGAATTCTTTGATTTTTTCTATATAATTCATTTTTGATTTTCCTCTATTTAAAGTAATTGATTTATTTCAATTACAATATAAATATAATAATTAAAAATGAAAATGTATATAAAGATTTTTTCAATTAAATGTAAATAAAATTTAATATAACCTTGAAGATTTAGAAGGTTATATTAAATAGTTATTAGTTATTTGAAGAATAGTTGATAAGGTTGAAGATTTTTATTTAATTGTTGTAATAATTTAATAATTTGAATATATTGTTGTGAAGGTGTGTTAATGTGATTTGATTTATTAAAGTTAGAAAGTTGATTGTTAATGTTAGTTAGATTGTTAATTAGATTTGTGTATTGCATTTTAATTACCCTTAGTTAAGTAAGTTAGGAATTTAACTTACAACTATAGTATAATAATAAATTTATAAATTGTACACTGATTTTTTGAAGATGTATACTATTGTTATATAATATAAATTTTTTATTATTAGAAATTAAAGATATTATTATAACTATTAGTTACATCAATACTCTTAGAATAATTAAATACAGTGCTATCATCTTTATCAAAATACGAAATCAATCCACAAGTTACACAAAAGCCTTTCATACAGTCATATTCATTCCAGCAATGACTGATAAATTCATAGACTGTAATGTTATTTCTCTTTAGCCACGCAATAGTTGCTTCTTCACTCTTGACACACTGATTGTTCTTTGTATCTACGAATATGAAATTCCAACCGTATTCACCGAAAATGATACACGGAATCATGTTCTTGTTGTACTTGGTAGTGATAGAAATAGTATTCATTATTGTCCTCTTTGTTAATTGTTATGTGTATAATATAACTATTTTAAGAACACTTGTTAACCCGTATTTCTGTAAATAATTATTTCAGTCAACCGCGAAGATGTATACTATTGTTATTATAATAATAATTAAATAAATTTTTAGATGTTATTATGTTAATACATTAAATTAAATGATATAAATATATTACAATGAATGGTAACATTGACCTTTAACAATGTTGAGAGGTATAAGATATGATAGAAATGATAAATGCAGATTATGGTGCTTGTGGTCAAATTAGAGTTAATTGGCCTGCACAACTTTTACAGTCTATGGGTGTTCAAGTTCTAAATACACGAACACTTTATGCTGGATTTCCATTAGATAAGATTTACATTCAGAGGTGTGCTGAGCAACCTATCTTTGACATTCTTAGAAAATGTAAATCAGATATAATCTTGGATTTTGATGATTTGCTCTTCAAAGGATATAATGAAGGCATTCCAAGTTATAATCATGCCAAAGATGACATAGACATTGAAGCAACTACTAAATGTATAAAAGACAATCTTGATTCGGTAAGTAAAGTTACAGTATCAACTGACTATTTGAAGAATGTATTTACTGATACGTTCAATTTTAACCGTGTAGAAGTTATTCCTAACTATCTGCCAAGATGGATTTATCATTTTGATAGAAAAGAACCATTGACTGACAACATAGTTAAGCCTACTGTATTATATGCAGGTTCTTCAACTCATTATAGCAATAAAGATACAGGTGACTTCAATAAAGCACTAATTGACTTTATCAAGAATAACATTGATAAGATTAACTTTGTCATTATTGGCAAAATTCCATTCTTCTTTAGTGACATTGCAGATAAGATTATGTGCTTTGAACCTATCAACATCTTAGCATATCCTAATCTGCTACATAGTATCAATGCAGATTTCATTATTGCTCCTTTGAAAGAAAATGTATTTAACAAGTGCAAGTCTAATCTGAAATACTTAGAATCTTGTGCAGTTGGTGCAGTTATGATTGGTAGTTCATTTGCTGATAGTCCATATAACTGTATTGATGAAAGATGTAAAATTCAGAAGACAATGAATTCTAAGCACATTGAGAATATGTTCTGGAAATTGTGTGAAAAAGACACTTACAATGAAATTCTAACTAACCAGTACAATTATATGAATGAAATGTGGTTGGAAAATAACATTAGCAAATATGTAAATCTATTTGATGAAAAGGTAGTAGGTATTTAATATGGCAAAAAAGAAGAAAATTGAAGAAGAAAAGCAGTTGGCAGAAGTAGAATTCCAAGAATGTGATGGTGGTCAGTCAAAAAGAGAAAATGAAATGATTGACTTGCTTAAGCAGATAGTTAATCAGAATGAACAAGTAATTCAACTATTGACAAAGTTGAAGGAAAGATTCATTTAAGGAGGTCACATGGCTGCACCTAAATTAGATGAGACTGGAAAGAGAATTATTGGTAATAATTTGCTAGCTAACTGCAAGACTCGTCAAAAGCAAATGAAGTATCTTATGGAGAACATGAGAGAACCTAACTTTGCTATGATTGATGCTAAGTCAGTTGATGAAAATGACGAAGTCTTGAACACTGCTGGTATTACATATCGTATTCTGAATTCACAAGGATTTGGAAATGGAGCACATAGTTCAAATGCTTTGCCAAGTTGGGGTTCAGTCGCTAACTTTATGGCAAGTATTCAGGACTATTTACCAAAGTCACTGAGAACTAAGCAAAATCCTTATAGACTTTGGTCACATCGTTCATTCCAGCAAAATGATACACAAGTCATAGCAGAAGATACACAAGAACTTCTAAATGATATGTGTGACTGGTTATTCAAGATGAAGACAAAGATTGAAGACTATATTGCTAGTCGTTATTTCAGAGACGGTAGATTAAATCACCTTGAGACATTGAAGAGACGATTCAAGGACGATTGGTCAGAAAGAACTGAACAGCAAGTTGATGCAACTATCCAAGATAATAAGATTGAAGTGTCATTTGAAAAATTATGAGAAAGCAATACAAATTAAGTGGACCGCAATTAGAATTCGTAAATTCAGATGCAAGATTTACGATTTTTAATGCTGGTCGTTCATCAGGTAAGACATTTGCAGCATCTCTTATTGCTGCACGTGCTTTGCTATCACAAAAGAAAGTGATAGTATTTGCTCAGAACTTCAAGGCACTTTCTGAGAACTTGATGGTTGCTATTGATGAAAGATTGTCAGAAATGACTGGCCATCTTGGTAAGATTTACAAATTTAACCCTAATTCACAAAAAATTACTTATGGCAAAGGTGCCATATATGGAATGTCGTATGAGAACATTGAGACTTGTCGTGGATTTACTGATATTGAAGTTGCTATCTATGATGAAATAGCTATTGCTCCAGCAAATTTACTTTCAACTGTAGCATACTGTCTTCGTGGTAAGAACATTAAGCCGCGTCAATATGCTATGACTACTCCTAGATTTGGTACTTGGTGGAATAAGTATCTAAAAGATAACCAAGATGATACAACTATCAAGATAATTCATTCTACAGTATTTGACCTTAACAAGAAAGGCAATGACGATGAATCTGTAATTACTCAAGAGCAGATTGACAACATGATTAAGTCAACTCTTGATGAAAATATGCTTCGTCAGGAATTGTATGGTGAACTAATCGAAGATAATTCTGCAGGTGTTCTATTTTCTAGCAGACTATTGTCAAATGCTCCAAAATTCATGCAAAGAAATAATAACGGTTATGCTATTGGCATTGACTGTTCTGGCCTAGGTAAAGATAGCAATGTAATTGTAGTAAGAAATCAGAATGAAATTCTTGATATAGTTGAAAAGAAAGTTGCTTCTAATTCTGAACTTTGCTCAATAGTCAGAGGATTGATTTTGACACATGGTAAAGCAAATCTTTCACATGTTGCTATAGACGAAGCTTATGGATTGGACTTGCATGAAAGATTATCAGATGCTGGTATTACTGCTACTATTGTTCCATTTGGTGGTAAAGCTAAAAATCCAGCTTATGCTAATCAACGTGCAGAAATGTACATAAATTTAAAGAAAGGTATGGAAGAATATGGTCTAAAAGGCATAAATGATGAGTTATATAGAGAATTGCAAGCAACTAAATACATTCTGAACAACAATGGAAAAATCCAACTTATACCCAAAGATGAGATTAAATTGAACATTGGTCGTTCACCTGATATTGCAGATGCTCTTGCACTTACATATACACAAGACATTATTCCTATTGGACTAATAGAATCTGACCGAGAAATTCAAAATAGATATATGTTGTAAAAATTATTTTTTCATCATATATAAATAATAATGTAGGATGGAACGCTGCCACTTACATTCAGCAAATTCAGCGTTATGAGAGGTATATAAAATATGGATGAAGAAATCCTTGATAATATGAATGTTGATACAGTAGAAGAATCAGCTGCTTCAACCGCATCAACAGCTGTCGAACCATTAGAAGAAGCAGGCATTGTAGCTGACAATAGTCCTAGTGAAGTATCTAATG
>Ga0256405_10004223_pt1 | contig 27416 bp, 23 predicted proteins | sample RumenRJG_02DNA_FD_189096 | JGI IMG/M metagenome (GOLD analysis project Ga0256405, IMG submission 189096) | Bovine rumen microbial communities from Lethbridge, Alberta, Canada - RJG_02 | ecosystem: Host-associated > Mammals > Digestive system > Stomach > Rumen | place: Canada: Alberta... | reverse complement strand
ATGCAGAAACTGCACGAAAAGATGAAGGAATATCAAAAATCCATGCATCTATTATACCCTATATTGAGCCAGAAATCGCGTATTTTAGGCAATTTTTAAAGATTTTTTGCTAATCAGCAGACACTAAATAAACGATATCTTATTCCTTCTATAATTGCGATGGGATTTGTCCCACTTATCATGCATGAGCACACCTATCGCACGCACCTTGAGAACGAAGACTGGTTTGCAGTAGGCAATTATACTGCTACAGACTTTTTCCTGTTCTGGAAGCAGTGGGCTGTGATCATCCTGGCGCTGGTATGCCTCTTACTCCTGCTTATCAGAGCAAAGTACTATAAAGAAAAGCTTCCATGGGAGAAGAAGGCATTCATACCACTTGGGATATACTGCTTATTTGTATTCCTGTCAGCTTGCTTTGCAAAGAAACCATTATTCGCCTGGGCTGGTGGATATGATATGTTCCAGAGTGCATTGGCAATACTCAGCTATGTGGTACTGTTTTACTATACATATAGCTGTATCAAGAGCATGGATCATGTGCTGTATCTGCTGAGAGGGGCTGAGATTGGTGTTACGATAGAACTTCTCATATGCTTCTTCCAGGCGATTGGGCATGATCCGATAGCTACTAAGGTCGGGAAGATACTGGTGACAAATCCGAGCAGATGGAGCAATCTTGATAGTCTGACTCTTAGTCCTGATGTGTATGGAACAATATATAATACGGACTATCTGTCAATGTATCTGCCGATAGTGGTTCCGATCATTGTGGTCCTTCTGGTTATAGAGAAGCAGTTATGGAGAAAGATTTATAATGCATGTCTCCTGTTGCTATCTTTATTTGTCCTGGTAAAGGGACCTAGTTCAGCAAAGATGGCTATTGTAGCTGCCGTAGCCATTGTGCTCATCATATGTTGTACCAGAGATAGAAGGTTGCTGGTGTCTTGCGTTATAATGCTTGCTTGTATAGTATTTGCTGGAGCGAGTATTATATTTGGAAGTAGTGGATATTACAAGGCAAAGGCTGATCAGCTTTGGAATGGAACAGCACTGGAGGACAGTGATGTCCCTATAAAGAGTGTTACGACAGGTGACCAGGCTCAGGGAATAACTGTAGAGCTTAAAGATGGCAAAGCCTACAGATTCACTTTCTCGATATCAGATGGAAAGATAAATGATCTGACTGTTTATGATACTAATGGTAATCCTATAGCGCTTACAGAATCTAATCCTGATAATCAGACATATGTATTTGCAGATGCTGAGAATCAGGCTGAGGGTTTATATTTCTATAGGGATGATACTCATGGTATGCCATATCTGATGCTTGTAAAAGACGGATATTCATTCCCGTTTGTGGACTCTGACCTGTATGGCAATGGCAAGAAAGGATATTATCTGGTATCAACAGCAGGACGTTGTGTGAAACTTCCACAGAAGAATAAAGGTGAGGTATATGAAGTATTCCATAATGGATTCTGGTCAGGACGTGGGCCGATATATAATCGGTCGCTGCCACTACTCAAGAAGAATATCATCATAGGTTCCGGAGCTGATAACTACATAATTGTATACCCGCAAAGAGACTATATACTTGATTACTATCTGAATTACGGTTCGAATACTCTGAATGTCAAGCCACACAGCTTTTACCTGCAGGTGTGGATTCAGGAAGGATTCATAGCATTTGCAGCTGTAATGGTTTTCTTTTTCTGGTATCTTTGCACAGGAACAAAGAAATACAGAAAGATTATACATGATGATCCTACTAGAGTCATCGGATTTGCCATAATGATAGGAGTCATCGGATATCTGGTGGCAGTAATAGCAAATGATTCAACTATTTGTACAGCGCCAGTATTTTGGACAGTGCTTGGGATTGGAACGGGATTATTAAACCTACCACATGAACAGGGATAAAACAAAAAAATAATAAAAGTTGAAGCAGTATCAGATGAGGCAAGAATGAGCAACGAATGAAGAAAATCATGAAAGACATTTCTGACATTAAACCATTTGAAAAAAAGGTCTGGCTCTCTTCCCCAACAATGCATGGAGATGAGCTGAAGTATATTACTGAGGCCTATGAGACTAACTGGATGAGCACAGTCGGTGCGAATATTAATAGTGTTGAGACTGAGATAGCTGAGAAAGTTGGATGCAAGTACGCTGTGGCACTCTCTGCTGGTACAGCAGCTCTGCACCTGGCAACTCGCTTAGCTGGGGAGATGTTCTATGGTATTCATGCTGCAAATGAAGGAAGTCTTCATGGTCACAAAGTCTTTGCTTCTGATATGACTTTCGATGCGACAGTAAACCCAATCGCTTATGAGGGCGGCGAAGCTGTGTTCATCGACACAGAGCGTGATACCTGGAATATGGACCCGGTTGCGTTATCTAGGGCTTTCCAGATCTATCCGGAAGTGAAACTCGTTGTCGTAGCGCACCTTTATGGAACGCCGGGCAAGATTGACTACTGAGATGGATAAAAACAACATGACCGCAGGCTCCAAAGAACAAATCAACACAAGTGATGCAGAAAAGAAAAATGTAAAGAGCAGTGTGAAAACCGCTGAGGCTGATCCGAATGATGAGTGGGTCAAGAAGTATAAAGAGCAGTTCGGGTCAGACCCGTCGTTCTTCTAAAATCTTCATCAACCCAGCCACCCATAAAATTACTGTTTCTATTTTACACCAACCCGAGAACCGGCTCAATTGGAAATTGAGGAAAAATGGCTGAAAGCCAGAAAAAATAAAAAACAGGGAAGAACCAAGACAACTACAATGGCAAATAAAAATAACGTGAAAAACATAATACTCGTCAGCGGGGCAGTCGTCGCTGCCTCCTTTGCTGTTATGGGCGTAGTGGCTAAAAAGAAAAAGGGAGACTCAGTCTACGAAAATAAACCGGAAGAAAAGAATCCTTTTGAGGGGAAGAAAGTACGGTTTGTGGAGGATGAGGTTGATGCCGAGAACGCTGACGGAGTAAAGGGTCATCTCGAAGCTGTAGGAGACGCTGAATACAAAGGTTCTTTCTATGACAAGTACGGCAAGAGAGCTCTCGATGTGTTCCTGTCAGGGATGGGTCTCATTGTTCTGTCGCCTGTGTTTGCCGGTATTTCTCTGGCCATTAAGATTGACGACCCGGGTCCTGTTCTCTTCACCCAGAAGCGGGTTGGAAAGAACAAGCAGTATTTTAAGCTTCACAAATTCAGAAGCATGAAGATGTCCACACCGCACGATGTGCCTACGCATATGTTGGACAATCCTGAATCCTACATTACGAAGGTGGGGAAGTTTCTCCGTGCTCATTCACTGGATGAGCTGCCTCAGATTTGGGATATCTTTATCGGGAATATGTCCGTTATAGGTCCAAGACCGGCTCTCTGGAATCAGGATGTCCTGACGGCGGAGAGGGACAAATATAATGCTAACGACATCAAACCTGGTCTGACCGGCTGGGCGCAGATCAATGGCCGGGATGAGCTGGAGATTGTAGATAAAGCGAAGCTGGACGGGGAGTATGTGAAAAACGAGGGTCCGGCAATGGATCTGAAGTGCTTCCTGGGAAGTCTTGGCGTGTTTGGCGGAGACAGTTCTGTTGTTGAAGGCGGGACTGGAGAGATACATAAAGAGCAGAAGGAAAACAAGTTGAGACCAGGGGTGCCGGAAACAGATCCCGTGCCTGACTTCGGATTCAAGAAGAAGTTTGAGATAGATAAAGAGAAAAATATAAAGGTCCTCGTTGTCGGTGCAGGATCATACATCGGGGAGACTTTCAAGTCTTATGCTGAGGAGCACTATACGAATATAGAGGTTGATGTTGTAGGTACGCTGAACGGCGAGTGGCGTGATGTGGACTTCTCTGCTTACGACTGTATTTATGATGTCGCCGGCATTGCTCACGCGGATGTGGGTAATGTATCAGATGAAGTCAAGGAGAAGTACTACGCTGTCAATACTGATCTGACTTTGGAAATTGCAAGGAAGGCAAAGGAAGACAATAAAGATAAGAAGACACAGTTCATTTTCATGTCTTCCGCAATTATCTATGGTGATTCCGCACCGTACGGAACTTCCAAGATGATTGACGAGGACACCGTGCCGGCTCCTGCTAATTTCTATGGAGATTCGAAATGGCAGGCTGATAGGGGAGTACGGGCACTGGCTGGATCAGACTTTAATGTAGCTGTTCTCCGTCCGCCAATGATCTATGGAAAAGGAAGCAAAGGTAATTACCCGACATTAGCAAAGCTCGCCAGGAAGCTGCCCTTCTTCCCAGATGTTAATAATGAACGGTCGATGCTTTATGTCGGCAACCTGTGTGAGTTTCTTTGCTTATTAATGCTGTCCGGAGAGGGCGGTATATACTTCCCGCAGAATAGCGAGTACACGAAGACTTCAGAGATGGTCAGGGAAATAAGTGTGGTCGCTGGGAAGAAAATAGTAGAGAGCAGGGGGCTGGGAGTAGCCGTAAAGGCTGCGGAAAAGGTGCCAGGAAAGATCGGAGGTCTTGTAGATAAGGCTTTCGGGAATCTTACTTATGATCAGAGAATCAGCCAATATGAGGGTATTGAATACCAGAACAATACATTAAAAGAGAGTATTGAGAAGACAGAGGGTATAACAGAAAGCAAAACAAAAAAACACATCCTTGTCATTTCTCAGTATTTCTATCCAGAACAGTTCCGTATCAATGACATGGCTTGCGAATGGGTGAAGCGCGGATACAAGGTCACAGTCCTTACTGGTATCCCGAATTACCCGATGGGAAAATATTTTGAAGGGTATGACCTCACACATAAGCGCCATGAGACGTGGAACGGTGTGGAGATCATTCGTATTCCTCTTATTGCTCGTGGTTCTAATTCTATTGGAATGATGGCGAACTACGGGTCATTTGTTGTGTCTGGATTCTTCTGGAATCTTGTTAATAAGATCAAAGCGGATGAAGTGTTTATCTATGAAGTCAGCCCAATGACACAGGCTCTTGTCGGAGTGCAGTATGCAAAACAGCATAAGGTTCCATGTTATTTGTATGTGACTGATCTATGGCCGGACAATGTCGAAATCGTCACAGGTATTCACAATCCTGCAGTAATTGGACCAATTAATAAGATGGTAAATTACATTTATAAGAATTGTGACCGAATCTTCACATCGTCTCAAAGTTTCATTTCCAAAATGTCAGAAAGAGAAGTAAGCCGATACAAGCTTGAATTCTGGCCTCAATATGCTGAGGATTTTTATAAACCATATATTCCCAAACGGGACGAAGATTTAGAAAAAGAGACTGGAATTCCACAGGATGATAAGCTGAACATCATATTTGCCGGCAACATTGGCTATGCCCAGGGACTTGATGTGCTTGTTCGTGCTTCCTCGATATTAAAAGAGCGCAAAGCAAAAGTCCGCTTCAACATTGTGGGGGATGGACGGTATAGAGCTGAAATGCAAGAGGCAGTTCATAATCAGGGAGTCGATGATTTCTTCAATTTCATTGAAAGACAACCTGCTGAAGCTATACCGAAATATATGGCTGCGAGTGATGTAGCGCTAATCTGTCTTTCAAAATCTGAAGTATTCGCAATGACTATTCCTGCAAAAACGCAGTCTTGTATGGCATGCGGAATGCCGATTCTTGTTTCTGCAGATGGCGAGGTTGGAGATATCATCCATGAAGCCGACTGTGGATTTGTCAGCCCTTCTGGTGATGCGGAGCGTCTTGCTGAAAACATCATTCGTATGAGTGAGATGTCAAAAGAGAAATTACAGACTTTAGGTCAGCATTCACTGGATTATTATAATGAACATTTTTTAAGAGAAAAGTTAATGGACCAGATGGATCGGGTTCTTGACTGAATGTTAGGAGAGACTAGAAAAAATGTCAGTATTCGAAAATAAAACTTTATTAATCACTGGAGGAACAGGGTCATTTGGACATACAGTACTCAATCATTTCTTATCATCAGATATTAAGGAAATTAGAATTTTTTCTCGTGATGAGAAAAAACAGGATGATATGAGGCACGATCTTCAGGCTAATTATCCTGATTATTTTGAGAAGGTAAAGTTTTATATCGGAGACGTTAGAGACCGTGATTCTGTGATGGATGCGATGCCTGGCGTAGATTATATCTTCCATGCAGCCGCCCTTAAAGAGGTGCCTTCATGTGAGTTCTTCCCTATGCAGGCTTATAAGACGAATGTTGAAGGAACCGACAATGTTGTACATGCGGCAATTCATTATGGCGTGAAGTCTGTCGTTCTCCTTTCTACAGATAAAGCAGCATATCCGATAAATGCCATGGGCATTTCAAAAGCGATGGCAGAGCGCATCATCTATTCAAATGCCAGAGTCGCCGCTGAACATGGTACCACTCTTTGCTGCACCAGATATGGAAACGTAATGTGCAGTCGTGGATCTGTAATACCACTTTTCAGAGAACAGATTCGAAATGGGCATCCCATTACGATAACAGATCCGAATATGACACGTTTTATGATGAATCTTGATGAAGCGGTGGCTCTTGTAATGTTTGCATTTCAGCATGCTAATCCTGGGGATTTATTTGTACAGAAGGCAGATGCTAGTACGATTGGAGACCTTGCAAAAGCCGTTCAGCAACTCTTCGGAGATACTGGTACTAAGATTATCGGTACACGGCATGGCGAAAAACTGTATGAAACATTAGTAACAAGAGAAGAGATGCTTCGGGCTGAAGATCTTGGTAATTATTATAGGATTGCTGCAGACAGCCGTGACTTGAACTATGACAAATTCTTCATCAAGGGAATGGTAAAGACACAGGCTGATGAGGCTTATACAAGTCATAATACAAGACTTCTTGATATGGAAGGAACTGTGCAGAAGCTTCTTACTACATCATACATTAAGGAAGAACTGGAGAACAAATGAAATTTTTAGTTCTTGGATGCAATGGCATGGCCGGCCACATGATTTCTATTTATCTGTCAGAGAATGGACACAATGTAACAGGCTATGCCAGGAAAAAATCAAGATTTGTTGAAACTGTCATAGGAGACGCTCAAGATACAAAGCTGTTAAGCCAGACAATTAAGAATGACAACTATGATGCAGTCATTAATTGTGTAGGTATCTTGAATAAGTTCGCTGAAGAGGACCATGAATCCGCTGCCTTCCTGAATGCGTATCTGCCTCATTTTTTATCGAAGATAGGCAGAGAAACAGACACATATATTATCCACATGAGTACGGATTGCGTGTTCAGCGGAAAAAAAGGCCAATATAAAGAAGGCGATTTGAGGGATGGAGAGTCCTTCTATGACAGATCCAAGGCACTAGGTGAGCTTGATGATGGGTATAGTGTTACATTGAGAAACTCCATCGTTGGGCCGGACATTAAGAAAACAGGCATAGGCCTCATGAACTGGTTTATGCAGCAAAAGGGACCTGTGAAGGGCTTTAAGAGAGCAATATGGACAGGCCAGACGACTCTTCAACTCGCTAAGACCATGGAGCAAGCAGCTATTCAAAGACCACATGGAATTTATAATATGGTTCCAGAGTGCAGTATCAGTAAATATGAACTACTGAAGTTGTTTAATAAAATTCGTTCAAACCCGATTGAGATAATTCCCGAAGAGAATTTCGCAGCAGATAAATCTCTTATGCGAACCAGGTATGAGGGTTTTGATTACAAGATACCAGACTATGAAACGATGGTTTCTGAACTCGGAGACTGGATGAAATGCCACAAGAACTTATATCCTCATTACTATATATAAAGGAAATAATATGACTAAGAAATTAAAGCTGATGACGATTGTTGGTACCAGACCAGAAATTATCAAGATGTCGGCAATTATAAAGAAAGCAGATAAATACTTTGATCAAATTCTCGTTCATACGGGGCAGAATTATGATTACGAACTGAACGAGGTTTTCTTCAATGATTTAGGGATAAGAAAGCCTAATTATTATCTGGGAGTAGTTGGCGATAATCTTGGGCAGACAATGGGCAATGTCATCACGAAGTCATATGAGTTGATGAATGAAGTAAAGCCAGATGCGATTATCGTCCTTGGTGATACAAATAGCTGTCTTTCTGTTATTGCGGCGAAGAGGCTCAAGATTCCGGTATTTCACATGGAAGCTGGCAATCGCTGCAAGGATGAGAATCTTCCTGAGGAAGTAATCAGAAGAATCGTTGATGTAACAAGCGATATTAACATGTGCTATTCTGAGAATGCCCGGAAATATATTCTGGATACAGGCGTGAAGCCTGAGTATACATTTGTCGTTGGATCACCTATGGCAGAAGTCTTATCTGAATATGAGGATAAGATCAATAGCAGTAATGTTCTTGATGAACTTGGTCTAGAACAAGGAAAGTATATCCTTCTATCAGCCCATCGTGAGGAGAACATTGACATCGAAGATAATTTCTTTGCTTTGATGAACGCAGTAAATGAGATGGCAAAGACATATGATATGCCTATCCTTTATTCATGCCATCCCAGGTCAAAGAAGTATATTGAACAGAGAGATTTTCACTTCGACAGCAGAATAATCCAGCATAAGCCACTAGGATTCTTTGATTACAACAAATTACAGAAGAACGCTTTCTGTGTTGTATCTGATAGTGGAACAATTCCGGAAGAGGCTGCATATTTTCATTTCCCAGCAGTTTCTATTAGGACCAGCACGGAACGTCCTGAAGCAATGGAAAAAGGCGTATTCACAGTTGGGTCTATCACCTCAGAGCAAGTGCTTCAGGCGGTTGACCTTGCAGTTTCAATGCATACGAATGGTGATGACGCAGCAGAGGTTCCAGCATATGTGGATACTAACGTTTCAGTAAAAGTAGTGAAGCTTATTCAGAGCTACACAGGTATTGTGAATAAGATGATTTGGAGAAAATAACACTCTGAGGGATTTTTAATGCATGTTACTAGAGCTTATAAAAACGATATTTTGTATATAGATAAGACATTACGTGTAGAGTATAAGAAGGGGCAATTAGCCTTTATTAACAATGATATTTATAATGAAGATTCAGACAAAGATATATCTTACTTCAATTTGTACAAGAATGTAAAAAATAAGATGGCTGAGTCAATGGAATGGTCGGAACGTTTACTGAGACTTGAACCTAGATATATGACACGCCTTAGTGAGAATGTTTTTTTACTTTCTAATCAAGGCAAGCTAGTTTTACTGGATATACTTAGAAAAAAAGATAGCACAGTTTTTGCTTACGGCAAAGGAACTAGGAACCCTCTATGTTTTTTTGAATATCAAAAGAATGGTACAAAGGAGATTGTATTTGGCGATTACAGAGGTCATGATAAGAATGGCAATGTAGGCGTTTATCGATATTCAAATCAAAGCGTTATTGAGATTGCAAGTATTTCAGGCGATAAGATAGATCACATACATCGTGTGGAATATGATGAAAAGCGCAATATATATTGGATTTACACCGGTGATACTAATGCTGGATCGGGTATTTGGACGATGTCTTATGATGGGGGAAAACCAGAGCCTTTTATTATCGGATTACAACAATATAGAACTTGTGTCTCTTTCATAAATGAAAATAGCATTATATACGCAACTGATTCTCCAATGGAAAGAAATCACATTTATAGCATTGATATTAATACAAAAAATATAATTAAATTGGGCGATCTTCCAGGGTCTTGCATATTTGGCGGAACACTTATTTCAAAGAAAAATAATAATACCTATTATTGCTTTGCAACTGCCGTAGAACCAAATGGTAATATGCCGATGTGGAAGTACCTACTGAATAATAAACCTGGAACGGGTATTGTTGACAATTTTGCTCATTTAATTGTTGGAAATGAGAAAAAAGGCTTTAAGGAAGTTTGGAAGTGTAAAAAGGATGTATTGCCAATGGCACTTTTTCAATTTGGGAATTTGCGATTTCCTACACAGCATATAGGCGGAAAAATCTTCTTCTGTCCTCAGGGGTGTAAAGAGAAGGGCACGTTTGTTCTTCAAGCATAACACATGACGCGAAAAGTATCACGTCAATTAAGTTGCGAATAGTCCGACAATTAATAAAAGGAATGAGCAAATGAGTTTTATATATAACATATTGTCACGATCTGGGACGATGGAAATATTATTTAGAGAAGTTGCTACTTCCTCTGTAAAGTTGAAAAGCTTCTTAAAAAGTAAAATGAAGGCTGCGCCAAAGAGGCAATATTCTAAAGATGAAGTCCTGAATAATAGAGGAAAAGTATGGTCGACCTTAGAAAATTGTGGAATAAAAAATGGGGATATCGTTATTATACACTCTGCAGTGAGTGGGCTTGAATCGCTTCAGATGTCCAATGAAGAGATAATGGATAAAATTCTTACGATTTGGGGGCCTGAAGTTACAATAGTTTTTCCTACATTCAGAATGGAGAATCAGAAAGCTTATACAGACGGAAAGAGGATTAGGAAATACAACCCTGACAGAGGTATTTGTTGGACAGGTATGCTTCCAAATGTATTCCTCAAGCAAGACGGAATTGTTAAATCCAGATTCCCATTTAATTCATTATCGGCACGTGGACCACAGGCGAAAGCAATGATGGAGCATGATATGGAGTCTGTTCGCCCACATGATAATAATTCGCCTTGGGCATATTGTGTAAAGCATCACGCAAAAATATTGATGTTTGGGATAAAATCTTTGGAATCAAATACTATGTCAGAACATATGGCGCCAGATATTATGGGAGATAAATGGCCGATTAGAGACTGGTACGAAAAACTAGATTATATTATCACAATAGGTAATCAGACACTTGATAAAGAGATTGAAGTTCAGAAATCCTGGCCTTCAAAATATGTTACAAATTATAAATTTGATCGTTTGCTAAAAAAGGCTGGGCTTGTAAGTGATATTAGCACAGGTAATGTAACAATTGAATATGTTGATGATTCTAACAAAATGCTTAATTGGATTATTCAAGAAGCATCAATGGGTAATTTGATTTATAAAGTACCAAAGAAATATTTTAAGTGAATGGCACTTTATTTTTATGATATAACGCATTAGTTGGCTGAAGAAAGAGAGGATAAATATGGATAAATTGATGCAGATTCTTAAATCGGTTAGAGCGGATGTCGATTTTTTTCATGAGAAGGCATTAATTGATGATGGAATTTTGGATTCCTTCAATACAATGGAGATAGTATCAAAGATAGAAGATGAATTTGGTGTAGAGATTGATCCTGATGATCTTGTCGCTGAGAACTTTAACAGTGCAGATGCGATTAACAAACTCATTGAAAGGCTAAAATAATGAGCAGTATCGTAAATGTATGCGAATACTTGGTTCATGATGCTGATGTATTTCCTGAAAGAATTGCAATTAAGGATTATAGAGGTAATGTCAGAACCTATAGTCAGCTTTTAACAACAGTAAAAAAGATATCGAAATCGATATATCATCATGTAAAAGATATTCATCAACCAGTGGTTATCCTTTGCGATAGAAATATCGAATCAATAGAACTTTTCCTTGCTACACTTTGGGCAGGAGATTTTTACGTTCCACTTGATGCAAAAATACCATCGAACAGGCTAAATCAAATATTAGGAGATATTGATAAACCTTATATTCTGCGTGCTGATAAGGAAACAGTTGATCAGCTTTGTATAGAAGCTGAAGATGAGGAAAATAATACTGTTTATTGGCCATGGCAGAGATGTATTGATGAAGATTTGCTATATGTTGTTTACACGTCAGGGTCAACAGGAAAGCCAAAAGGAGTAGCCAAACGTCAGAAGTCAATAATTGATATGATGGATAGGTTTACAGAGACTTTTAGTTTCCCAGATGAATTAATAATGGCAAATCAAGCGCATTTCGATTTTGATGTTTCTGCAAAAGATATTTATCTTACATTGAAAATGGCTGGCACAATGGTTATTATTCCGTCACAATATTTTTCAATGCCTGGAAGACTCATTAAGTATCTAATTGAAAACAATGCAAATGTTTTGATTTGGGCTGTTTCAGCACTACGTCTAATTGCAAACTTTAAATTAATGGATAAAAGTATCCCTGAAAAATTGCAACTTGTTATGTTTTCTGGGGAGGTTATGCAGCCAAAGTATTTGCGTTATTGGCAGGAAAAACTTCCAAATGTGACTTATGTAAATCTATATGCTCCTTCAGAGATTGCATTTAATTGTGCATACTATATCATTGACAGAATGTTTGGTGATGACGAAGTTATTCCTGTAGGCAAAGCCTTTAAAAACTGTGACGTATTCTTGAATGATAAAAATGAAATATGTGTTAGAGGAACATGTGTTGCGGCAGGATACTATGGAAATATAGAAAAAACTAAAAAAGTGTTCTGTCAAGATTCGAGACAAGATGCATATAGGGATATAGTTTACCATACAGGGGATATAGGAAAGTATGATAACGTTGGGAATATTGTTTTTATAGGGCGTACTGATAATCAAATAAAACACACTGGTCATAGGATTGAGCTTGGCGAGATTGAAGCTGCTGTGGCATCTGTTGAGGGAGTAAATATAAGTTGCGTCGTATTTAACGAGGAGGAGGACCGGATTATTCTTTTCTATGAATCAATGGAAGAACTGAAAAACCAGATTTTAGAAAAACTGAAAGAAACTCTTCCAATGTATATGTTGCCTTCTGAATATATTCGGATGGACAGACTTCCGCTGACATCACATGGAAAGTGTGATCGTGTGGCTTTAAAGGAATTAGTTATGGGGAAAAATTAGATGTTAGAAGAAAGTTTATTTCAAAAATCTATGCAGCATGCCAAAGAGATTGATGAACGTATTCCATTTTATGTTTTTGATATAGACAGTTTTCAGAAAAGGTTAGATGATGTGCGGGAAAAACTCTATGGCAATGAACTTGTGTTTGCCATAAAAGCCAATCCATTTCTTGCTGGTATTTCTGATAAACATGTTGATTATTTTGAAGTATGTTCTTCCGGAGAACTTGAGGTTTGTATTAATGAATCGATTAACCTTAAAAAAGTAGTATACACCGGAGTATTAAAAACAAAATCGGATGTTGAGTTTGCTTTAGACTCAAAAGTTGGATTTATCAGTGTAGAATCTGAGAATCAATTGGAACTGATTAAGGGATATTGTAGACAGAAGAATGATGGTGATAAAGTAAAAGTTATTTTAAGATGTGCTAGTGATAGATTTGGTATGGAGGATGATCAGATACTTAATATTATTTCCAAACGAAAAGAATATGAAGCTTTGGGCATTATTTTTGTTGCTTTGCAGCAATTTACTGGAACACAGAAAAAGATTGATAAGACCATCAATGAATTGGAGGAACTGAACGAATTTGCTGGTAAACTTGAGTCATTGACAGGATGGAGGCCTCAATTTCTTGAGTTTGGTGCTGGCTTAAAACTTCCATATTTTATCAATCAGCAGGATTATAAACCTTATGAGGAACTGGACAAGCTTATTGATAAAATGAAATCCGTTTCATATCCAATTCACTTGGAATTGGGGAGATATATTACAGCTCCATGTGGCTATTATTTTACAACGGTACTTGATGTGAAGAAACATGGGAATGTAAATTATGCACTTTTGAATGGCGGGGTAGGCCATATTACTTATTATCAGTCAAATATGGGTATGCGAATACCTGTTATTATACATCTTGATGGAGTGGATGGAAGTACCATTCCCGATGTAGATAAACAGAGCAAGAAATGGACACTTTGTGGTCCAATTTGCAGTACTCTAGATACTGTAGCAAAGGATGCAGAGTTAACGAATCTAAAGTTAAATGATTATTTAGTCTTTACTCTCGCTGGAGCATACTCTATGACTTGGAGTAATTTCTTATTTCTTTCTAGACCGATGCCAGAAATTATTTTTTATCAAGGTGATGAATTGAAAGTTGTAAGGAGTAGTATTAAATCTTCAGAAATGAATACATCTAAGTAGAGGAACTCATCGTGAAAGTATTTCAGATAAATGTCGATTGGGATTCTGGTGGACCGGGTAGTATTGCTAAAGGGATATCTGATGCCATTATTGCAGAAGGTGGAGAGTCATATATAGCATATGGCAGGGGTAAGATGGATTCAAATGTTCATAGCTATAAAATAGGCTCAGAATTGTCTGAATACATTGATGTATTTGAAGCGAGACTGTTTGATAATGCAGCATTTGGTACGAAAAAAGGAACAATAGAATTAGTTAATGTAATAAAGACGGTAAATCCGGATATAGTTCAGCTTCATACTTTGCTTGGATATTATATTAATATCGAAGTATTATTTGATTTTTTAAGAAAAACCTCTATTCCGACAATTTGGACTATTCATGATTGCTGGGCTTTTACTGGTCATTGTATAAACTTTGAGCGGATTAACTGCAAAAAATGGATAGATGGTTGCAATCACTGCCCATATAAAAAAGAGTATCCTAAAAGCGTGCTTTTAGATAGATCAGCACAAAATTATGCAAAGAAGAAAGCACTATTTTTTGATATGAAAAATCTTACGCTTGTATCACCGTCGCTATGGCTTGCAGAATTGATTAAACAATCATTTTTAAAATATATCCCACTTCAGGTGATTCAAAACGGAATTGATTTGAAGGAATACAAGCCAACTAAGAGCAATCTTCGGAATCGGTATCATCTTGAGAACAAAAAGGTTTTACTAGCGGTTGCCTTCATGTGGAATCAAATGAAGGGTGATGAACTCCTTGAAAAAATTGCCAATCAGCTTGATGATTCATATCGTATTGTAATGATTGGAAATAAGAGGTTCATTCCTAGAGACAAGAAAATAATTAGCATACCACCAACAAGCAATAAGGATGATTTAAGAAAGTGGTATTCTGCAGCAGATATTTTTATTAATCCGACATTAGGTGATAATTTTCCTACAGTAAATATTGAAGCATTGGCATGTGGAACACCTGTAGTTACCAATGATACAGGTGGAAGTCCAGAGATAGCGGGAAATGAATGCGGTAAAATTGTATATACAAAGTCTGCAGATGAATTTGTACAAAAGATTGAGGATTGTTTGGATCAGAAAATTGCCTCTGAAAAGTGTTTGGCAAGAGCAGAGCAATTCAATGCAGATTGCATATACGACCATTACGTAGATTTATATCATTCAGTATTAGTAAATTAAGTTAAAAAGTTAAGAACCAATTGCTAGAAAACAGCTAATTCTATATTCTTGTTACTTCATTTTATTAAAAATGTAAGGAATGACAGCCATATTAATAAATACTTCAGATTAGTATTGATTGGAAAGCCGGCGAGAGTTGAACGTATAGCTAAGGAGTCTAAGACCAGGCAATGTCCCAAACCTTCTTTCAATGATCTATATTGTACCGATGGATTCTTTTAAGGGTATTTTGGGAAAGTTTTACAACTTGCATGAAATTTTGTCTTATTGCAACATATTTAAAGGTATTAGATTTTTACTGTCAACTCAGTTGTGTCGAAATATTCATTAAGAGGAAATGAATGAAAATTGCTGTAAATAGAAATATCACAAAAAGTTTTTTTGAATGCGTACGGCAGATTGCTATCCTTGCCATTGAAAACCTTGTGTTAATATCTCTTCATCAACATCTAACTAGTTGGTACGTCGCTTTTTTAGTAAGTACGGTATTCAACTTTATTTTTCAGGTTATCTATTTACATAATGAAAGTAGATTATTGTCATGTGGTGGATTTTTGATCATTTTTTCTTATTTGTTCCAGTGCTCATTCCCTCTGCTATTTGCACTCAACTTAGTACCAAATAATGGCAGTACAGTATTATACTTAGTTTCTTTGGTTTCTTCGAAAAATTTTATGCGAGGAAGTGAATTTGGCTTAAATGGCATTGTAATATTATATTTAGGATATATTGTTTTCATCAATTTTTCAAAAATACAAGATGAATCAACTTATCATGTGTGGGAGTACTCGTACGGCTTTGCTCTTGTATGTGCATTTGTCTTTGGATTTTTTTATTATTTTAGCATTATAAGTGTTGCATACTACGCGTTGACACATGGGAATTATTCAACTATATCGACTGTAAGAAACTCCATTCTAGTAGATATAGGGTATGAAATGCATGGCTTTTATTTTGGATCTCTATATATGCTAGTGATGTATTATCATCAAAGAGAAAATGATTCAAAGTGCAATATGATTCTTTTTCTTGTGGCGATAAGCGTTGCCATTTCTTTTTTAAGCGGGGCTAGAAGTTTTGGAACATTGGACATCGCCATTTTCCTGATTTTTTGGATAAATGATGTAAGAAAACTGAATGCAAAACGAGCTATACTTTTTGCTGTTTTTATATTAGTAGGGCTACAACTTATAATTGGAGTTAGATATGTTCGAAGTTCAAGTTTGTCTATCTCTTCAATTCTTAGTGCAATGTTTAGTTTTAAGCATTCTTTATTTTATGAAGTATTAAGCGAATTTGGAACTAGCGGAATATTAAATGGATTATTTTTGGATACTTCGCATACAACACATGCCTTAGACTTTTTTATTAAAGAATTATTGTCTGTTTTGCCAAATATAAGTACTTGGGGAGGAGATATATTCCTGCCTCCATCTGAAAGATTAGGTATTGAACAACATTATCATTTGGGCTCATCATTTATTGCAGATTTTGAATTCTATTTTGGGCAACATGGATATTTATTCATGCCAATAATCGGCATTGAAATGGCAATGGTAGATAATTATATTGACTCAATGAGAAAATTAAAGGATTATTATAAAATTGCCGTACTATTCCCATTTATCACAGCTTTGTTAAACTGCGTTCGTGCCTCTGCTACACTTGGGCTGAAAATGTTGGTTTATTCAAATATAATTTACATGATATTATATAGTATTCTACTTAGTAAAAGCAGATCAAGGAACATGGCATGAAAAAATCTTTATATATAGTACACACTCCATTTCAATGTATGATGGCTATTGAGATAAAGATGCGATTTGACTCTAATGATGGAGATTTATTTATATCTGCCGATTTCAAGGGTTCAAATAGAGTAGCTTCAAAAATACATGAATTAGAAATCTTTAGTAATGTATTAATTTTTAATGAGAATCCCAATACCATAAAAAGAATCCTGGATTTTTCACCTTTTGGAAAAGTGCATGAAAAAATAAGAAATGATTATTCCAAAGTATATATTTGCATATCAAATGTTTCAGGAGATTTGGAGACTGTTTCAGTCAGCAAACAACAAGGAAATGCAAAAATTATTGGATTTATTGAAGGTTATTCCAGTTATTTAGTTGACTTGGATACGGAATGGAAGGGGCTGTCAGTTAGACATAAAATATATAATGAAATAAACAGTAAAATATTCCATGAACAGTATATCAACAAATTTGATTTTTACATTGCTTTTTATAAGTCACTTTTTCCTAAGCAGCCTGCTTGGCCAGTATTAGAGATGCAAAATATTGATGTACAGAAAGATACTGAACTTCGGACAAATATGTTCAAAGCCTTTGATTATGAATATGTCGAGATAAAGCAAAAATATATATTTATGGAGGAATGTTTTTCAGAAGATTTGGGCAATAACAATGATATACAAATAGTAGAGCATATTAGTAACATTGTTGGTAAAGAAAATATTATCATAAAAAGGCATCCCAGAAATAAAGAAAATAGGTTTGCTAAACTTGGTTATTTTACAATGGAGCAGCAAAGCGTTCCTTGGGAAATTTTTGCATTGGACAGTAGAAATAACAATCATATATTAATTTCTTTTTCTTCTGGGGCCGCATTAAATTATAATTTTCTTACAACATCTTCAATGAAATCCATTCTGATATATCGAGTATTCAGAGATACTCATTTTCATGATATTGATTCGGATTTGGGAAATTGGTTAAATTCATTTGCAAAAATATATTGTAAGAATGTTCTTATTCCAGAAAACGTGGATCAACTTCAGAATCTTTTATCAACATTATAAGAAATAATATAGTTAATGCTTTTTTGCAAAATTATACCAACAGGATGAAATACATATAAATGAATAGATCAAAATATCTATTTAAAAATATTGGGATACTAACAATAAGCAATTTTGCTTCTAAAATATTAGTTTTTTTATTAGTCCCTTTATATACAAGCGTATTATCTACAGAAGAATACGGAACGTATGATATTGTTTTTTCTACTATTCAATTATTATTTCCAATACTTACATTAAACATATCGGATGCGGTAATGAGATATTCTATGGATAAAACAAAAAACATAGACGATGTTGCTGCTATAGGATTAAGAATATTATTGGAAGGAACTATTCCAGTAGTTATATTTTTTATTGGATGTTGGTACTGGAAATGGATCAAACCAATTAGAGGTTATGAGTTATATATCCTTTTGTACTTTGTTTTTTATTTTTTATATCAGTTCCTTATACAATTAGCAAAGGGGTTGGAAAAAGTAGTAGATATGGGCGTTGCAGGAGTGATAAGTACTATCTTTCTTGTTGGCGGAAATGTACTGTTATTACTTGTGATACCATTAGGCTTGAAGGGGTTCTATATCGCAAATATTTTATCGCAAGCAACACCTGCCATTTACCTAGGTATTAGAATAAATATATTAAAATATCCAATTTTAAAAAATTGCGATAAATCATTACGTAAGGAAATGCTTATTTATTGCCTTCCGCTGATTGTTACAGTGATTGGCTGGTGGGTTAATAATGCTGCAGACAAATATACCGTTGCATTTATGTGTGGTGCATCTGCAAATGGATTGCTTTCTGTTTCATATAAGATTCCATCTATTATAAGTGTAATACAAAGCATATTTATTCAGGCGTGGCAAATATCAGCTATTAAAGAATACGGTAATAATGATACAAGCGACTTTTATGGTAAGGCTTTTATTTTATTAAATGTGTTGATGGCGGCATTATGCTCATGGCTTATTATTTTGACTAGGCCTATAGGGCACATTATGTATTCAAAAGACTTTTATAATGCATGGGAATATGTGCCATTTCTTTTAATATCAAGCGTTTTAAATTCTGCTGCTGGTTTTCTAGGCCCCATACTTTCAGCAAAAAAAGATTCAAAAGCTATGGCTCTTTCGGCATTATATGGATCTGGAACTAATGTTATATTAAACATTATATTTACATATTTTATTGGTGTTCAAGGCGCCTGTATTGCAACTTTGATTTCAAGTGCAGTACAGTATGCTTCAAGAAAAAAATATGTAAGAAAAGAAATATCTATTACAAGATATGGAATAGTATTGATCACGTGGGGACTACTTTGTATACAGGCAGTTTTCGAAATATATACTAGATGGATTTGGGTACAAGTATTGTTGATGCTATTAATGTTTATTCTTAATAGGCGAGAGGTTAAGGAATTATTTAAAACTGTAAGAAATATTATCTAATATGGAACTTATCTACATCTGGATAAATGAATATAAGTGCTTTTGCCAGCAAGGATTTAATTTCTCACCCGAGTATAAGTGCGTGATGAAGCCGGATGACCATGCTGTCTGGAACTTCTCTATAACCTCAACCGGTAAGACTAATATCATGAGGCCGTCTACATGGAATGGTTCTTCTCATAGTGTGATCTCTAATGTTACCATGCTTGTTGGCGAGAACGGTTCTGGCAAGACTACGCTCATGAGACGGCTTAACAGCCTGGACTGTTTTCCTGACCGAGAAACTGAGAAGGATGGGTACGACGAGTATATAGAGGCGAAGAATAGCACCAACAGACTGCTTTACATCTTCAGAGAGGATGGCAAATTAAGTCTATACACTAATATCCCTACAGAGAGGATTCGCCTGAGTGATGATACTCGGAAATTAATACCTAATAAATTCTTTTTCACAGACGACAGAGATAAGGCTTCATCGGAAATAACATTCTCGAATGGTATGTACGGGATTAGTTCCATCTATATGACGAATGTCCCATATGCCTATAATTCTGGCGTAGGGTCTACAACTTCTCATAGTGGCATTCGTGAACTGAATTTTGCGCCGGAGTGCCTAGGAGCTCTAGCGGGAACGTTTTTCTCATTCATCTCACCAGATCCGGACAGTGCTTTCAAACCGGACAAAGATGATAAATTTGGAATCTATTCCAATGCACTTCGTAGGAAAAAGACGCAGGGGGAACTGCAGCAGGTTATTGATATCCTCTACTATGACAAGCTGATGAAGGATGCAGATAGCATGGCCAATTATTCAGCAACGGTGAAGACTGAGCTTGTCATAGATTTTACGGATATTGGCAATGCTGAGAAGCGCATCGAGGGAATAGATGAATATGGCGAGGCCGATGCATTAGAGGTACTGGAAGAAATACGGCCAACATTAGGAAAGTACTACAATCTTGACGAGTCGCGTGAACATATTGAGTACAACCTAAAATTTGATTTCATCGCAGAATACCTTCTTGCGTATGGAGAGATAGAGTTCACTACAGAACCTAAAGATTTATATGAATTCTATGATATAGCTGTTGACAACGTAAGAAATACTGATAACGAGTTCAAAGATTATTTTCTGAATGCCATTGATGAAATCGGGAGAGTCCAGGAGCTTTTTGGGAAGATAAAGCCCGTTCACAATTTGCTTCCTAAAACGGACATGGCTTATGAACGGGGATTCCTGCTATCCAGTAATGAGAATGAGAAGATGTATAAGGACTTCCTTTCATTCGTTTCAGGACTCGTAAGGGAAAACAGCCAGGTGCTGTCCGGTAAAAGAAAACTCGGATCATTTGTTTTAAGATATCTTTCTGTTCGGAACCTTTACCTATCTTCTGGAGAGAGGGCATTCCAGAACGTTATGTCATGGTTGAGCTTTGTGGCTGATTTGAGAGAGAATTCTTCAACCGGCCAGCTCGTGCCTAAGAAGAGTCTTCTCGTATGCATAGACGAAGTCGACAATATGTGCCACCCCGCATGGCAGAGGGATATCGTCTCGAATCTTATTGATGAGATTGAAAAAGAGTATAAGGGCTACAGCGTTCAGCTTATTTTAAGCACCCATTCGCCTCTGTGCCTCAGTAATATTCCGAGAGAGAACATTATTTATCTTGCGAATCATGATGGTACGACTGGTATCGATAACGGGACTCATCAGCAGTCTTTTGGAAGGAATATATACGAGATACTGGATGATTCTTTCTATCTGGAAGGCAGGTCGATAGGAAAATATGCAGAGGAATATATAAAGAACCTGATAGACAGAATCAAGTCGTGCAGTGCGTGGACTTCGGATGTTGAATATCAGAAACTTGAAGATAGAATAGACTATGTCGGAGATGATCTTATCAGGGCAAAGCTGTATCAGATGCTTTTGGCAAACGCTTCTGGTGAAGATAAGGAAAGACGAATTGAACTGCTCAAGAACTACAGAGACAGGCTTGACAAGGAAATAGAAAAGCTGGGAAGAACGAGCAGCACAGAGTGATATGAAGGTTAGGATTTCAGAAGAAACTGAAGAACGGTACTGGGAAAATACGGTTGATGGCAGACGCAATAAGTCTGCACTTAAGCAGATTGATGAACTGTGTACCCAATACTTCCAGATGCCGTTTCACGATATCGTACTTCTGAGGCCGCGGGAATTGCAAGAGTTTGTAGAAGATCTATCACATGGTGAGCGCAGGAAGATCATTGCAGAGGATTTCCAATCAATAGCCAACAACTATATCGTCACTACACTTTACGCGCACTTGAAGGAAGACAATAAGAAGATTATTTTCAATCTGACCGAAGACAAGGTCTGCCCTTACTGTAACCGGACATACATAGAATACGTTAAAAGAGATAAGCTGCATGTGACATATGAGATGGATCATTACTATAATAAGGACGCTTATCCATTTCTAGCAGTTTCTCTTTACAATTTGATTCCAGTTTGCCCTTCATGCAACAGGATAAAAGGAACGAAGGAATTTCTTTATTATCCGTATGATGAAAAGAACAGCTATGGAGACAGCCGTTTTGGATATGAGATCAAAGGCACAGATTTCCTGACGAATAGTGATGACTTTGAAATCACCATTGAGTATTTTAATAAGGCACTAGAAACAGCTGATAATGAACTGTATATGAAAGAACTATACCAGACCCATAAGGATGTAGCTCAGGAGATTATCAGAAAATGCCAGTACTTTGGAAAGGGCTATGCGAAATCTTTAATGACAGCTTTTCCAGGGGGGCTGTTTCAGAATGAATCCGAGATCTACAGATTGGTTTTTGAAAATTATCTCGACGAGGAGGACTTCGGCAAACGGCCGCTTTCAAAGATGACCAGGGATATTGCTGATGAGACTTTGAGTATCCTGGGTATAGAGCATGAGTGGGGATAGAAAATAAATGGAGGGTAGGCTATTATGGCTGATATAGAGAATATTGCTGTTTCAGCTGTCATGGCCGTAATAGCCGGAGCTGAGTATCTCAAATCTTATATTGCATCTAAAGATACTGGTCCAAGCCTCGACGGATATATCTGTGGATTCTCAAAAAAAGGTTATTCAAAGAAAAATGAAAAAGGCAGAGCTCCGGTCCAAATAAAGGGTAAGGAGAGTGCGGCTACGGATTTGCTGCAGGAGAGAATTTCATATTCCGTTGATGTTGCAGATATGAAAGCCTTCAAGCGCGAGTGTGGAACCATTTTCTTTGTCGTGCTTTTTGATAAGGAAGATCCTAGTCATACAAGAATTTACTATAACCCACTGCTTCCTTATGATATCAATGAGATTTTGAAGGATAAAGAAGAGCAGGAGACCGTTACAATCTATTTGAAACCTTTTCCAAAAGGTAAGGAGATGGAAGATACAGTACTTACCTTCATTGATAATCGATTGAAGCAGTCGTCTATTATCTCGCAGGATAAGTTTAAGAATTATTCTATTAAAGAGATTTTCAATGAAAAGACTCTAAAGAATCCTTTATCATTTAATATCGGTTATACATCTATCCAAGGAAAAGATGGTGATAGCGGGCTCAGTTATTTCTTCAATCACGATTTTTATCTGTATCTAAAAGGGGAGTTTGACATTCTCATACCGGCGCAGCATATTCATCATTTGGAAATGATCCATTCGGAGTATTCTTGTTCGCTTTGCGTAGAAGATACGGAATATTTTGATAAATGCAGCGTTACAATACTTAAGGATAGGACGGTATACAGCTTTTATTCAACAAAGACAACTTCAGAACAGGAAAAGACAACTGACATTGTAATTCAGGAAGCAAATGGTGACGGGGAACTTGAAAAACCTATAAAAGATTCAACTAATCCGTCAAAAGAACCGGGTGAAATAGAGAAGTACCCATTCGTAATAGAACTCTTTGAAGACAAAGATGAGCTTGGAAGATCGAAAGCAAATTTCACATATCATCTTGCAGGAAATTTGGCGGAGAAGATTAATACAGCCAGATTCGTCATTGACTTAATGCAGAAGAAGAGCTATAGCCTAAATGGGCATAAGGATAATTGGAATCTGCCAACAGAAGAGCTCAAGAAATTTAATTTAAAGGACATAAAAGAAAGCCTGAAGCTATGGGAAGAAATTCAGAAGGCACTTGATATTGTTGGCTGCAAGGAGACGCTTAGCTTTGAGAAGTTTACGGATATTGACGAAAAGCGACTGTACTGTTTTAAGGAATCTGTTCTGAACAAACGAACGGTTACATTTCATGAAACTATACCTGAGCTTGCGACTTATCAGATAGGAAATCTTTCGCTCATGTTGTTCTTTGAAAAGCAGAAAGACGGAAGCTATCTGATCAAGAAAGTACCTGATAGAGTGCTTAATTGTCGCGTTGAGGATGATGAGGGCAATATTTATCCGACCTCGTTCTATACGATTTTTGGTACCGATAGTTATGAGAAGATTTCAAATCTTGACCTTGACAGCTGTGTGAAATCGATCACTGCTTATGAAAATATTATTCACTTTGAACGGGCAAATATGTCGTTACTTCATATGCTATCAGCGTATGATAACACTGGAAGAGAGGACTTGCTTGATGCTGCTTTGAAAATTTCCACATGGATGGTCGAGAAAGAGGCACCGGACACAACGATATCGCTTATGAATTTCTATCAATGTTTGAAACGTAAAGGTCTGTTTGGTGAGGATGAGAGAAATTCAGTGAAGGAGTTGACGAAGGACCAAGAGAATCCTGAAGTACTTGCTGGATGTTATTTGCTTCTCGATGACAGTGAAGATGCAGCAAAAGAAATTAAGGGTCTTGATAAGGATAGAAAAGATTTCTTTTTTAACTATCCGATAATGAGATTTATGGATGATAAGGTAAGGATTGGATTAGAAAAATGACGAGACAGTTTAATTCTATAGAAGATGAACTTCATTTTGTTGAATTCAGGCAGGAACTTCTATTTAACAATACAGGCATTGACCGTCTTCTTTTCGAGTACGAAATTACGCAGGAAGAATATAGAAAAATAATGAATCTCATGGATTCTATGAGGAATCAGTTGGATAACGGAGAAAAAATTAGCCATGGGACTTTTGAACGAAAGATGTATGAAATAATTCCTTCTCATAATGGGGATTATCATATGTGTGAGTACATCGCAAGGGAGTTCATGGATGCCGGTCGATGGGAGGAAGTGTTCCCCGCATTATATGGGGACATGCCTAAATACCAGTATTTGAAGAAGTCATAAGGGTTGAGTTATGGACGCTTTCAATTGTATATCTCTTATCGCCAGCATTTGTAGCATTATTGGTTTGCCATTAGCGATAGGACAGATATTGATTATAAAATCAAGGGTCGAAGCTTCTGAAGAAGGAATAAAAAAGATTTTGAATTTGAAGGACAGAGAGAAGCTGGAGCATATATTAAATACTCTATCTGGTGCGCAGGATCTTGTTCGTGAAATGCAGAAGCTTGAAAGGGAGCCTGGAAAATCAACAAAGGCACTAGCCGAGCGATCGACAGAAGTGTTGAAGAAATTAGATCATTCTATATTTGAACTCCCTGTATCGGAGAGTGAGATAGAAGCTACCCTTAAAAGTTGTTCAAAAGAAATTCAACTGTTTCAGAAAAAAGATGTGCAGGCAGATCATTTGACAGAGGCGTCAGACTATCTGTATTCAAGCATTGGTCAGATTAAACAGGCATTAGCAAAACACGAGGAAAAGGAAATCACTATGGCAAGCCATAGCTAATATACATATAGAAGGAGAAAAGAAATTATGAAAGTTGTTTCATTTATTCCTATCAAATTAAATAACCAGAGACTTCCGGGAAAGAACCTTCTTCCCCTCGATGGCAGACCAACATGTGATTATCTTTTTGAGACAATCAGCAAAGTCGACACTATTGATGAGAAATATGTATATTGCAGCGACGAAGCTATCAAGCCTTATATTGCTCCATATGAAGATAAGGGCCTCAGATTTCTTAAGAGAGATCCATATCTTGATGGATTTCAGGTAAAGGGACTTGAGATTATCGATAGGTTTGTGAAAGATGTAGATGCTGATATCTATGTTTTGACTCATGTAACTCAGCCATTCACAAAGGCAGAGTCAATAAAGAACGCTCTTGAAAAAGTTAAGTCAGGAGAGTATGATTCCGCATTCTCGGCAGTTGAACTTCAGGATTATATGTGGATGGATGGAAAACCGTTTAATTACGATATGAAGAATATCGTACGTACACAGGATCTTGACCCTATCTATATGGAGACTGGAGCGTTCTTTATCTTCAGAAAAGAAGTTTATACAAAACTTGGCCAAAGAATCGGAGAACATCCGTATATTTATCAGATTGACCAGTTCGAGGCTGTAGATATCGATACGAGGGAAGATTTTGAATTTGCTGAAGTGGTCGCTCAGTATTTGAAGAGAAAATAATCGAGTATAAGAATTATTGTATTGACTAGGAAAGGAAACAAATGAAAAACGTAAGGGTTCTGGATTGCACATTACGAGATGGAGGCAGGATCATTGATTGTGCATTTCCAGATAATGAGATCAGGGATATTTCAGCAAGGCTGTCAAAAGCAAAAATTGATATTGTAGAAGTTGGCTTTCTAAGAGATTGGAGGAAAGTTAACTGGCAGGGAAATAGCACGTTCTTTACAGATGTTGACCAGATAGCTCCTTATCTGGATAAATCACGGGATACTATGTATCTTGCATTTGTTGACTATGGCTTATTTGATATAGACTCGCTGAAACCATATGACGGAAAATCTATAGACGGTATTCGCTACGGCTTTACAAAGAAAAACTTCCTTGAGAACCGAGAGGATGTAATTCATTGGGCTAAAGTTTTTAAGGAAAAAGGGTACAAGCTTTTTATACAAGGTGTTAATTCTCTGAATTATAACGATAAGGAACTTCTAGACCTTGTTGACCTGATTAATGAAATTCATCCATATGGTTTCGGAATTGTTGACACCTACGGTGCGATGTATGAAGAAGATGTAGACCGTATCTATGGGCTCGTTGATCATAATCTTGCTGAGGATATTTCTATCGATTTCCATTCACATAATAATTATCAGCTTTCTTTCGCATTCTCCTGCGAGGTTATCAAACAAAGCAGGGGTGCACGCCAGATTATTATTGACGGCACACTCAATGGAATGGGGAAGGTCGCTGGAAACCTCAATACGGAACTGATAGTGAACTATCTTTCGAAAAAGCTGCACTACGATTATGAGTTAGATAATATTCTGGACCTTATTGATGATTACATCGTAAAGTACTCAATGGAGCATAAATGGGGATATTCTATTCCGGCAATGATGGCAGGAATATACAAATCACACCCGAACAACATTCTTTATCTCACAAGTAAGTTCCGTCTTCAAAGTAAGGATATCGGTAATCTTCTTTCCATGATAGATCCACAGAAGCGTCAGCGGTATGACTACGATAATATAGAAAGACTTTATATCGAATATGCCGGAGAGAAAGTAGATGACTACGCTGCAATAGAACTTTTGAAGAATCAGATAGGAGACAGAGAGGTTCTTGTATTGGTTCCTGGTAATTCATTAAATACATATAAGGATTTTCTGGACTCTTATATTGAGATGAACGAGCCGGTTGTTATCAGCGTAAATTTCCCCTCAAAATATTCAGACTCATATATTTTCTATGGTAATGAAAAGCGTTATGATTTGAACTGTCAGCGGAACAAGGAAAAGAAAGTTATCATTACTTCAAATATTCATACTGAGGACAAGGGGAATATTGTAATTAATTAGTGTCTGCTGATTAGCAAAAAATCTTTAAAAATTGCCTAAAATACGCGATTTCTGGCTCAATATAGGGTATAATAGATGCATGGATTTTTGATATTTCATTCATCTTTTCGTGCAGTTTCT
>Ga0256405_10004221_pt1 | contig 27426 bp, 30 predicted proteins | sample RumenRJG_02DNA_FD_189096 | JGI IMG/M metagenome (GOLD analysis project Ga0256405, IMG submission 189096) | Bovine rumen microbial communities from Lethbridge, Alberta, Canada - RJG_02 | ecosystem: Host-associated > Mammals > Digestive system > Stomach > Rumen | place: Canada: Alberta... | reverse complement strand
ACTGCTGTGATCCGTGTTATAAACTGTGAAACGGTCAGCCAGTCAGAAGCTTTGTATCATGAAATAGCTAAGGACTATGATATGGGGTTAGATGGGTTGTTTGTATCGACACAATTCATAGACATGAAAACATCTGATCAGTCAGGCAAGTTCCTTATATTGGTATCTACCGTTATGAATATGCTGCTGTTATTCCTTAACGTTGTAATGATATTCTTCAAAGTCCAGTCGAACAGAGAACGTAATGAAAGGGAATATGCGTTGTTATGGAAACTAGGGATAAATGATGCAGAAATAGATAAAACGCGAAAAACAGAGACGGCGATTGTATTCATAATACCTTCGTTTGTAGCAGTGTGTATTGGTGCCATAATGACAATAGGACTGATTAAGATTTCATTTTAGAATAGGTGCCGCGCATGGCATAATTGTTGTTTACAGTATTATTCAGGAGGATACTCATGAATAGGAATATATTAATAATAGGCACTTTCATCAGTAAATACCGCGTTAGGATATTTCAGTGATACAACGGCAAGGTCAGAAGCATATTTCTCTGATGAGTAGATGCCTTTTTCGACTTTGTAAAGCTTTTGATCTGAAAGCGCTTTCTTCAGCTGGTAGTCGCTGCCATATTCTTTTATGCAGTCATTATAGGTAAATAGCATTTGCGTTCTCCTGATTGGCATTGTAGCAAAGATACACACAACTTTATGTCAATGTGTATGTTTGCTTAAACAAATAATAATTGCTGCCACTGGAGATGTCAACAACAATAATAAAGTAAATATACACACAAGTAATAAATTGTGTGTATATTTGATGTAATAACCGGAATCATTTTGCCTAATGCTCCGGAGTTTTTTTTTATGTACACTCTATTGACAATATCGACAGTCGATATTACAATAACGATATATTATCGAATAACGATAATCGAGAGCCGATATAGGAGGATAAACATGGGAAAGAAGACATTAGAACCGATCACAGAGTCAATGTACTATGTGCTCATGTGTCTGCATAACAGGAATATGTATGGAACAGAAATAGCAGAATGTGTCCGCAAACTTACGGATGACAGAGTGAAACTTGGACCGGGTACTCTGTATTCAATACTATCCACTTTTGAGACAGAGTCTGTTATAAGTAAGATTTCCCAAGAGGGCAGACGAATCACCTATGCGATCACAGATAAAGGTGAAACGTTGTATCAGAACGAGCTGCAAAGACTAAGGAAGTGCTTATGGGATGCACAAAGGGACTTAAGTTTTGAGGAGTCTGACAGCAGAGTTTCTACAGAAGATGTGAAGGGCACTGCGGGCGAACTATCGACGATTTAATGAAAAGAGGCATGTTGTATATGAGGATAAAGAAACCTTGTCCTTTCAACAATTATGAATTCGATTACGAAGAGAGCTGGCTGAACGGCTTAGCCCACGATGGACTGCTGCTTTCCAAGGAAGGCCGGTTTTCATATGAATTTGAAAAATCGGATAATCACTGCAGAAGATATCGTATTATCCCTAAGAAGCATGAAGAATTCAGTGATGAAGAGCTGCAGCTTTTTCAAGACTCTGGATGGCACATGCTGCTTGAGTCTGATGATAAAACGTATTTTTATTCTGATGATCCTGATGCACCGGATCTGTTCACAGACGAGGAAAGTTACAGGAACTATCTGAAAAAGAACCTCAGGAGATATAGAAACAATATTATCTGGAGTATCCTTATCGTTGCTGTATGGGGAGCCAATCTGTTTCTCAGAATGCCAGGGAACCAGCAGTTCATTACTGAGCTTGCAAATAACAGTCTGCTATCCGAGATCAGCTATCTGGCCTTGATTCTATTCCTGATCGAGGCTAACGCAAGTCAGGGTATAGGCATGCTCAAATGCAGAAGAAGGATCCTGAACGGAGAGAAAGCTGAATGCACTGAAGCTTTCTACATAAGAAAGAAAGCGGAACTGATCCTGGGAGAGATAATTGTTGCGTTTGCGCTTGTTGCCCTTGTAATCACTTTTACAGGATCAGGCAGAGTCAGAGGCGACAAGGTCTTCTCATATAATGAGCCTTCACCTGTGCTTTTCAGAGAGTTTTCACCGGAAGAATGGGACTTTGTAAAGGATAACAGGCAGTCGTTCAGCTGGGATGATGATAAAGGCGTTAAATATGATTATTACTTATATAACTCTTCAAACCTTACCCTCAGGAAGGGTTACTCAGAGAATATCTACTATGCTGAAGCGATGAACTACAGTGACTGGGAACTTCCGGCCTATACAAGTCTTACTTATGATTTCAGATCGGCGAACACTGCAGAAAAAATGCTGAGAAGACAGATCTGCAATGATATGGACCTTGACAGGAATGATCCCGGGAAAGAGGATAAGATCCATGAGATAACTATCGATATACCTGGGACAGATTATGCAGGCTATTATGAAAAGCGGGATGGCGGCAGTGATCTTCAGTATTTGTATTTACGTAAAGGCTCTAAAGTCGTATATGCATACTATTCCGGCAAAATGAAACTGATGGAAAAGCTGCAATTGTTTATCGACCAGCTTGAGGCAGGTGAGAATCTATGAGTGATACAGTTAAGAAACGCATACCTGTATGGGAAAGAAGCCCTTATCTTTGTGTATGGCTGCAGGAAATGGCAGAGCAGGGTCTGGTTTTAAAGCATATAGGATTCTTCATCTGTGAGTTTGAAAAGTGCGAACCTCATAAACGGAGATACCGTATCCTGGACAAATCGCACTTCAGCATGAGCGACGAGGAAAAGGGCATATATGATGATGCAGGCTGGAAATATGTTCCTGATGAACGAAGTGGAGTAACCATCTTTACTACAGACGATGAAGACGCACCGGAACTGTTCAGCGATAAGGAAAGCTTCCGGAAGTACAAACGCAATAAGTGGATCGGCTCAATAGTATTGATAATAGTGTGGACATATTGGGCAGCCAAAGCGATATGGAATGCGTATGACCTTTTTCAGGGAGGTGACTATTCCGCGACATATGGAAGACTGCATGATTTTGACGGAGAACCGCTGTATCTTCTAGTGGTTTTGGTTTTGCTTTTAGTAATCATTACAGGCATCTTTCTGTACTCAGTTTTCAGGGAAATCCAACTGATCCGCTATAATGCTAAAACAGAACTGCCTCAATATGACAATATTCCGTATGATGATAAGAGGTATCTGTGGGAGAAAAAAGCAAATAAGTTATGGACGGCAGCAATAGTCATAGTGTTTGTCGGTCTGATTGCTGCATGGATAGGAATGAAAGTTAACGACTACAGTCTGGCTGATGGCGTGGAAGCCCTGAAGTATAACGGGGAGCATCCGGTGATGCTCAGAGAGATCGATCCTGATACATGGGCTGAAGCAGTTCCAATGATAGAGAACTGGAATACAGAAGAATATGTGGACGATTATGATATCAACTACATGACCGGAAAGGACACCGGGGCATGCTTTGCTGAAGGCTGGAGAGAGCAGTTATATGTAGGTCGGATCACAGGAGAGGCCGAGAGTGAAGACGAGACCATCCTGCTGATTTCAACATTGCATTTCTATTTCTCAGGGTACTATGTGGCGAGAAGTGAATCGATCGCCGAGGAATATCTGGGGGAAGAAGTGGCCTATGATTTGTATGGCAAAGTGGAAAAGGGTGCATGGAGCAAGGCTTTGGAAGAGGTGCAAATCGAATGCGACGCTGTTGATTATGCAGGATACTATACTACAGAAGATGCAGATGCTGATAACTATAAAGAGTGCCAGCATCTGATGCTAAGGAAGGGCAAAGTAATCGAGATCGTCAGCTATCAGGGACCGGTAGATCTGAGAGATAAGATAAAATTATATGTTGACGACCTGTCTTGATTACGAACTCTATGATACATAGGATGCTTTTATCGGTGTATGGCAGTAATGTTTCTGCAGGAGGTGAATGCTTATGAATATTGAAAGAACCGGACGATTCATCGCAGAACTTCGCAGGGATAAGCAGTTTACACAGGCACAACTGGCAGATTCCATACATGTTTCAGATAAGGCTGTCTCGCGCTGGGAGACCGGGAGAGGCTTTCCGGATATTGACAATCTGGAGGCTCTTTCCGAATGTCTGGATGTTTCCATCGCTGAACTCATAAAAGGAGAAAGGATCAATGCACCGGTATCCGGAGCTGAGCTGAACGATATAGCCTCAGACGGGCTGTCGCTCACCAGAAGCCTTATTGCAAAAAGAAAGATCACGAGCACCCTGCTGGGATTTGTATTGGGACTAATAATAATCATTATTGCAGTGATACACATGATGAGCCCTGTGTACATAAAAGATCCGGGTAACGCGCTGACTATAGAGGAACTGTCAGACGGAAGTATCGTGGCCGTGCTTGACGAAAATGTCAGCGGCTATGATATTGATCGTTTCAGGGATCAGGACAGCGGCAGATCATTGGCTTTTATAGGATGTTACCACACGAGATGGGATCAGATATCTGAGAAGAGCAGTGATATTCTGGTGAGAATAGGGAATAAGAACGAGATAGATGAAGTATATTATTACCCGGCTGATGGCGGTGATGTTCTGATTTATGGTGACAAAAGCGCTACGGAAGACGGAGGCGTAGTTACGCTTCCAAAACTTGTCTACAACTATTGGCTTATAATAGGCGGCTTTCTGTCTATTGCCGGGATCATACTGTACATGATCTGCCGCAAGAAGTATTACGCGGAAAAGATACTGAATGCAGTTCTGCTACCAGTAGCCTTTACGGTCAGCATTCCTCTCTGCCTGCTCGGAAGATTTGATGAAGTATACAATGCAAGTTACTACTTTACCGGGATACTGCTCATGACAGTCGCAGTATATCTTGTACTGAGAATCGTCATATTACTCAAAAAAAGAAAATGCTACCTCTGAGGGCTGTATGTTCTCAGATAATAAAGGTATTGTTCCAATAAAAGATACTATTATTACGTTAGTGAGGACATCCTAATGGATCAGATCAAGACAGGACAATACATAGCCGATAAGCGGAAAGCTCAGAGCTTGACGCAGGAACAGCTTGCCGAGAAACTCGGCAAGAGTCGAAAAGCTGTATCCAAGTGGGAGCGAGGAGTATGTCTCCCGGATGTTTCCGTATATACAGAGCTGTGCGATATACTCGGCATTACCTTGAATGAGTTCTTTGCCGGCGAGGATATAGAGCCCATAGATGTGCCTGAGCGCTCTGAGAAGAACCTGCTTGGTGTCGCAATTGAAGGAGAAAACAAGAGCGGAAGATTCAAGAAAATTGCGATCGCGATCGCGGCAGTCGCTATTATTCTGGCTGCAGCCCTTGGAATTGTGATGAAAAAAGAAGGGTACTTCCTATCAAATTACCTGAAATCAGTTGATGGCAGCACAAAAGAAGGCCAGATGGCAGAAATGCTTTCAGATGGATATCCTGCAGTCTATCAGTTTCACGTTGAAAAGAAGTATACATTCGTTGAGATCAGTATCCATAAATATAATGATGGTGTCGAAAGTGAAGAAAGCGGAGGCGATCTGAGGCACTTCATGGAAGGTGAGAAACATGAGGGCGTTGTTGCTTTGATTCCTGATATGCTGAATGATAATGAGGTCAGGATGATAGTGGCCACCAATGATTCCCGTATTGAGACAGGCATGGACATAGATTCCGAACTACCCGAGGGCTATGAAGACTACTCCACATCTTTCACCTGGCAGCCTGCAGAAATAATAAAAGTAAAGCCAGATGAAGAGATCCCGTTAGGCATTTTATATGTCAGTAACGATGAAAGTGACATCTTCCCCGGAATTGCTGAATCACCTGAATCCATTGAAGACACAATACGCGGGATTAAGGAGGCAGGCATAGATTATGCGTTCCTTTTCACGGTCAAATTCGGTATTGACTAATCGTAAGAGCGCAGTATAATGCAAAGCCATCATTGGTATATGATTGGGGCTGTCGCACTAAAAAAGTGAGGCAGCCTCTTAACTTGCCCGCCTTACGGCGGGCTGTTTTGATGCAACAAGGCTGAAAGCCTTGCAAATGCTTGGTTTTATCAAAAAACAAAGAGCTCCGCACCTGCTGGTAAGCGGAGTTCAATGGTAAAATATTAGTATGCAAACCCCAAATATTTTACGGCAAAATTATACGCTGTTTTCGAGGCCGTATCAACTAAAACTTCCGCTCGAGATCGGGCATGTCATTCCCGACAACGACTGCGTGAGGCTCCTGGGTCAGTTTGTGGAGGAACTGGATCTTAGCGATCTGTATTCGACCTATTCCAGAGTAAAGGAAAATCAAGTGAGCCCTCGTCAGATGCTGAAGATAATGCTGTACGCCTATCATGAACACAACTACTCATCCAGAGGCATCGAAAAGGCCTGCAGAAGAGACATCAACTACATGTATCTGCTGGAGGGCAGGTCTGCGCCTGATCATGCAACTATTGCCAGATTCAGATCGATCCATTTCGGACAGGTGGCAGATAAGTATCTTGCAATGACTGCACGGTATCTGATGGATCTCGGTGAGATCAGCGGCAGAGAGATATTCATCGACGGCACCAAGATAGAGGCTAATGCCAACAAGTATACCTTCGTCTGGAAGAAATCAGTGACAAAGAATCAGGTGAAATTGCTGGAAAAGACCGCGCTGCTGGTGCAGGAATGCGTTGAGTCATACGGACTGAGAGAGATATGGCACGGTCAGGTCAAAGAGAAGCATCTCAGCAAAATTCTCCGGAAACTGTACAAGATAAAAGATGAAGAAAGCATAGAATTCGTGCACGGCAGCGGATGCCGCAAGACACAGCTGCAGAAGCATATCGAGCTTCTTGAGGAATACAGTGCAAGACTAAAAGAATATTCCAGGAAACTTGAAGTCCTGGGAGACCGCAACAGCTATTCCAAGACCGACCCTGACGCGACCTTCATGAGGATGAAGGAAGATGCGATGCTGAACGGACAGCTGAAGCCGGCATACAACCTTCAGCTTGGAGTCGATTCAGGATATATCTCATGGCTCACACTGTCTCCGAAGCCTACCGACACAAGCACTTTAATACCATTCCTGACCGGAATGGAAACAGCACTAAAACACAGATATCCGGTAGTCGTAGCGGATGCAGGATATGAGAGTGAAGAGAACTACAGCTATCTTGAGGACAGAGGCATCTCGGCAATGATCAAGCCTGCGAATTACGAGATATCCAAGACCAGGAAATACAAACAGGACATCAGCCGCAGGGAGAACATGCCATATAATCCCGATGGAGACTATTACACATGTAAGAATGGATGCAGGCTTTACGCACATGGTATACACCATCAGAGAACTGCAAGCGGATATGTCCGCAAACAAACTGTATATCGGTGTTATGAATGCGCAGGGTGTCCACACAGAGCTGAATGTTTGAAAGGTAAGAACTGGAAGATCCCTGAAGAAGAGCGATTCAAAAAGCTCACAGTTTCCAGAAAATTCGAGAGGCAGCGTAAGGAATGTCTTGACCGGATCACCAGTGAAGAAGGGATACAGCTCAGAGTCAATCGAAGCATTCAGGCAGAAGGCGCATTTGCACTATGGAAAGAGGACGGAGCTTTCCGGCAGTTCCTCTGCCGCGGACAGGCTAATGTCTATGCTGAAAGTGTGTTGATGGCGATCGCACAAAACCTGGACAACCTTCATCGACGGATACAGAACGGAAAGCTGGGTTTGCATTTATATGAGGTCTGAAATGACTTACTGTTGATCAGACACTATACTGGGTTAGTGTGCATTGAATTACAAAAAGCAGACTGTCGATGTCTGGATCGAAGATCCTGACGGAGACTGTCTGCTTTTCCACGTTAAGAGGCTGCCACATTTATTCATTCAAATGCGACAGCCTCTTTCATATTTTAGATAAGCCGCATATCATGCCTTCAATGGCGGACATAAAGAGGACACATCCTTGTGTAGAATATGGGTATGGAGGTCGTTATTATGTACAGAATACTAATTGCAGAAGATGATGATAATTTAAGACATGCCCTCGAGGATTACTTTTGTAATAAAGATTTTAAGGTGCATGATGCAGATAATGGCTATAAAGCAATCATGCTTGCTGATACTGAGGAATTCGACATAGCTATCCTGGATGTAATGATGCCCGGGACTGATGGATTCAAGGTTTGTGAGCATATACGTAAGACATCGGATATTCCAATCATATTTTTGACGGCAAGAACAGCAGAAGAGGATCAGCTGCACGGATTTGAGGTAAGTGCAGATGATTATGTAACCAAACCATTTTCCTTATCGGTATTGTATGCGAGGACAGAGGCGCTGCTCCACAGGTATGTGGGCAGGAAACAGGATTCCAAATTATCTGCTCCTGGAATTGATATAGATACTGATACACGATTAGTAAGGATTGACGGGGTCACAACAGAAATGCCGCCGCGTGTCTATGACCTATTGGTTTATCTGATGCAGAATCAGGGCAGGATTCTTACCCGGGAACAGATACTTGATCATGTATGGGGAAGAGAAGCCTTTATATATGATCGGGCTGTAGACGGTACAATAAAAAAGCTCAGGCATTGTCTGGGCGCAAGATCCGGGTATATTCATACGATCATCAAAGTCGGATACAGATTCGAGGTGAGAGATGATGAAAAGGATGTTTAGAAATAAAGAAACCACAAGAAGCGGTCTTCCGCTTGCAGCCAAAACAGTAGCATTGATGTTAGCTCTTTATCTGGTGCTCATATTTGCGGCGACCTGGGCTTTCAGATACCCGCTTCTACAGAACTATCACGAAGTTTGTAATTATGATGAAATACTGAGCGATCTTAAGACATGCAGAACGGTTGAACCTGACAGTGCAGCTTATGTGGATGGATTCAATCAGGCAGAAGCCTTCAGGCTGATGAGATATTATCGGTATCAACTTTATGACAGATACAAAAAATATGAAGGGCAGGTCGATATAAGGCTTATCAGGGCAGGGACAGAAAACGGGACTGTTATATCTGCGGAAACTGTTAAGCCGGCAACACCTATGATGATCGGGTTACCTTACAGACGCAATGGCCGAAACATTGTATTTGCTGACTCATTCAACGAAAAGCAGGTGCAGGAAATAGCCGGGCTTGTTGAGTCAGAGGAGTATCTTGGGTATATCGAAGACCTTTCGGGCTATCAGTCGGGCAGGTTCTTTTATCCTGACAGGATCACATTTGAGAAAGAGCTGGATAACGGCGATACAGACAAAAAAACCTTTATTGGCAATCCACCTGAAGACGGGATAAAGATTGCAAATACAGAAACTCAGGACTATTCGATATATCTTCCTGATGGCTCACACCATGGTACATATGGGCTCGAAGAAGAAATGTCCGGTGAGTTTGAGCAGAAGACAAGGGAATATGTGGAGGACTTCTGCATAGGGGAGAACATATCTGATTCAGGGAATTACATGTGGTCTGATATGGCGGACTCTAAATGGTTTGGATCATTGAGAACAGTTGGCGTGATAGATCATATCTATGGTAATGATTATCTGCTGGCAGTAACAGTTACGATGAATCCATGGCTATGTGCTGTAGATAAGCTGAAAACGTTCTACCCGGCGGCTGCTCTGTTATTCATAATAGCTGCGAGTGCTTTGGTTCTCTTTCAGGGCAATGAGATCGGTGAAAGACTTGAATATGAGAGGAGAAGACGACTCCTTACTGATTCTCTTGCACATGATATGAAGACGCCGCTTAGCGTAATCCGCAGTTATGGAGAACTTCTTGAGAACGAATCGGATGATCAGAAGCGCAGAGAATATGCTTCGGTGGTCATAGAAGAAAGCTTGAGAATGAATGACAGGATCGTCGGAATGCTTGATCTTTCCAAAATGGATGCAGGCACTTATCCCTTGGATCTGAGCGACTTCAGTGTTAGCAGTGCCGTCAGCGAGGTGTGCGAAAGCCTGCAGGTTCTCGCCGGCAGGAAGGGAATGGTGATCACACAGGAAGTACCTGAAGATCTGCGTCTTTATGCTGACAGGAAACTAACAACAATGGCTCTTGCTAACTATATTTCAAATGCTGTCAATTATGGTGCATACGGGACGGAGATCCTTGTAAAGGCAAGGGCAGACAATGGCAGGGTCAGGATCATAGTAAGAAATGAGGGCGAATTTGTCCCGGAAAATGATCTGAAGCTGATCTGGGATGCAGGATATAGAGGAGATCGCGCCGGTTCCGGCAGCGGGATCGGGCTGGCGGCGGTCAAGAGCATATGCAATCTGCATGGAGGCAGATGCGGCTGTGAAATAGAGGATAATTCAGATGGGTCTGAACACGAATCAAGGCAGGGAGTAATAGAATTCTGGATAGAACTTGGATCTCAGGAGACTCGTCTTTCGGGAATCAGGATGATGACCGGCAGGGTCAGAGGCCTTCGCAATGCCAGTACACTACAAAAAGGGCTGTCAGCGATATGCCTCGGGACACTTGTGCAGGGATTTGCCGGAACAAGGCTGATACACAACCTTTATGGCTTCATACCAAGTCAGGGTCTGATCTATCAGTATGGGCTTCTTGACTTGCAGGATGTAAACAGATACTTAGGCGTTCTGGCTGGCGCTGTTATCATATTAGCTGGACAATACGTCTTGTCAAAGGATTTTAAATCTGCACGCAGCGGCAAATGGCAGGTATTTTCGATAGCTGAAATAATAGTGTCGATTGCAACGCTTATAATCTGCAGGGTACTGCTAAACAGAGGATTTCCGGCTGAGTCAGACATCGTAGATATGCTTTTGCATATATCATCAGCAGTGATGATAATAATAATGATGATTGTGCTGGCTATGAACTACATTCTTATAAGCAGGCTCTGCGATGAAAATGGTAACACCCGTCTGGCGCGACGTATTAATAAAGAAGGAACATTTATCCGTCTGCTGCTGGTGATTATAACAGCTGTCTCGGTGTCAAGTTTCTTCATGTACGTATACAACATAGCATACTGGGGATGGCTGGTCATCACGATTATTACAGTCTTATCATGGATCAGAGCAGTTCTGACATAATGTTAACATCCGTTGCTTGATGCAATGATTTGCCTGGCATATATTCAAGGCGAATCAAAAGCAGGGAGGTACAAAAAAATGTTGAGTGACAATATACGTACAGTACGGAAGAATAAAGGTTTTACACAGGAGGATCTTGCCAACAGACTTCACGTAACAAGGCAAACGATTTCCAAATGGGAGAAAGGACTATCAGTCCCTGATGCTGAAATGCTGTCAAGACTTGCGGACGAGCTTGAAGTATCTGTAAGTGAACTGCTTGGGGCAAAGATAGAAACAGAAGCCGAGGAGAATGCGATAGTTGAGCAGTTATCCCGTCTGAATGAGCAGATGGCGATCAGAAATCGCAGATCCAGAAGGATGCTTAAAGTTCTGGGAGTTGTATTAGCCGTTATCATCATTGTTCCAGTGATGATAACATGTGGCGGGATGGCTTTCTTTCAAACTATGCGCAGCAGCTCTGATGTAGACATGGCCGGCAATGTTACATACGAATGCGCAATAGGAGACAATTCATACGAGCTGAGTTTGTATTATGATGAGAAGTACAATATCCTTGCTGCGGATTATTCCTCTGGTGGCATAGAAGAAGGCCAGAAAGAGGATATAGAAACAGAGTCTTTTATTGACAACATAGTAAATGAAGCTGATAATGCTAAGGATACAGATGAAAGGCTGAGAAAGTATTTTTCGGAACGGGGCGGCACTGTAAAGATTATATCTCATGAGGGTTTGGAACTCTGACTTAAAGTGTAATGTCTGCTATCTCATTCTGCTGGCAGTTATTACGGCGATAAATGCAATGAATATCATAAAAGGAGCAGAGCCAAATGAAGCATAGAAAAATACTTATAATGTCGAATATCGCAATAATTGCGTATTACGCTGCATTCCTGCTTTGGGCAGAACTGTCACAACCCGGGGAAGGGGAATCTGTAGTGATGCATGCGTACAGCGGTTTTCTTGCGCTTATAAACCCATTTACAATCGGTGCTTATCTGCTTGGTATAGTGGCTCTTTTGAATTTGAAATATTGCCGGAGAAAAGCATATAGAATTACATTCTTCCTGCTTTACTGCATTGTTGCAGCATGCACGCTCGTAGCGGTCATGGGAATGACACATTGGCGGGAGTTGCTTGTGTATGTACCGCATCTTATCATATTGATTTTGGCCATGATCCTTGTCAGTCATAGAATTGGCAGCAAAGCAAAAAGCTAGTAAGGCGAAGGCGAAAAGGGTTCTGCTTGAGAAAGAATAATACATGTTCAGCCAGGGGAGCTTCTCTGGTTTTTTATATTCATGATTCTGTAACAAACCGTTATTTCAATCGTCTAACAAAGTAGAAAGGAGGAAGCGATATGGCGGCTAAACCAGGAAGAATAACTGAAGAGATTATCAATGCAGAATACCAGGCTGTCTATCACTACATCCTTTCTCTCTGCAGAGATGAAAAAGAAGCCGAAGATATTACTCAGGATACCTTTGTAAAAGCCATATCGGCGGAGAGCTTCCGAGGAGAGAGCAGCTATTATTCATGGTTGTGCTCTATAGGCAGAAATATTTGGATCGACAAATGCCGGCGTTCCGGCAAGATCCAGTTTGAAGCGATGCCTGAAGAGCCTCCTCAGATGCCAGGCGGTTCACCACCGCTTGAAGAAGTACTGGCCGATGGAGAACTGCTTCGTCAGGTACACAGGATAATCCATGAGATGGATGAACCGTACAAAGAAGTATTCACATTAAAGGTGTTCGGAGACCTGTCATTCAAAGACATAAGCTCCCTGTTCGGAAAAACGGAGAGCTGGGCACGTGTCACATATCACAGGGCACGGAAGAAAATAATAGAGATGTTACGGAAGGAGAACTGGCTATGATTGATAAAAGAAAAGACCTGCCTTGTGCGGTAGTTAAGGATCTGCTGCCTTTATACCATGATGGCGTCGTCAGCGGCGATACCAGCGGTCTAATAGAGGCGCACCTTGAAGACTGCGAGAGCTGCAGAAATGAACTGAACAGTATCCGTAATGACGAGAAGCTCGAAGAAAACCTTATTGAGCAGGATAAGGATTCTTATTTCAGAGAATTTCGCGATGGCGTTAGAACGCTCAGAAGAAATGGAACGATACGAGGCGTCCTGATAGCTTTGGCGGTAGTAGCGGTATTTGTCGGAGGGCTTCAGTTCCTAAACACCGCAGATATCATAAAGGTGGATCCAGCCAATCTTAATATAGACGATGTCTGCAGGTATGATCTGGGAACAGATGGAGGAGAAGGACTGTTCTTTACATATCAGATGAACTGGGACGGAGGATTCAGCATTACATTTGAAGACACGAGCGATCCGAAAGAAATAAATATTGCCATAAAAAGAACTGCCCTCGGCGGCAAAATGGAATCGGATTCGAGGAACCCGCGCAGCTACTGGATATTAGACGGCTTTTATAAGGAAAGTGCTGATCTTAGCAAAGCGGAAACTGTGAAAGTTAACGGGCAGATAATCTGGACCAAAGATCAGGGGATCAATAACAAACCTCCTGAATACATAGGTGAACTCGTGCGATATGAGCATTCTGCTTTTGATGATACTGTACGACCAAAAGAGAAAATCATATCCACAAGAATAGAGACAGGTGCTATTTCAGTAACATATGAAGATCTCCATGGAATCAAGTGGGATAAAGACGGCAATGTGATCGCCAGATTTACTGTAGATGAGAATGAAAACATCATATCCATGGAAAACGTGCCATCAAATGAAAAGGGAAACTAAAAATATGCTTGTTTCGAGTGGCAGCTCAAAAAAACATAATAATCGATGAAAAACAGGGGTGCTCTGAAACTGAGCAAAATAAGGCTCTGTGAAGCGAGGCGGTCATTATTGACCGCTTTTAACGTGCGGCAAAAAAACATACCCAAAACTACTTGAACAAACGTTCTTATATAGATATAATGTCCTCGTCATTCAAAAGAGAGGCAATACATGATGTGGAGATCGTGATCTTTCAATGCATTGCTCCTCATACAGAATGAAAAGCGTTCGAACGACAAACAATAGGTCATCACATGCATATGAAGTGGCTGCCGGCGCAGCAACTGCGGCATATCAAAGATAGTTTTCATACAGTAAGAACCAAAGTAGCAGGCGAGGATGATACCGGGCCGTTTCCCTTGTTCGATACACCCTGGCTTGTGGGCAAGGCATTGCTGTATGGGATTATTTAAAAGGGAGGAACGCAAATGCGTACAGAAGTAAGTCTGGAAACAAGGATAAAGGACCAGTGTGCACTGGCCGGATATGATTACGAATACCTGTACAGGTTCGGAAAGAAACTGCTGAAGCTTTACCGCGATGTCAGCAGAAACAATACACTGGATGCGGAGGATATACTCGAGGATATCTGCAGCGAGTCGTATGAAAGCGATATCAGCAGCCAGATGAGCTCAGCTCTGACAAGGCTTGAGTTCTTTGCCTCGGAGTATACGAAAAACAAGTTTGAGTCGGATATCCGAAGGTCGCTCAGGACAGGCTGGATGGTAAGGGTGATGGATCAGGTCAAGATGAACGTCTACACCTTTGATGATTACGGCCCGGAGTTCGTGAGCATACTGACCCTGTGCTATATGTCAAGCTTCAGATTCACAGGAGCTGAGGCAGCACAGGAGCTGAGGATCTCGGAGCAGAACTTCTATAAGAAGAAGAAATATGCAGTCATACTCTTCGCTCTTGAGTTCGAAGAATACAAGCGGGAGATAACTGCATGCTGCAATCCGGTAAGATATACAGGCGAGCAGATGACACTTGCCGACTTCATGCATTAGACCGGAGAGTATACGAAGAGTTATCGAAGAGTTTATGAAGAGAATAAGGCGAGTATAAGATGATTGTGCAGTTAGTTTCGCCGGGTTACACTGTATATGCTGGGAGACCAGCAGCATACAATTAAATAAGAAGGGCAGCAAGCCCCGTACTCACGAAAGTGGGTGCGGGGCACTTTTTATGCCCTGATTCTGCTGCATGTCTGCCAGACACTACCGAAAGGAGCATGGCAGTCATGCATATACATTCAATACTTCTGCCTGAGTGCAGACCCCCGTAGGCCGCGTGTTTTTCGCAGGTTACATCAACGTTTCGGAAAACACGGAGGCTTACAAATGAAATACAAGTACGAATTCGCAAATGAAAACAAAACCATTGAGATCAGTGAAGAATGGATCAGCGTTCTGGAGGAGCTCGACAGACTCGAATACAACAACAACCACGCTGAGACCAGAAGGCATGTCTCGCTCGATGACGGAGAAGACGGTGAGTGGCTCAGCACTGAAAGAGGAGAAGTATATATCAGATGCGCCGGTCAGCTCTTCAGCAGACATGACGACAGATTTGATGACGGCAGGAGGAGCCTGTCTGAAAAGCAGGATGAACTCTATGAATCCGTCTACGAATACGGCGACAGCATCAATGATTATGCGCATGACAGCGGCATCGATCAGTCCACCGCATCCAAGAGAAACAGGACCGTAATAAAAAAATTTAAAAAAGTTTTTGAATAATGCCATATTTTTGGCCTTCCCGTGGCCTACAGGTGAGAGGACTAATTAAAACCTCTCGGGAACCTACAGAACTGAATACACATTCAATCAGGTACGAGCCCTGGAATATGAGGCCACAAGCTTCGAGCATGCAGGACCGATGCGCCAAGACACCGAAAGGTCGAGCGACAAACATCACGGGTCCAAAAGGAAGACGGCAACTTCAATGTGCGATGACAATCCCAGGGTACAATGATACTTCCGCTCAGTCACAGCCCTGCAGCAATGCGGGATCACGCAATGAGGGCGGCTCCGTAAGATCTGCGGGGAAGGGTAACGCCTTATGAAGGGATCCGCTAGTCCCTGCCTGATGGTTTCCCGGTGAACTGGGGATGTCGAGGACAAATACAGGATCGAAACAATGACAAGTAAGACGGCGTGTCTGAGGATACTTTTTGCATCCTCCGGCACGCCTTCCTTATATACATGATTTTCGATTTTGACTCGAAACACCCAGTGCAGGGAGACCTGTGTATTCGATAACGGAAACGGAGGAAAAGAAAATGGCAAAACTCTTTGAGAACAACTACAGGACCAATCCTTACGTATACGGAATGGTCAATGTGCTTTCGAGCTTCTGCAGAGATTACGCAGAAGCCAACAGCGCGCTTGAAAAGAACCCTGATGACACGCGCTGCATGATGGTCAGAGCCTACTGCGTAGACTTTGCGAACTATCTGAGCGAGACGACAGGGCTCGGCTACGGCAATGTCGGAGAGCTGATAGTGAGAATGATGGAGGCGGGAAGCGATGAGAAATAACTATAGAGAAGACGGCTTCGTCTGGTTCGAGGACCAGATAAACGAGATGGCGGATCTGCTGATTACGGTACAGGGCATCCGCTACATATATCTGAAGAGACGCGACCGCAGCTGGATCGAAAGGATCGGCGACGAGGGAATGAGATTTGCTCTCATGAGCATGACGGAGATACAGCTCAGAATGATTGAAGAGCTGATTTTCGAAGACAAAACGGTAACGGACATCCGCAGAGAACTGAACCTCACTATCACGGAGATCCGCATGGAGATAAGAGACATGAGAAAGGCGCTGCTTGCGGCGATGTGAAGGTGGCAGATATGAGAAGGATCTATTTTGACAACAGTCACGGCTATGAATCACTTGCAGAATGCATAGTGCTGCAGGCCGTCAAGGACTACACCCGCTCCTACAGAGCAGTGCTCAGGAATCCTGAGAACAAAAAGGCGGCAGCCATGATGAAGGAGTGCGAAGACTTCATTGAATCCAGATGGTTCAGAATGCTCTGCGATCTCGATCCGGAAGAACTCCTTTTCAGACTTGACCTGGATATCGAGACTGAATTCTACAGGAGGCTGATATGAGCAAACCGATAAACAAGTGGGAGAAGCCCTTCCATGTAGAGCGGGGAGATGTGTATATGGGGGCGGTCAATCTGGACTCTGACCCCCAGAAAGGGATCCAGCGAGGTTACAGGCCTCTTCTGGTCACGCAGAGCGACTGGCAGAACCGGAAGTCCGAATCTGTGATAGTCGTTCCGGGAACATCCGAGCTGAAGAAAACTGGTATGTGCACCCATGTTGTGATACCGCTTACGCGTGGTTTATCCCGGCAAACGATGTTCTGCTGCGAGCAGCGCGCCGTGGTGAATGTCAATCAGTTTGAGAAATACTGCTGCACGCTGCCGCCGGACATCATGAAAAAGATAACCAGAGCCTGTCGCCTGGCAGAGCGCGGCGCGAAGATCAAATGCAGAAAAGCGAAGAAATAGCAAGAGTAAATAAAATTTCACATTATGATGTTAAGAATTGACCACCCGGAGTAACGTGATATTACAAACTCCGGGTGCACACGGAGGTCAACATGAGAGATACACAGACGCATAAACAGTGCATTTCGAGCGAACTCCGCTTCTATACAGTAAGCGAGCTGCAGGAACTCCTTGGATGGAGTGAAAGAACAGTATTGAAACTGTTTAATGATCCGTCGTTCCCGGCCGCGGATTTTGGCCGGACAAAGGTGGTAGAGGCTCATGCAGCAATAGAGTACTTCTCGAAGCGCCATGACAGAGACAGAGAAAGATACTGGCAATAGAAAGGATACAGCAAAATGGCAAGAAAGAAAAAACAGGTGAAGGCTCAGAATGGTGATGGTTCATTCAGGATAAAGCCGAGTGGACTTATTGAATACAGGTTTTGCTATAGGGATGAATATGATCAGAGACAAAGGAAGTCTGTTTCAGGTGAGACAGAACAGGAATGCCTGGACAAGGCTGAAGAATTCCTTGCCGGGTGTGCAAAGCTCAATAAGGAGCTTGATGCTAATTCTTCCATAGTAGAGATCCTCAGATACAAGTACCGTATGGATTATGAGAAGAACTTCCTGAGCGATGCGGGCTATGGGCGAAACCTCGATAATGTGAAGATTATCGAAAAGGGTCCTATAGGATGCATGCCTATAGTCATAGTTGAAAAAAAGCACATTGATATGTATCTGAAGGAAATCACACGGTACTCGAACAGTGTGATAGAGAAGATATTTCTGCAGCTGAAGCTCGCGTTTTCAATCGCAGTGGAAGAGGGCCTCGTTACTTATAATCCTATGCTGTCTCACAGTATTCGCAGGCCGAAGTCGGTCAAGGCCGATAAGAAGGTGCGTGGACTTTCTGCTGAAGAGCAGAAGAGATTTGTTGATGCTATGGATAATAAGAATCCGCCGAAGGGGAGGAATGACTACAGGCTGCAGCTATTCATTGAACTGTACAGTGGTCTGAGAATGGGAGAGATCAACGCTCTTACCCTGAAGGACATTGACTTTGAAAACAACGTGATACATGTCAGGGGAACTATATCCAAGGATGCAGACAACAAGTTTTTCCTTAAGGAAAGCACCAAAACTGAAGCGGGAATGAGGGATGTGCCAATCAGCTCAAGTCTGAAGCCATACCTTGAAGATGCTGTCAGGAAGTATCGCAGAAACAAAGAGAATCTTCTGTTCTACGATCATGTTACAAAGACGGTAATATCGACTAATCAGGTCAATTCTTATTATAAGAGGATCTGCAATATTGCTGGAATCACTTCAGATGGGCAGCATGCACTGAGACACACATTCGCGACGAGATGTATTGAGTCAGGAGTTCCGGCTGTAGTCCTTAAGACATGGCTTGGTCATACAGACATACACGTTACACTAGATACATACACAGATGTGTTCAAGTCGATGGACAACGATGCAATCAATAAATTCGATGCACATCTGGATATGATGTAAACGTTCAGGCAGTGTGAATGGCGGGGAATACCCGTCATTTTGTTTGATCGGATGGCAGTCAGCAATTGACAAATGAAGGTTGTCATGGTATAAGAATATTGGGTGATGGACATCTCCATCCGTGTGGCTAACACGTAAAATCCGAAATTAATGCAGGACATAAGGGCCTGAGGTTGGCGGGCAACGATAAAATCCGAAACTGATGCAGGACACAAGGGCCTGAGGATGGCGGACATCGATAAAATTAGTCACAAAGGGAGATTATGATACATTCGTGTTGTAATCTCCTTTTTATGTTATGAGGTATTTGAAATGATTACAAAGAAAGAATGCCTTGCCACCCTGTTTAAGGCGGCCACGCTATATAAACAGAACTTTTTGGGCAATAAGTATCTGGTTCTTTATATTGATGAAAATAGAAAGCCTGACTATATTGAGATTGTATTCTATAAAGCAAGCTTCCTTCATTTGACCGGACTTTTGTTCACAAAGAAAGGTGGAAACTCAAACCAGTTCTTTGACTTATGTCTGAAGAAGAGACTAAAAGAATCGGATTTTGAATTCGATGATAGCGGATTTGCAGAACTCAAGCTTAATGTAATTGAATATTTATTCGCAGAGGATATGTCAGCAAGAACTATTGGTGACTACAATTATTCTCAGCCAGTATTACAGACAGATAAGCTGGTAGGAGGGGTTTACGCGTGCCTTGGCGTACTGCGTAGTTCTAAAGGTTATTTCTTTCCGAACACTACAAGAAGCGGAGATATCGGAGATCTTGTCACTAAGAAACGCCCAATTGTTGCCATCTTCAAAAAACAGCATACGCAGCCACTTTATGATGCGATGGTTCATAAGACAAGGAACGAAAAATACAGAAGCTTTGTTATACCTAACAGAATTAAAAAACTATTATCTGAAGATGTAATAAAGGCATTCACTGACAATAAAGTCGATGATGAGTGAAAATCTTGCTGCATTAAGCAAATACATCATTAATCAGTTGGGTCCGGGTATGGGGCTGACGGAAAAACAGATCTCTGAAACGCAGTAATTGCAAGGGATACACGTTCAATTTTTTACCATGTCCTCCGCCATAAAAGCCTTGGAAATACTGAGTTCCAGGGCTTTTTTCTTGGCTTCGGTTTTGGGTACAGATGGGTACAGCTTATGCTGCCCCGGTGAAAGAGATCTGAACACGGGCATTTTCAAGCTGTTTAGCTCTTTCTTCCCGTGCAGACCTGTCATAACAGTAATTATTAAGAGTGGTTCTGGCATCATTGTGACCAACATAATTCTGTATGGTCCTGATGTTAACATTCGCATCAATAAGCGATGAAATGAATGTTCTCCGGCCAGAATACGGAGTGTTTTCCGGGATCCCTATGCTTTTACAGATGACAGGGAAGGTCTTGCGGAGTCTGTCATAGAAACTCTTGAACTGCTCATTCATCATGAATATATATTCTGGATTTTCTATTCCTTCCTCCAGCTGCCTGTTTCTGGCAGCTTCTATCAGCTCTTTGGCAAGCGAAGTCAGGATGATCCGCCTGAAGCCGTGACCGGCTTTGGTACGGTTTTCCATAATGGCATTAGCTTTATCTGAGTAATACCTTCTGATGATGATCTCATCACCATCAATGTCGGAATAACGCAGAGTAACGAGCTCACTAGGCCTGAGACCTGCCTGAAAGAGCATTATTATGCCAAGCGGCAGAAGCTGATGAACAGGGTAGTATTTACTTTCGAAGAGTTCCCAGCACTTCTTATAGAGTGCAAGTTCCATCTCGGGTGAGAGAACTTTGTTCTCATCCGACTTGATCTCCGGCTGGCGGAATACATTGCGGTTGGTGATCTTGAGCATCGTGTAAGGGTTCCTGTCAATGATCTCCTCCATGGCAGCATATTCAAACATCTGCTTCATCCATGTGGCGATATTTCCGAATTCCTTCTGGGTCAGGTCATGATCTTTGATCAGACCATACGCCCATTCCTGAAGATGCTTGAGCCTGATCTTTCTTATAGGAACATTGATTATGTCAGTATCTTTATAATGATTCTTCCATACTGACAGGTTTCTTTTAACAGTAGACTCAGCCCAGGTAGTCTTCTTTTTATACTCAAGAAACTCGGGAAAGATGCTGGCAAGTGTTGGTTCTTTGATCTTTTCAACGTTCTCCAGATGCCACAGGAATACCTTTTCAAGTAATTCCTCCTCAGTCACAGCCTTGATGGTGTACCTGCCGTCGCTTCTGCTCTTGTCTTTGAGCTTGATATAATAGCGCTGGTCTTTGCCATTAAGCTTTTTTATCTGTCCTCTGTAATTGTCAAGGATCTTGTTCTTGCGTGCTTTAGTCATATATTCTTTCACGCCGTCCAAATCAATACTACCATCCCCATTGCGAAATTGTAAACATTCATCCGGACAGCGTGTTATGAATTCCAGAACTTCGGCATCAGAAGGTGCTGATGCCTTCAGCAGGAATTCTTTCTTGCTGTCAGTCATCCAAACACCTCCCGTCATAATCATAATTACAGCAAAAAAATAAAGTGATGAACTTAGTTATCACCTCCCGTCTCGATCCCTGTGGTTCCTGCTGCGGGTCATTCCACATGCACTGAGTTCTATTTCTATGTTCTTTTGTACCTGCTGACTTCTTTCAAGTGTGAATTCAGCAGTCTTAATGTCTTTGCGCAGCTTACCGATCTCTGCAGTAAAGCTGTCTCTTTCAGCCTTCAATTGTTCTATCTGATCAGGCTCTGAAGCTCGCCTCAGCTTATTTCTTACCTTGTTTCTGGATTCGGAAAGCTCTGCCATTTTCTGCTCAGAACAAGATATGAAAGCGTTCACATCTTCATCAGTTCTGAGATGTTCCCGTGCCATGAGTTTCGCACAGGCAGAGTATTTATCACACATACGCCCGGCTTCTCGCATCTCAGGTGAGAGCGGTCTGTGTTTTTTCTTCGGTCTGTATCCGAGTAGATACAGATAGTGTAGATACAGTCCGTACAGTCCGCCAATCTTTCGTGCAGTCTTCTTTGTCCCGTTGACATGGATGCGAATATGCTTTGGGGGCTTCATGGTCATGAGATGCTTTTCACGGTTGACTGCAACGATCTCGTAATCGTTGGCATTGACTCTCTGAGCGATCCTGTCGAGCTCATAATCTTCACCAAGCCGGTAAAGCCTTACAGCTTTCTGAGAATTTACAGACCTGATAGTAGGATACTTCCTTGAATAGCTGTAGCTGATGATATATCCCTGCTGCTTCATCAGACTGATGAAAGTGGGGAAATTGGTACTGAGTGAAACAGCATTATCTATGGCTTCGCGCATCAGATTGTATCTGGTAGGCTCGCCGTTCTTCTCTGCAAAGTGGAACTGCCTCGGAGTTTTCCCGCGTGGTTTCTCTATGACTGAAAGACCATTCTCGCGGCATATCTCATCAGATAATTTGCGGAGTCTGCTGTATGCAGCTTTATTGTCATTGAATTTCTTTCCATCAATGAATGAAACAGAACAACATACAAGGTGGTTATGCAGATGATCACGATCCAGATGAGTCGCGACCAGCACCTGGTATTTGTCTCCCCACATCCTGCGTGCGAGTTCTACTCCAAGCTGATGGCATTGCTCAGGCGTTACTTCACCCGGCTTGAATGATTGATAGCAGTGATAGGCGACATTTCCGCCGGTCTTCCCGAAGAGAGTCTGAGTGTTGATCATCTCCTCAAGCGCTGTATCAGCAGAGCAATTCACTCCAGTTACATAGCATGCTTTTTCAGATCCTGCGGTAGTATCTGCGGCTGTTTTGTCTCCATTCATTGCGTACCTGATGACTGAAGCAAGATCATCTTCTGATGTTTTTTCTGGATTGGATGCATAATCAACGACACGTTTAAGGCTGTCTCTGACAGGCCAGATCTTAGTCGTTGCCATCTGCTTTCACCTCCGGCTTCGGATAAATATGCCTCATAAGCTGCAAAGTTTCGACCATTATCCTGAGCAGATCTGCATAAATGTCATCACAGAATTTCTGCGTTGCTGGATCAGAAGATCGTCTTTTCATGTCACTTACGGCTCCGATCACTTCGTTGATCCTGAGAAAACTGTCTTCGATTTCTTTCGCAGGAAGCTCTTTCGGCGCGGCTTTCATTGCTATCTGCCGGAGATATTCCGAGATACTCAGGCGGCATTTTCTTGCATTGCGTTCTATCTTTTTCTTTTCTTCCGGGGTCACTCTGATGTTGATCCCGAGGCGCCTCTGTCTGTTTGCCATATAACATTTCCTTTCCTTAGACAATTCTTTTCAAACATAATACTTTTGTAGTAACTGATAGGGGTTGCAGGGGCAGGAGCCCCTTCCGGTATTGCCACAGGTGGCAGTGCCGCGGCTATTATCACGGGCGGAGTCTCCGGCTGGCGATACATAGCCTATGCTCGCTACTCCTAAGGACACACCTTCGGTCTGTCCTTGCGGCAACACACGTGGCGATACACGGATGTTGTTCCTTTTTATAGCGGGCAATACAGTATGGCAATACTTATAAGCTGCAGATATGACGGCAATGACGCTAATGACGGTATATCGCTCCTAGAGCAGGGAAGCGTCATAAGCGTCACGAGCGTCATCTCTATTACCTGAGTCCTGACCTGCAGCAGGCTCTTCTGACACGGTGAACACATAGTTGCGATCACTGGATACACGTGCGCTGCTGTATGTGATCCCCAATGGGAGCAGGACTTCATCATGGAACTTCGAGAGGGCTCTGCTGAGAACATGCGGCTTGACATGAGGAAGACCGATCTCTTCAAGCAGCGCTGACATGGTGCCGGTGAATCCTCCCTCGGCCATCAGGAAGTCGACCACACTGTACACGATCTCAGGGACGTTTTCTCTTGCGATATCTTCTTCAGACTTCTCTTCTATGACCTGCCACTCGGGATGCTGCCACTGCATCACGAGCTCAATATCCGGAGCGTCACGACCGCTCACGCTGAGCGTGCCGGCAGTGCTTCCGCGGTTCTTGCGCAGAATAAGTATCATGTCGGCTGTTCCAGTGACTGCTGATGAGCCAAGTACATCGTTATTCCCGTCCTTTGAATCGTGTTTCTTGCGCGTGTGGTGGACAAAGACGATCGCTATCCTGCGATAATCAGCGATCTCCTTGAGCCTCGCAAGCTCCTCATACTCACATGCGTATTGGTTGGCATTCGAAGTCGGGTCACTGGTCCTGATCTTCTGCAGTGTGTCTACTATTACAAGTCCGACTCCTGGATTGCTGTCCAGACATCTCTCAAGGTCGCTGATGAAATCATTGCCAGGATCCTTTACTGAGGTAGCGTATATCAGTCCCGGTGGGGGAGCAGTCCCTATATCCAACAGTCTGCTCTTGAGCCTTGCATCCGTATCTTCAAGTGCGTAGTATGCTACATCACACTTCTTAACATCATGACCGAGGAACGGCTCGCCTAAACTGACAGACAATGCCAGTCTCAGCATCAGCCAGCTTTTGCACGACTTCGGTGCACCTGCTATTATGGTCAGACCTGTTGGGATGAGTCCATCGACTATCATGTCAGGTTTGCCGCCTTCGACAGGGTTATAGAAGAGTTCTTCTGCGCTTTTAAAGTTAGTAGTGCTTTGTTTTCTTTCCGGCATAAAGCCTCCTTTCCCGGCATCATTGCCGTTTCTTCTTGCTTCGTTTGGAATTGTATTCAGGGCATTGCACTATCACTGCTCTGAAACTCTGCTTACAGTCGCGGTCACATTTACGGCACAGCTCGTTATACGAGATGCGTCTGCGATCATTCAGGAAGAAGTTCCATTCCTCCTTATCCTTCTTTGACATCCTTGGCATTGGCCTCACCTCCGATCTTCATTGAGATAACTGATACTTAGCAATAACATGCAAAATAATAACGCCTCTGTACCCCGTGTTGAGATGTATGATCTCGGGGCGAAAAAAGGCGTTTTTCCTATGTGTAAACATTGTTTTTTGCAGATGAAATGCATCTGTCGACTCATATATCCTTGAGCGATAACAGGGCCGATTTGAGCTGTCACATTTATTTCCCTCACTCCGTTGCGGGGTGAAAAACAAGTTGAAACAGGGTCTTGCAGGTCTTATAATAAACACATGTTCGAAACAAACGTTTTATTTTCAACAATGAGAAAATGAAGACCCCAATCCTCCCTCTATTAATAGGGAAAATTTTAGGGGTAAAACGGAACTAAAAATTCTGAAATCGTAAAAAATTTTTTGAGGATATATAAATGACTGGATTATCTCGCGAAGCATGGTACGAAGAATACATGCTTATGATGGATGAAGAATATGGGGACTATGGTTTCAGGGATGATCCGATAGCCATTGAGGAGCTTGCGCTGGAGGAAGAAGAGGCGAAAGAGCCTGTAAAGAAACTTCTTTTAGAAATAGATGACGAAGAGGAGAGCAGCGTACCTGCTGAAGTCGTGAGGCTGAAGGATATACAGGTACCGAAAGGTGTAAAAAAACTCAAACGTGACATCCGTCGGGAGATGCTCAGAAGGATTGAACAGTCTGCGCGAACGGTAACTGACTTCAAGCGCCTTAATGGCTGGTATGATTTCCTTGAAGAGAATGAAAGGTCAAGGGTTGGAAAACATGAGATCCTTAGAAATGGTGATGATTTTCCACTTGAGTATGGCGAAGACGAGGACAGTTCGTTCACTGCAGGTTGTTTGAGCAATGTTATAGCCAGGCAGATGCGAAAAGGAGACCTTTTGGATTATTTTTACTGCAAGCCGGATACCATAGACCAGCTTGTGACAACTGACTATATAATTCATTTCATGAGAGCAATAGATAAGGACGATAAGGAGCTGTTTTATTATAAAGTCCTGGAGGGGCTGTCAAATTTAGAAATCGCTAGGATGCGTGATCAGACAGACCGGGGCGTAAGAAAAGCGTGGAGCGAGCTGCTATTCCACCTTAAGCAGAGAACCATGGGCGTGCTGATTTTCAGAAGTGATAAGGATTATTCTTTTACAGGTGATGAGCGGCGATTCCTTGATACCTGCCGGGAAGAATATGAATTCAAGAATTGAGTTCTCATGCTGTACACAACCAAAGCTATACCAGATGTGTGCTACAATAGTTATAGTTACGGGATCATTCATATCGGAGGATGAAAATGCAGAATAGTCAGGAACACGAAATTGTTTTATATCAGATAGATGATAGTAATGTATGCGTCAGCGTTATCTTTAAAGATGAGACTTTCTGGCTTTCACAAAACGGAATGGCAGAGCTCTTTGGCGTAAATATTCCGGACATTTCAAAGCATCTGTCTAATATATTCTCGGAAGGCGAACTGGAAAAGGATCCAACTGTTTCCAAAATGGAAATAGTTCAGAATGAAGGCGGCAGATTTGTCAGGAGAAAAAAGGATTATTATAACCTTGACGCTATCATCGCTGTTGGTTATCGCGTCAATTCTAAAAAAGCTACAAGGTTCCGTCAGTGGGCAACAAGAACCCTGAAAGAATATATTACAAAAGGTTTCGTCCTTAATGATGAGATGCTGAAGAACGGAAAACCTTTTGGCCGTGACTACTTTGACGAGCTGCTTGAAAAGATACGTGAGATACGTGCAAGTGAACGAAGAGCGTATCAGAAAATAGCTGACGTATTCGAGCAGTGCAGTTATGACTATGATAAGAACAGCGATACAACAAAAGCCTTCTATGCATTTGTGCAGAATAAGCTGCATTATGCAGTCACCGGAAAGACAGCTGCTGAAATCATTTATGACCGTGCAGATGCGGAGAAGCCGACTATGGGCCTGACTACATGGAAAGGTGCACCCGATGGGAAGATACTTAAAAGAGATATAACCATTGCCAAGAATTATCTGAGTGAAAAAGAACTGTCCAGACTTAACCGTCTTGTAACTATGTTTATAGACTATGCTGAACTTATGGCAGAGGATGAAGTCCTCATGAGCATGCAGGACTGGCTGGATCAGACGAATCAGTTCCTTGAAAACAACAGAAGAAAAGTTCTCGACGACAGAGGCAGGATATCTCATGAAGATGCCATTAAAAAGGCTGAGCATGAATATGAGACATTCCGCATACGACAGGATCAGGAGTATATTTCTGAGTTTGACCGGCAAACAGAGAAGTACTTAAAAGGTGAAATATGAACAAGCTCCTTGAATACGCTGATTATTCTTGTAACATCCGGACAGCGTTCCTGTAACACGCGGACAAGATTCTTACAACATCCGGACAAGATTCCTGTAATATGCGGACAGGAATCGCGTAAGATCCAGACAAGCTGGGACATCTTCAGCAGATTCCCTTAGAATGAAAACATCACATTCTAAGGAGGTCAGCAATGAGGTGCCTAAGCTACATGAACATTATTGAAATTTTGCGTCTGCATGAAATGCAGTGTTTCACACAACGCGAGATCGCTGCCAGCGTTGGCTGTTCAAAGA
>Ga0256405_10004220_pt1 | contig 27427 bp, 30 predicted proteins | sample RumenRJG_02DNA_FD_189096 | JGI IMG/M metagenome (GOLD analysis project Ga0256405, IMG submission 189096) | Bovine rumen microbial communities from Lethbridge, Alberta, Canada - RJG_02 | ecosystem: Host-associated > Mammals > Digestive system > Stomach > Rumen | place: Canada: Alberta... | reverse complement strand
CGCTGCTTTTCCTCGCCGACGAGGCGCAAGGCATGGCGATCCCGCCCAAGGCCGACTTCGCCCGCCTGTTTGATCTCATTTTCGGAGGGAAAGCGGAATGAACATTGCCTTTTTCTGCATCCCCGCTCACGGGCACACGAACCCGACGCTCGCCGTCGTGCGCGAGCTGACCGCGCGCGGGCACACCGTCCGCTACTACACGACCGAAGCCTTCCGCGCGAAGGTCGAGGCCGCAGGCGCGGTCTTTGTCCCCTTTGACGCCGAGGCCGCGCGCCCCGGCATGACCGCCGCCGACGGCGCGCGTCTGGGCAGCGACCTCGCCTTTTCCACCAAGCTCATCGTTGACCTCACGCTCGCCGCCGACGACTGGCTCAGCCGTGAGCTGACCGTCCACCGCCCCGACGTCATCGTGGGCGATTCGATGGCGTTCTGGGCGAAGCTCGCCGCGAAAAAGCACGGCATCCCCTTTGTCAGCTCCACCACGACCTTTGCCTTCAACCGCTTCAGTGCCAAGGTCATCGGGCAGAACGGCGCGGGCTTCCTGCAATTCCTGCTCGCCCAGCCGAGGATCAACCGTCAGCTCAAGCGCCTGCGCGCGGCAGGCTACACGGCCAAGAGCGTGTTTGACATCATCGCCAACGACAACGAGACGGAGACTGTCGTCTACACCTCGCCGGACTTCCAGCCCTGCGCCGACACCTTTTCGGAAAAATACCACTTCGTCGGTCCCCTCCTGCGCCCCGCGCAGTCGTCCTTTGAAAAGCTGCCGGGACGCTCCCTCATCTACATCTCGCTCGGCACGGTCAACAACGACGCGCTCCCCTTCTACCGTGCCTGCCTTGCCGCCTTCGGCGGCGATCCGCGCTTTCAGCTCGTGCTCTCCGCCGGCACGCAGGCAGACCTCGCGGCGCTCGGCCCCATTCCGGAAAGCTGCACCGTCCGCGCGAGCGTGGACCAGATGGCGGTGCTCGACTGCGCCGACGTCTTTCTCACCCACTGCGGCATGAACAGCGCGAGCGAAGGGCTGTGGCACGGTCTGCCGCTCGTCCTCTACCCGCAGACGCCGGAGCAGCACGGCGTGGCGAACCGCGTCGCTGCGCTCGGCGCGGGCGTTCCGCTCACGGACCCCTCCGCAGACGGCATCCGCCGCGCGGTCGAGACCGCGCTCACCGATCCCTCTTACCGCGAAAACGCGCAGAAGCTCGCCGGCAGCTTCCGCCGCTGTGGCGGCGCGGCTGAGGCAGCCGATGCCATCGAGCACGCGGCGAACTAAGTGATTCCATGCAAAAACACGCTCCCGCCGACAGCGGGAGCGTGTTTTTTTATGTTATGTAAACTTTTACAGCTTCTTCTCGCGGTAGTCGTGCATGATGCCCGCAAACAGCTCGCCGGTGGTCGGCGGCGTGATGGTGATGGCGTTCGCGCCCGCGCGGATGGTCTCTAAAATGCTCTCCTCCGTCGGCCCGCCGGTGGCGATGATGGCTGCGTGCGGGTACTGCTCGCGGATATGGCGGACGATGCTCGCGGTCTCCGCCGCGCCGGAAACGTTGAAAATATCCGTCCCCGCCTCGATGCGGCCCTTAATGTCCGACCGGTCGGACACGACCGTCGCGATGACCGGAATATCCACCACGGATTTGATCTCCGCGATGACCTCGTTCGGCATCGGCGCGTTGACGACCACGCCGTAGGCGCCCTGATGCTCGGCCTGCATGGCAAGGCGCACACTGCGGCTGCCGTTGGTGTACCCGCCGCCCACGCCGACGAACACCGGCACGTCGGCCACATTGATGACCGCCTGTGAGATCGACGCCTGCGGCGTGAAGGGATAGACCGCAATAATCGCGTCGGCATTGATGTTTTTGATGATGGCAACGTCCGTGGAAAAGGCGATCGACTTGATGCGCTTTCCGAAAATGCGGATGCCGCTGCACTCGCTGATGCAGTGTGGCAGCGTCAGCCCATGGCTGCGCAGCGTTCCGCTGTAGCTCGGCACATATTTTCTCATGCTGCACCTCCCATACCGTTCTTTGCTTTATGATAGGATTATATTATACAAAAATTCGTATGGGAGACCGTGAATAAATTGTGAACTTTTGTTAAATCGTCGTCAAGAAACCTGCGCCGCGCAGGCTCTCCGCGCGGACGGCGCGGGTGTGCGCGATGGGCTGCCAGCTCCGCGTGCGGCTGACGAGCGAAACGAGCTGCAGCGGCAGCCACGCCGCCATGAAGAGCGGAAAGCCCGCGACCGTCCGCACGATGCGGCGGTCGCGGTAGCCGCCGAGGTAGGCCAGCAGCGCGGCAAGCGCCATCAGGCCGAGCGTGCTCAGGGTCAGCGAGACCGCGCCGGTCAGCGCGAGAGTCCCCGCCGTTCCTTGCACGAGCGAAGAGAGAATTGTGAGCGTGAGCGGCAGGAGCGTCAGCGCCTGCAAAAACGGCGCGTTGACGATCAGCAGCGCGTCGAGCGCGCGCAGGGGCGCACTCCCCCGCAGCGCAGAGACAAGCGGCGCGTCCATCCTCACCGCCACGTCCATGATGCCGCTGCACCAGCGGCGGCGCTGGCGGAGCGATACGGCGAAGTCGTTCGGCGCTTCGTCGTAGGTCAGCGCGCCGGGGACAAAGCAGACGCGCACGCCGTTTGCCGCGCACTGCGCGGCAAACTCCGCGTCCTCGGCGATGGTCGAGGTGTTCCAGCCGCCGAAGCGCTCAAGCACCGCGCGGTGGACGGCAAAGCCCGTGCCGACCAGCTTGGAGGAAAGACCGCAGCTCATGCGGGCGCGGGAGAAGAAAGTGTCGAAGAGCGTGAAGTACAGCCCATAGCAGCCGGAAAGCCAGGAATCGTAGGGATTCTTCGCGCGCATCGCGCCCTTGCACACCTGCGCCCCCGCGCAGAAGGCGTCGTTCATGCGGGCGAGGAACTGCTCGTCCGCGATGTTGTCCGCGTCGAAGACGCAGAAGGCGTCATAGCGCTGCGGCAGCAGCCACGCGACCGCCTCGTGCAGCGCGTCGCCCTTGCAGCGCACCGGCTCAAAGCAGCGGAAGATCTTCGCGCCCGCGCAGAGAGCCTCCGACTCGGTGTCATCCGTGCAGTTGTTGGGGATCACGAAAATATCGTAGAGCGCGTCGGGATAGTCCTGCTTTTTCAGACTCTCCACGAGCGCGCCGATGACAGCCTCCTCGTTGCGCGCGGCAACGAGGCAGGCAAAGCGCGTGCGCGGCGCGCACACTGCATAGCGCTTTGGCTTTCGCAGCCCAAAGAGCGCCACGGCAAGGAACCACAGGCTCGCCGCCTTCAGCAGCAGCGTTAAAATCAGAATCAGTGTGTCGAGCATGGGAAAAGACCGCCTTTCACTTGGGATGAACCAAGCATAACAGGCGGTCTTTAATCGGTCCTATGGTTTTGTTTAAGCGTTTTTTAAGACTTTGTTGCCGAATTGTTACTCCGTGCGCGGCAGGACGAAGCCGACCTTGAACAGGTCACCGTCGATGGCGATGGAGAACGTGCCCTTCTGCAGTTCCACAAGGCTCTTGGCAATGTTCAACCCCAGTCCGCTGCCCTCGGTCGTGCGCGAGCTGTCACCGCGCACAAAGCGCTCCATCAGCTCTTCGGGGTCGATGTTGAGCGCATCGCGCGAGATGTTCTTGAACGAGAACGCCACCGTCTCACCCTCGCGTCTCGCTGCGATGTAAAGCCGCGTGCCCGCGCAGGCATACTTGCAGGCGTTCGAGAGGAGATTGTCCAGCACGCGCCACATCAGCGCGCCGTCGCACAGGCAGTAAAGGTCCTCGTCCGGCAGCGTCACCACCGGCTCGAGCCGCGCAGCAGACAGCTTTTCGGCGTACTCGCCCACCGTCTGGTCGACCAGCTCGCGCACGCTCCGCCGTGCGATGTGACAGGGAATGTTGCCCGTCGACGCCTTGGACATTTCCACCAGGTCCACCGTCAGCTTCTTGAGCTTGTGCGCCTGCCGGTCGAGCACGGCGAGGTATTCCCTCTCCTGCTCCGGCGTGTGCTCGCGCTGAAGCAGATCGACGTAGTTCACAATGCTCGTGAGCGGCGTTTTGATGTCGTGCGATACGTTGGTGATCAGCTCCGTCTTGAGCCGTTCGCTCTTGAGCCTCTGCTCCACCGCGATGCTCATGCCGCGGCTGATGGCATTGAGGTTTTCGCCGTGGCGCTTGAGATCGAAGTACATATGCGAGGTATCGACCTGCGAGGTGAGGTCGCCCGCAGCGAGGGCTTCGCCGCCCTTCTGCAGCCGCCGCAGCTGCATCGAAAGCAGGCACGCCGCGACAGACAGCAACGCGAGCAGCGCCAGCAGCAGCCCGTCCGCGTGATTGCTCTCAAGCGCAAAGAGCAGCACGCCGATCACGCAGCAGCCGACCGCCGTGCGCCACACGAGCGGAATACCGCGCACGAAGCCGGCCAGCGCTCCCCACGCGCGGCAGAGCACGCGCCAGCACCACCTCAAAACCCGTCGGCAGAGCCGGAGGAGCCAACAGCAGACGGAGTTCTCCCACCATCTCCCCAGCTTCACGCGGGCGCAGAGCGTCATCCAGAACGCGAGGAAGAGCGCATAGGCCGCCGCGCAGCAGGCAAGCACCGCGGCGATCATGATCGGCTCAAAGCCCTGAAAGGTACCCTCCGTGCCCGATGCCGCCGCGGCGACAAGCATCGCGCTGCCGCCAAGGACCACTGCCGCATACAGGTCAAAGGGAATTTTCTCCTGCCAGCCGGCGACCGCCTCCTCGCGGCCCGCTCGGCGTCCCGCCGCGCGGGCGAGAAAGACGAGGAAAAACAGCTCCGCGAGCGCGCAGACGGTCACGACCACCGCCGCGTTCGGCGCAAGCTCCGCCATCACATCGTAGATCCGCAGCGCCCAATACACGCTGTCCTGCGCGGGATAGTCCGCGGCGATGTAGCTGCGGAACACAACACCGTCCTGCGCCATCTCGCCCCACCAGCCCGTCACGGGAATGTCGCCTGTGCGGTGGTTATCGAAGAGGATGGCACCCGCCTCGTCCTCGATCGAAAAACGGACATTCGTGGAGCGATCGTCGGCAGGATACCAGTCCGGGAAATTCTCGTAAATGTCCGCTTGCCCATTCTCCACATAATAGTTGTAGCTGCCGTAAACGCCGCGCATTTCCTCATAGACCGCGCTCGAGCAGAGACCGCTTGCGTAAAAGTCTCCGCGCAGCTCGCCGCCGTAGGACAGGGCAAAGGCCGCGCCGTACACCAGCGTCACCGGCACGAGCACTACGGCGAGCAGAAAGGCTGCCGCCTTGGCCCAGAAGCCGCCGGCCCAATCATTCCTTTTCATGTCGAAGGTCCTCCATTTTATACCCCAGGCCCCACACGACCTTCAGGTAGCGCGGCTCGGAGGGGTTGATCTCGATCTTCTGACGCAGGTGGCGGATGTGTACCGCCACGCTTGTTTCGGCGCCGAGGGAATTTTCGTTCCACACCAGCTCGTAGATCTGACTGCTCGAATAGATGCGCCCGGGCGACCGGATAAGGAGCTGCAGGATGTTGAATTCCAGCGGCGTCAGCGAAACGCTCTCGCCGTCCACCGTCACGCTCTTGGCATCCTCGTCGAGCGTCACGCCGCCGACGGTGTAGACGCCGCGCTCCGGCGCGGTCTCCGGCTTTGCGCCGAGCAGCGTATAGCGCCGAAGCTGTGATTTCACGCGGGCCAGCACCTCCACGGGGTCAAAGGGCTTGGTGATGTAATCGTCCGCGCCGACGTTCAGTCCGAGTACCTTGTCGCTGCTCTCGCTCTTCGCCGTGAGCAGGATGATGGGCGCGTTGCTCTCGCGCCGGATCGCCGCCGTCGCGGCAATGCCGTCCAGCTCCGGCATCATGATGTCCATAAGGACAAGGTGGATGTCATTCTTCCGCACGGCCTCGACCGCCTCCGCGCCGTTGTAGGCTTCAAAGACGCGGTACTCTCCGCCGGATAAATAAATCTTCAGCGCGGCGACAATATCGCGGTCGTCGTCGCAGACTAAAATGTTGTGCATTGCATTCCTTCCCTCCCTGCCCGACGCGGCGCCGCCTCTCGGGCTTTCCTGAGCTTACTCTACCACCGCAGCCTTAAAAGGAAAAGGGGGGAAAGCCTTAATTTTTCTTTAATATCAGAAAATGCTTGCACTCCCCCGCCGCTTTCGCTATAATAGCAGAGTGCTTATCCGCACTCACGCGCATATCCGGGTATAGCGAAGCTGGTATCGCGCCTGGTTTGGGAGCGTGTCGGACTGCCCCGACCTTTCAAAACTCGAAGCCCGGAAACCCTTGAAAGCACTGCACTTCTCGTTTTCCCCTTCCCCGCCGCAATCCGTTTGACCACATATTTGACCATAGTTGCGCAGATCCCAAAATTCAATATCCGGGTGTAGCTCAATTGGCAGGGCGCGACATTTGGGATGTCGAGGTTGGGTGTTCAAGTCACCTCACTCGGACCATTTTTACGAAAAATCCCCGATAAGTTGAAAACTTATCGGGGATTTTTTCTTTGTATACTGCGACGCAAAAATTGATGCACTGTTATCTGGTTGTTTCGGTTCGCTCATAGCATATGCCGCATTATACCCGTGGGGAGTTCGATGGCATCTATGCAGATTCCTGCATCACCAGCACCAGAGCAGAAAAGCGGCCGGATTTCATGAGTATGATTGCAGACTGTCGCGCCGGGAAGATTGACCTCATCTATGTGAAATCCATCTCCCGCTTCGCATGTAATACCGTTGACACTCTGAACTACATCCGTGAGTTTGAAGACTTGAGGATCGGCATTCAGTTTGAGTGTCAGCATCGACACGCTTGGCACCTGCGGTGAAGTGTTGATCACAGTTTTTGCGGCTTTGGCAGAGCAGAAATAACGCACTATGAGCACTAACCTCAAGTAGACGTACCAAAAATAGTTCGAAAAGGGCGAAGCAATGATCAACACCGGTACCGTTCTTTGGTAACGGAAAGCAGTCAGCGGCGAATAAGCGATTGTCGAGGAAAACGCGGAAATTGTCTGCAAAATCTATCGAGAATAGTCTCCGGCATGTCTGTGCCGCAGATTACCTAGAAGCTGGAAACGTAGTGGAGCAGGATGCAAAACACATCCAACAAATACACCGCCGTCCAAAACTGGCTGAAAAACTTCAGAAAGGCAGCTACTACCGGTGATCTCTGTGATCCCGATATCGTTACGGTCATAAAGGTCATAGTTGAGTACATCATGGTGCATAGGAACAGGATGGAAATACACCTATATGCGGGGCGACAATTGCATTAGAAGAATATGTGTAATCTGCTGAAAATCAATTCGGCTGATTTTTTGTTGCACTGTTTCGTGCAAATTTGCGCTCGTATTCTGCTATATATAGAAGGATATACAACTCATGTGTTCAATATGTTGTGCTTTTCGCCGAATAATGTTGAAAAAAAGGAGGTGCTGTGATAAAATGACTAAAAACGCCAAGCGAGTGAGGATAGACATTATGAACAGAAATACAATTTTGAGCCTTGCAATGATCTATGCCCTTTGGCAGTCTAAACGCCAAGACCTGCTGGACTTAATCAAGCCTTTTGTTCTCTTTTCTGTAGGAAACACTACCTCAATAGGAACTAATATTGATATTGATGGCGTTTGCCGTTACTTAGAAAGCGAGTTCGGTTATAAATCATTTCAACCCGCGGTAGTGAAGAAGGTATTAAGTAGAGAGTGCTCCGCCTCCAATATAGCTGCTGATCGTAGAATCGTACGAAAAAACAACGAATATGTTTTAGAAAAATCCTATTCGGAGTTAATCGATAAGTTCTCTGAAAAAAGAATTAGTTGCAAAACTCATTCTGATGCTGTGACGTCTGCTTTGGCAGAATACTTGAATGAAAACAACGTATATAGACGAAACAATTTCTCTCAGCAAGATGCAGAAGTAATTCTCCTTTCTTTTTTTGAGCGACGCGGTACTACAATATTACTTTCAGTTGATGATTTGAGTCAACAGCTGGCAAAGAATGATGAAAGCGATTATTTTGTTGGTAAATTTATTCTTTCTCAACATGAAAATAAGACAGTCCTTATGGATTATCTTGTAGAACTTGTCAAAGGATTTTTTGTGACTACGGCACTCTATTTACAAGCCGAAAACACAGATGTTACCCGTTCATCGTTTAGCAATGTAACATTTTTTCTTGATACCCCAATTTTATTAGCATACTTAGGGTACAAAACGCAATCAGAAAACAATAGCGTTCAAGAAATGGTAACGAGCTTAAAGAAAAACGGGGCAAAAATAGCGTGCTTTTCTTATAATGAGGATGAAATTGGAAATATCCTTGAAGCATATAAACAATCAACAATATGGAAAACAAATTATTCTCCATATACGCTTGAATACTTTGACTCTCTTGGGCAATCGAGTGCACCCGTTGAAGCAGCCGAAAGGCATTTTCGCGGCAAATTAGAATCTGACGATATCATTTCTTTTTTCCCAGACCGAATTCTTGAACAATACAATTTATCTCATCGTACAGATGGCATTCTTGATGATTCACGTATTCATGAAATAGTCTCAAAAATAAAACCGTCATATAAGTTTGAAGGTTTTTCTGACGATATGACTGCTATAAATACGGTAAGCAGGTTGAGAGAAGGCAAGAAATTGCCATACATTGAAAAATGCAAGGCTGTTTTTGTTACAGCTAACACTGTCTTGAGATCTGCAATAAGGGAGTATTGTAAAGAAAAGACTATTAATTATGGCTTCCCAATTGTTATTTCTGGTGATGATTTGTGTGTGTTGGCATGGTTGAAAGATTTTGAAAGCGATAATCATTTACCGCAAATGCGCCTTCTGGAGAATGTGATGGCTGCAATTACACCGAGTCGCGAGCTAATGGATGCCTATTTCACAAATTTGAGTAATCTGAAACTACAAGGAAAAATTGATGACGATGAAATTTCTTTGTTGCGCGTTGATCATTATGCCCAAAAAGAACTCATGGAATTAACCGGCGGCAATAGTGATAATGTGACAGATGCTGTTATTGAAAAAATCCGCGAAAAAATAAGAGGTGATAGCTTTGCCGCAGGTCTCGAGCAAGGCAAAAATTCAGCCACGGAAGAGTATAAATTGAAACAGAAAGCTCAACGTAATACTGCCTGTAAACGTGCTGAAAAAGAGGTTGAGCAGGCTTGCCGTTCATCTCGCCCCTTGACATCCGGATCCGCCAGCGTTTTTTTGTAGACAAGGCGGAAACAGCTTCCGCTGCTCCCGCCTTGAAAATATTTTGCTCTGTTTTGCACCGAAAACGGTGTTTACACAAAATTTGGGATATTACCATAATTCAGATCAATAACCACTTTTGATGCGAACACCTTTTCCTAAGTTTCTATTTGATCCTATTATATCATATCGGATGTTCATAAGCTATTTCACTTATGAACACTCAATTATTCTTTGAAATCAACATTCTTCTTACGTGCGAGCAGGCGTTTGGCCTGCTCGTACGTTTTATGCGGACATTGTAGGAATATCCGGGAGACAGAAAACCAGAAAATCAATTCACCTGCTCGATCATCACCTCGCACTCCTCGCAGGTGTGGGCATAGACAGTATGGATCTCGCGCTTGCCCTGGGCGTTGGTCGGACTGTAGCGCCTCTCGAAGAGATGGTCGTTCAGCTCGTAGATGCCGCCGGTGCCGCTGCGCCGAACCTTGCCTTTGTACGGCTCGAACTTCGATCGCCGCATCTCCTCCTGCGTCAGGTTCTCCACCTGCTGGAGCGGCATCTCGTGAGGCTCGTAAGACATCCCTTTTGCAATCCATGCAAAAGGGATGTCTTTTTTGGTGGGCAAGAGTGGATTTGAACCACTGTAGGGTTTCCCCGGCTGATTTACAGTCAACTGCCTTTGACCACCCGGCCACTTGCCCATATTGGTGGGACCTCACGGAATTGAACCGCGGACGCGCAGATCTTCAGTCTGCCGCTCTACCGACTGAGCTAAAGCCTTGAGTTGAACGAAGTCCGACATGGTAAAACGACCGCGAGACAGCTTGCGCAAAGGTTCAAACGAACGAGCGTTCATATTGGTATTCTTCTCCGGTGTCTGGTAATGGGATAGGATATACAGAGCTGTCGCAGAGAGCCTTCCCTTAAAGAAAGGCTTAAACTCGGGAAACACCTTGTCCAGGACATTGGTAAGCTCTACAAGTTGCCGGCTGCGTTGCCGTACCAGACTGTCTCGAAATCTTGTGAGTGACTTCAGCTTGTCCAAGTGGTAGAATGATGGCGGATAGGGCTTGTACTCTACCGTCATCACATAGCGGGCAATGCTTTGTGCGTCAATGGAATCTGTTTTCGTATTCCTGAGGGATTTGCTGCGAACAAATCTGGAGATCAGGAGCGGATTGAACTCCATGAAGGTGAAGCCGTTGGATTCGAGGAACAGCTTCAGGTTTTGCCCATAGTGACCGGTGGATTCAATCCCTATCTTCTTTTCTCCTTCAAAATTATCCAGTAGTTGCTTGAAGAGAAAAAAGCCCTCGCAGTCATTGGTAAACGACCACGAGGGTGTGATTATGTCGCCGAGATCATCGATGACAGCGCAGTCGTGTTTGTACTTAGAAATGTCGATGCCAATGAAGTACATGAATTGCCTCCCTTAAGATAGATTAGCACTGTTGTCTCCACAGGCGACTTGCCTATGTCTTCTTTCATGCTCTTTTCAATTTGCGCAAGTTATTGTACATTATCAGATCGCGGTCATTCTGGCCGCGCTGGCGATGCTCATCAAGCCCATCCGCAACAAGCTGCTTGGGCTGCACAAGCTGACCGACGCGCTCAAATGCCAGCTCCGGCACGACATGCTGCACACCTACTACAAGCACCGCGAGAGCCAGACGATCCGCCAGTATGAGCTTGAGGATTTCATCTACCTTTATCGCGGCTACAAGGCCCTCGGCGGCAACAGCTTCATCGACCGCATCAAAAGCGAGATCGACGAGTGGGAGGTGGTAAGTTGATGGATTGGGCCGAAACCATCCTCGCGGGCGTGTGCGTGGTCTGCATGACGCTTCTTGGCATCGACCTCTGTAAGTCCGCGCGGGAAAAACTCAAGACCATGCGCAAGCGCGACAAATACGTATGGGCGGCGATCTTTAACCTGACGTGGTACTGCATCGTGAGCCTCGTGCTCACCGCCAACGACAAAATTGTGCCGGGCAGCCTGACCGTCGCGTGGTTCGCCGCGTGGACGGCAGAGCTGGCCCTGCTGGCCAACATCAAAATCAAAGGAAAGGATGAATGAAATGAAACTGCAATTCAACGACAAGGTCTACGGCATGGACGGCGTGTACTGGTGTATGCAGTTCGTGTGGTGGTGCTTTCAGCAGGCAGACAAGGCGCTTTTTATGGACGGCGGCAAAAGGCCTCCTGCGGCGAGCTGATGCGCTGGGCGCAGGCACACGGTCAGTGGGTCACCACGGGCTACCGGCCCGGCGACGTGCTGATCTACGACTTGCCCGGCACGGCGTACAAGACCGACCACTGCGGAATCTGCGAGAGCGTCAGCGGGCAGTATGTCACCGCCATCGAGGGCAATACCTCCAACGGCAACGCCGGCAGCCAGTCAAACGGCGACGGCGTGTATCGCCGCAAGTGAAAGCTGTCGCTGGTGCTCGGCGCGTACCGCCCGAAGTACACGGACTATCGCGCGCAGCTCCAAAAGCGGGCGGGGTTGGAGGACAAGACGATGGACTGCCTCGCGGCGTACAAGTACGGCAGCGACCTGATTCGCAAGCTCGCAACGATGAAATAATTTGCCCGATTCGGGCAAAATTCAAAAGGCTGTGTCCAGCGTGGGCACAGCCTTATCCATGACAACATTTTTGACAACAAAACGGTTCCAAAACATTCCGAAACAGCACAAAAGTTTTCGCCCCTATCTTCTGAGACAAAATTTTGGGTGCTGGGAAAACGAAAAAACCTTGAAACTACAGTAGTTTCAAGGTTTTTCTTGGCGCGGAAGAGAGGATTTGAACCTCCGCGGCGCTTTTTACACACCCTACTCCCTTAGCAGGGGAGCCCCTTCGGCCACTTGGGTACTTCCGCAAATGTCGAAATTCTTCAGCCGATGTTCCATTTGGCGGAGAGAGTGGGATTCGAACCCACGGATGCTTTCACATCGCCGGTTTTCAAGACCGGTGCTTTCAACCGCTCAGCCATCTCTCCATGCTTGTGAGGAGCCGGCTCACTCTCAAACGCAAGTGTTATCTTAGCATATTGTGGGGGTACTTGTCAAGGAGAAAGCGCGAAATGTTTGCCGTAAATTAGAAAAACCTTTCGCGTGAAAAGAACTTCTCGGCAATGCTTGACCGTTCCGACGTTTTTCGATACAATATATCAATATTGTGTCCGCATGAAAGAGGAAAGGAGACCTGCCCATGCTCACCCCTCCCGAGATCGCACGGAGCCTGCTCGCCGCCGGCGAGAGCAAGGCGCGGCTGCCCCTTGGAAAGATGCTCCTGCTCGCCATATTGGCGGGAGCCTACATCGCGCTCGCAGGCGTCGGTGCGACGGCGGCCGCCGTGACGGTAGAGAGCGGCTCGCTTGCAAAGCTCCTTTCGGCCTGCGTGTTTCCGGCGGGACTTTCCATGGTGATCCTCGCGGGCAGCGAGCTTTTCACCGGCAACTGCCTGATGGTGATGGCCCTGCTGGAGCGCCGCATCACGCCCGTACAGCTGCTGCGTAACTGGCTGACCGTCTACCTCGGCAATGCCGTGGGCGGTGCGGCGGTGGCCGCGCTGGCGGTCTACAGCCACACGGCCTCGCTTTTCGGCGATGGTCTGGCGCGCTCGATGGTCTCCATCGCGGAGAGCAAGGCGGCGCTCGGATTTGGAGACGCTTTCCTGCGCGGGGTCCTGTGCAATTTTCTGGTTTGCCTCGCGGTGTGGATGGCGGCAGCCTCCAAACGCGCGGAGGGGAAGGCCATCGCGCTCTTTTTCCCCATCCTGCTCTTTGTCCTCTGCGGCTATGAGCATTGCATCGCGAACCTGTACTACCTGCCCGCCGGTGCGTTTGCCGCGGCGGAGTACGGCATGGAAACGACGCTGACGCTTGCCGGCTGTCTTAAAAACCTCGCGGCGGTGACGCTCGGGAACCTTGTCGGCGGCGCGGCGCTCGGAGTGGGCTACCGCTTCGCTTATCTCAAAGAATGATGCGTCGCCCCTGAAATAGTTTGCGCAGAAAACGAAAAAAGACACACCCCAAAGGTGAGTCCATGCTTATCATAGCACGGCACCCTATGCAATGCAAGAGAAATTTTTTCTCTTGCAGCAATTTTGTGGACAGCGCCAACACATTGCTCGGATATTGGAAAAAGCTTGAACAATATGAAGTCTTGACGTCGGAAACTTGCAGAGGTAGAATCTATCCATATTTTTTGTAAATAAAAAACGAATAAGGAGGTTCGTAACGATGAGTGAAAAAGATCGTATTCCCGAGCTGTTTGGTTCGATGTCCTTTAATGAGGGAACGATGGAGCAGTATGTTCCGCATCAGGCGATGGAAGTCTGGCGCGACTGCCTGAAAAGCGGCAAGCCGCTGCCGCTGACCGCCGCGAACGATATCGCCGAGGCCATGAAGACCTGGGCGCTGGAGCATGGCGCGACGCATTTTACCCATTGGTTCCAGCCCTTGACCGGCATCACCGCCGAAAAGCACGACAGCTTTATCAACCCCATCGGCGGCGGCAAGATCATCATGGACTTCTCGGGCAAGGAGCTGGTGTGCGGCGAGCCCGACGCCTCGAGCTTCCCCTCCGGCGGTCTGCGCGCGACCTTTGAGGCGCGCGGCTACAGCGCATGGGACCCCACCGCCTTTGCCTTCATCAAGGACGGCAGCCTTTGCATCCCGACGGTGTTCTGCTCCTACGGCGGCGCGGCGCTGGACAAGAAGACCCCGTTGCTGCGCTCGAACGAGGCGGTCAACCGCGAAGCGGTGAAGCTGCTGCATCTTTTCGACAGCCAGAAGGACGTCAGTAAGGTCACTCCGCAGGTCGGCCCCGAGCAGGAGTATTTCCTCATCGACCGCGAGCTGTACCTCAAGCGTGAGGATCTGCGGCTGTGCGGCCGCGCCCTCTTCGGCAGCAAACCGCCCAAGGGCCAGGAGCTGGACGACCACTACTTCGGCGTCATCCGCCCGCGCGTGGCGGCCTTTATGAAGGAGCTGGACGAGGAGCTGTGGGAGCTCGGCGTGCTCTCCAAGACCAAGCACAACGAGGTCGCCCCCGGTCAGCATGAGATGGCTCCCATCTACTGCGACGCAAACACCGCCAACGATCAGAACCAGCTCGTCATGGAGACGATGAAGAAGGTCGCCGAGCGCCACGGTCTCGTCTGCCTGCTGCATGAAAAGCCCTTTGCCGGCGTCAACGGCTCCGGTAAGCACGTCAACTGGTCGCTCTCGACCGACACAGGCGAGAATCTGTTCTCCCCCGGCAAAACGCCCAGCCAGAACGCCGTGTTCCTGCTTTTCCTCGCCGCCTTTGTCAAGGGCGTGGACGAGTATCAGGAGCTGCTGCGCTGCTCCGTCGCCTTCGCGGGCAACGATCACCGTCTCGGCGCGCAGGAAGCGCCGCCGGCCATCATCTCCGTCTTCCTCGGCTCCGAGCTGCAGAGCATCATCGACGCCATCGTCGGTGAGAGCGACTATACCGAGACCGAGCGCAAGACGCTGCGCATCGGCGTGGACGTGCTGCCCTCCATCCCGCAGGACACCACCGACCGCAACCGCACCTCGCCCGTGGCCTTCACCGGCAACAAGTTCGAGTTCCGTATGCCCGGCTCCAGCCAGTCCATCGCCGGCCCCGTTACGGTGCTCAACACCATCATGGCGGAGGAGCTCAGCCAGTTCTACGCGGTGCTCAAGGAAGCGCCGGACTTCAACAAGGCGCTGCACGACCTTGTGCGCAAGGCGTTCATCGAGCATGGCCGCATCATCTTTAACGGCAACGGCTATGAGGAGGCGTGGGTCGAGGAGGCCGCGCGCCGCGGTCTTGCGAATCTGCGCAGCACCGCCGACGCCCTGCCGACCTATGTTCTGCCCAAGAACGTCGAACTGATGATGAAGCACGGCGTTTACACGAAGGAGGAAATGCTCTCCCGCCACGAGATCCACATGGAGAAATACCGCAAGGTCATCCACATCGAAGCGGCCACCATGGTCGATATGGTCCAGCACGAGATCCTCAACGCCGCCTCCGAGTATGAGAGCAAGCTCTGCGAGACGATGCTGCGCAAGCACGAGGCTGCGCCCGAGCTGCCCTGCCACGTCGAGAAGTCGCTGGCCAACTCCATCGGCATCCTCAACGACAAGCTGCTCGAGCAGACCGTAACGCTCAAGACCGCGCTGGAGACCGCGCCCGTCGGCGCCTCCGGCGAAGAGGAGATGCGCTATTACCACGACGTTGTCGCCGCCGATATGGACGCGGTGCGCGATACCGTCGACCGTCTCGAGACGCTGACCGCCGGCAAGTACTGGCCGTATCCGACCTTCTACGATCTGCTTTTCTCCGTTTGATCCCCAAAAGGAACGCTCTTTGAGCGTTCCTTTTGAAATGATTTTTCCAATTTATTTGTGTTGTGGAGGAGAACATGAAGTACATTTTTGTCACCGGCGGCGTGGTGTCCGGTCTCGGCAAGGGCATCTGCGCGGCGTCGCTCGGCCGCCTGCTGAAGCAGTGCGGCCTGCGTGTGAAGAACCAGAAATTCGACCCCTATCTCAATGTGGACCCCGGCACGATGAGTCCCTACCAGCACGGCGAGGTCTTCGTCACCGACGACGGCGCGGAGACCGACCTGGACCTCGGCCACTATGAGCGCTTCGTGGATGAGGCGCTGAACGCGAACGCTTCCGTCTCCTCCGGCAAGGTCTACTGGAGCGTCCTCAACCGCGAGCGGCAGGGCGGCTACCTTGGCGGCACGGTGCAGATCATTCCGCACGTCACCGACGAGATCAAGAGCCGCGTCTACGCCATGGACGACGGCGAGACCGACGTGTGCATCACGGAGATCGGCGGCACGGTGGGCGACATCGAGAGCCAGCCGTTCCTTGAAGCGATTCGTCAGGTCGCGGCGGAAAAAGGGAGAGGAAACGTCCTCTTTATCCACGTTCCGCTCATCGTCTCCATCCCCGGCAGCGGCGAGCTCAAGAGCAAGCCCACGCAGCATTCCGTCAAGGAGCTACTCTCCCTCGGCATTCAGCCGGATATCCTCGTCTGCCGCACGGACAGCCCGCTGCCCGACGATGTGCGCCATAAGATCGCGCTGTTCTGCAACGTCGAGCCGGAGTGCGTGATTCCGAACGTCACGGCCTCCACGCTCTATGAGGTGCCGCTGCTGCTTGAGGACGCCGGCCTCTGCCGCGAGGTCTGCCGCAAGCTCGGCTTTGACTGCGGCGAGCCGGATATGAAGGCATGGACGGCGCTCGTCGAGAAGATCAAGCACGCGCACAAACAGGTGACCATCGCGCTCGTCGGCAAGTATACCGGTCTGCACGACGCTTATCTGAGCGTCGTTGAGTCGCTCTTCCACGCGGGCACGGCCTGCGACGCACAGGTGACGATCCAATGGGTCGATTCCGAAACGCTGACGGCGGAGAATGTCGCCTCCGTTCTCGGCGGCTGCGCGGGCGTGCTGGTGCCCGGCGGCTTCGGCGACCGCGGCATCGAGGGCATGATCCTCGCCGCGCAGTACGCGCGCGAGAACGGCGTGCCCTATCTCGGCATCTGCCTCGGTATGCAGATCGCCGTCATCGAGTTTGCGCGCCACGCCGTCGGCTGGGCCGACGCGCACAGCGCGGAGTTCTCCTCCCTCACCGCGCACCCGGTCATCGCGCTGCTGCCCGACCAGATCGGCGTGACCGCCAAGGGCGGCACGATGCGTCTCGGCAAATACCCCTGCGTGCTCGGCGAGGGCACGAAGGCGTATGCCGCCTACGGCACGCGCGAGATCTCCGAGCGCCACCGTCACCGCTACGAGTTCAATAACCTCTTCCGCGAGGAGCTTGAGCGCGCGGGCATGACCTTCTCCGGCACCTCGCCGGACGGCTCGCTCGTTGAGATCGCCGAGCTGAGCGAACAGGATTGGTACGTCGGCTGCCAGTTTCACCCCGAATTCAAGAGCCGTCCTGACCGTCCGCACCCGCTCTTCACCGGCTTCGTCGCCGCAGCGCTGCGCAAGGCAGGCAAATAATAGCGAAGGGACGGAGCCGTATGGCTCTGCCCTCTGCATGAAAAAAGAGAACCGCCGCGCGGTTCTCTTTTGCTGTATTCAGCGGTTTTTCAGACGCTTGTCGCACTTGGCGGCGAGCTTCGTGCCGACGCTCTGGAAGAGCTGCACGAGCAGAATGAGCAGGATGACCGCCACGTACATCACGAGATATTTGTAGCGGTAGAAGCCGTAGTCGATGGCGATCTTGCCGAGGCCGCCGCCGCCGATGATGCCGCTCATGGCCGAGTAGCCGAGGATGGTCGTGAGCGCGATGGTGAAGTTCTGCAGCAGAGAGGGGATGCTCTCGGGGATCATCACCTTGCAGATGATCTGCATGGGCGTCGCGCCCATGCTCTGCGCGGCCTCGATGATGTTGGGGTCCAGCTCACGCAGGCTGCTCTCGACGAGACGCGCGACGAACGGAAAGGCCGCGATGACGAGCGGAACGATGGTCGCCCTGGTGCCGACGGTCGTGCCGATGATGAGGCGCGAGAGCGGAAAGACCATGATCATCAGGATCAGGAACGGAATAGAGCGCAGCAGGTTGATAAGAACGTTCAGCACGCTCATCAGCCAGCGGGGAAGCGGCAGCACGCCGTCCCTTTCGCCCACCACGAGCAGCACGCCCAGCGGCAGACCGATCACGATGGCGAAGGCCGTGGAGAGGAGCGTAACATAGAAGGTTTCCCAGATGGCGGAGAGAAACTGCGTTTGCAGCGCCGCGGTCAGCTCCTCGATGGACTCGGGAGAGAAAAGATTACTGTACACCGACGCTCGCCTCCTCGACCTGAAGATTTTCGATCCCGCTCAGAAATTCCCACGCACGGTCAAACTGCGCCGCGGGGACGCCGAGCAGCATACTGCCGTAGATCTCCTCCGAGAGCTTCTGCGTGCTGGCGGAAATGACGTTGGCCGCGATGTTCTCCTCCGTCGCGAGGCGGGCCACCAGCGGGATCGAGGTAGTCTTTGCGCTGCGGAAGATGAGGCGGATGCGGCGCTCCTGCGCGGGATCGGACACCGTGACGTCCGCGCCGCCGGGGAAAACAAGGTGGCGCGCGGCGGCGGATTTCGGCGCGGAGAAGACGGTGGAAACGAGACCGTCCTCCACCACCTCACCGTCGTCCAGAATGGCGACATGGTTGCACACGCTCTTCACAACGCTCATCTGGTGCGTGATGATGACGACCGTGATGCCGAGCTTTTTGTTGATGTCGCCAATCAGCTCAAGAATCTGACGCGTCGTCTTGGGGTCGAGCGCGCTGGTCGCTTCGTCGCACAGCAGGACCTTGGGGTTCGTCGCCAGCGCGCGGGCAATGGCGACGCGCTGCTGCTGACCGCCGGAGAGCTGCGCGGGATAGGCCTTCGCCTTGTCGGGCAGGCCGACCGTCTCCAGAAGCTCCTGCGCGCGAGAAGCCGCCTCACGGCGGCTGACCCCTGCAAGCTCCATCGGGAAGCAGACATTATCCAGGCAGTTCCGCTGCATGAGCAGATTGAAGCGCTGGAAGATCATGGTAATGTCGCGCCGCGCAGCACGGAGCTGCGCGGGCGACATGGTATCCAAACGTTTTCCATTGACGATGACCTCGCCGGAGGTGGGGCGCTCGAGCATATTGATGCAGCGCACCAGCGTGCTCTTGCCAGCGCCGCTCATGCCGATGATGCCGTAAACGTCACCGTCCGGAATGGTCAGGGAGATATCCTTGAGGGCTTCCACCCGCCCACCGGCGGTCTCAAAGACTTTGCTGACGTGCTTGAGTTCGATCAAGGAATTCTCCTCCTTTCTTTTATCTTACTTCAGGGCGTCCAGCGTGGTCTGCTTGCCGCCGTAGAGACCCATGGGCTCGACGTGAATGGCAGCGACGGAGACGATGTGGGTGCCGTTTTCCTTGTTGAAGTCATCAAGATAGGGGGTGTGCTGGAAGTAGTTGGCGTCCACGGTGCCGTCCTCCACGACGGTGTTGGGCACAACGTAGTCGTTGTAGGTCTGAATGTCGAGGGTGATGTCCTTTTCGGCAAGGATCTCCTTGGCGACCTCGAGGATCTCGGCGTGGGGCGTGGGGGATGCGGCGACGGAGATGGTCTGACCCGCGAGCGCAGCATAGTCAACGCTGGCGTCGTAGCCGTCGCCCGGATTCTCGACGGTGCTCACGACCGCACCGTCATACTTCTCGGCGATGTAATCGGCGACCTGCTGGCTCTCGAGCGCGGCGACCAGAGCCTTGACCTTGTCGCTGGACTCGTTGCCTTCCTTGACAGCGAGGATGTTGGCGTAAGCGGAGGCGGAGCCTTCAATGGCCAGAGAATCCTTGACAGGATTCAGACCGGCGTTGATGGCGTAGTTGGAGTTGATGACGGCGTAGTCCACATCCTTGAGGATGTTGGGGATCTGCGCGGCTTCGGTCTCAACGATCTCGACGTTGTGAGGATTCTCGGCGATGTCGTTCTTGGTGGCGGTGATGCCGGCGCCGTCCTTGAGCTTGATGATGCCGTTGGCTTCGAGCAGCAGCAGGGCGCGGGCTTCGTTGGTGGTGTCGTTGGGGACTGCGATCTGAATGGCGGCGTCGGCCTTTTTGCCGCAGCCGGAGAGAATACCGAGGGCGAGAACTGCCGCGAGGGCAAGAGAAATGAGCTTTTTCATGATTTTATTCTTCCTTTTCTTGATTTTGATATTATTTGAATGATTTTTGATGCGACGATCCGCGGTCACATTCGACCGCTCATGCGGGAACACGAACCGTGCGGACACATTCGCTCTTTCAACAGCTTGAGCATCGTGTTTGACCTCCTTTGCTTGGGACGCTGTTAGTTATACACGATGCTTCGCCATTTGTCCAATACGCTATAAGGATAATGAGTTATAGGCGCAAACTATAGCATAGTGCGTTTCATATATTCCGATGGCATAATATCGAGACATATATTGACGATATGAACAAAACAGGAGGGTATCAGTTGGATAAACCGCCCTGTGCCGCGTGAAGAAATTCCTGCATTTTCTCGATATACAACTTGCCGACGCTGCTGAGGATCTGGTTTTTCTTCACGATATAGCCGACCTTCATCACGCCGTTGATGGGGCTGTCGTCCGAAAGGGGAATGACGCGGTAGTCCCCGCCGTTGAGCTCCTCGCACACGATGCCCGAGCAGAGCGTGTAGCCGTAGAGCCCGACCATCAGGTTGACCATCGTGGCGCGGTCGTTGACCTTGACGGTCTGAGAGTAGTCGTTCATGGACGACAGCTCCTCGGAAAAGTAGAAGGAGTCGTTGCCGCCCTGCTCAAAGGAGAGGAAGGGGTAATCGCTCAGCTCCTCGCCGTGGATCTCTGCGCGGTCGGCGAGCGGGTGGTTTTTCCACAGAAAGACATAGGACTTGCAGTCCATCAGCTCGTGGAACTCAATGTCGTTTGCGCGGAGGATCTTCGTGATGACGTTGCGGTTGAAGTCGCTGAGGTAGAGGATGCCGATCTCGCTGCGCAGGCTTGCGACGTCGTCGATGACCTCGCGCGTCTTGCTCTCGCGGATGGCGAAATCGTATTTGGCGGTGTCGAAGCTCTTGGCCATCTCCACGAAGGCCTTGACCGCGAAGGAATAGTGCTGCGTCGTCACGCCGAACTTCTTTTTCAGCTCGTTGGGATGCGCGTACTTCTCCGCCAGCGTCTCATACTGGTGGTAGACCTGTCGGGCATAGTCGATGAACTCCTGTCCGTCGTTCGTCAGCGTCACGCCGCGTCCGCTGCGGTGGAAGATGGTGATGCCGAGCTCACGCTCCAGCTCCTGCATCGCGCCGGTGAGCGAGGGCTGGGCGATGTAGAGCCGTTCCGCCGCCTTGTTCATCGAGCCGGTCTCGGAAATGACGATGGCATAGTGGAGCTGTTGGAGCGTCATGGGCGTATTCCTCCGTGTACAGAATGAAGAAAGTATAGCATACGGGCGGACAAAATTCAAGCGCGGCGGGCGCTGCGCTTGAATTCCTACAAAGTATATGGTATTATAGATAAAAAACGGAAGGTGAGCCTATGCGTATCTCGACCAAGGGACGCTACGCGCTGCGCCTGATGCTCGACCTTGCGGAGCATCAGGGAGACGGCTGCGTATCGCTCAAGGACGTTGCCCAACGGCAGGATATCTCCAAAAAATACCTCGAGCAGATCGTTCCGACGCTCAGCCGCGCCGGCTTCCTGCTCACGAACCGCGGCTATCAGGGCGGCTACCGGCTGGCCCGCCGGCCGGAGGACTACACCGCGCGGGACATTCTGCGCCTGACCGAGGGAAGTCTTACCCCCGTGGCCTGTCTGGACTGCGAGGTCAACACCTGCCCGCGCAGCGCGAATTGCCCGACTCTCCCGCTCTGGCAGGGCCTGGACCGTGTGATCGAGGATTATCTCGCGAGCGTCACGCTGCAGGATCTGATCGACCGCCAGCGCGAGCACAGCGGCGACGACTACGTGATCTGAAAAAATAAGCATCCACCCGCCAAGCGGGTGGTTTTGCTTATGCGGGCAAAGCCCTATGTTCCTCGCGCACGCGTCAAACGCGTAAGTACGGTCTGCCAGCTGCGCAGGATTGTTACTTGCCGCCCGTAAACGGGCCGTACTGACTCATGGTAAGTTGCTCACCCATTTCGTCCTCTTTTAGCTGGTTCTCTATATACTCCGCAATTCGGCTCTCATTCTTTCCCACGGTATCTACATAGTACCCCTTGCACCAGAATTCCCTGCTGCGATACTTAATAACCAAGCCGTTACGGGCGCATTGTCGGGATAAGATTCCTCACATGGAATAGCTGTGTAGAAGCCCTGTTAATACTGTGCTTTGCTTACAGGTCACATTTTCCCGTGTGTGATAACTCTGTACATTTCCCTGCTGAAAGCATACACCATAGTGGTGCTCCAAGTGGTGTATGTGGTGCAACTCCAACCTTTCGCACCTCCGAAAGATTGTAGTTAATATTATAATAGTAGAATCTCAGAATTTCAATGGGTTTCAGGTCGTCCCGTAAGGAATCCAGAAAAAACTTCAATACTCTGCTTACATTCACTCTTTATATTGTGCCCGTCTAAAGCGTGGTTATAAACGGATATGCAAAGTTCAATCCCGTACTACGCCACGCCATTAATCCTCTATCACAAGACAATTTACCTTTCCACTGAACGCTGTACAGGCATCTATGGCAATAATTCCGGGACCATAATAGGGAGAGAAGTCCGCATCTTCTCCAAACTCGCTCCCCTTGTGTTCGTATTTGCTATGGCCATACGAAGTATGCCAGTGTCCGCAAACAATGGTCTTATTCTCATCTGCGGTCTGTGCTGCATCCATGCCATTGAACCATCTTGCTTGATTCCATTGCTCACGGTCTGCTTCTCTCCAAGAAGAAATATAGCTGTAGCTTTTATCCCTGTTCGGAATGCTTGGTATCCAGCCATGCGTGAAAACATAGTGTTCCGTCTCAAAGTAATCAAGCATCGCTTGGATAATCTCTTTGTAAAACGGTGTGTCTTTCGCTGCATCGGCAAAATCATAATGGCGTATAGATGCCATCACTGGATCAAAGCCCGTCAACTGGAGTGCAGTATCATAAGTTCCGTTTGATTTGTGGTAGCTATATGGCATCCCTGCATCCGTGGTCACAAGCTCCACAAATAGGTCCTCATGGTTTCCACGAATGAGAATTATCTTGTCTTGCTCCATCTGCTCCAATATGAACTGCTGAAGCTGTTTCGCCTCATGCCCTCGATCAAATAAATCTCCGAGCATGATTAACTTATGAGGAGTTGTATCGGAAAAGAAGCCTGCCTTTTCCAAAGCAGACTTCATCTGCGTATAGTATCCGTGAACATCGGAGATAACATAGTAGCGCATAATCCCTTATTCTTCGCCTCTGTTTTCCTTGGATAGTCTGTCGGCCAGAATCAGCTCTTTCATCTTAAAGCAGAGCCATTCATCAATGGTCAGATCAAGCTCGGCAAGGGCAATCACCAGCCGCTTCATCTCATTCTTATCAATTCCAACGTCAATGCTAATTGTATCGTAGTTCTTCGGAAGCTGCAAGATATATCGTGCCTCGTTGCGTTCATATCGCCTGAGTAATTCAGGCTGATCCTCAAAAAACTCTCTGACGAAATCGTTCATGATTGCGCCATCCCTTTTTGTGTACGAAGACTGACGCCCTCAACTAACGAGAATACTGCTGTATCAAATCCTGAAGGAGTTCCCCCAGAAAATCAAATCGTTGGAGCAGCGCATTGAGGGCTATCAGGCGGATATTGACCAGCGCAAAAGAAATACCGAGCCCAACGAGGACGGCTTCTCTCCGATGATTATGCCGGGCGGCACGGTAAGGGAAAAGAAGGCCGCCGGCGATGCCATCCTCGGCCTTTGCAAGTCCATGACAAGCCCTGATCCGATTCCCATCGGCCAGTACAGAGGCTTCGATATGGAACTGTCCTTCGACACCTTCAGCCGGGAATATAAGATCACACTGATTCATCAGCTGCGGCATACGGTAACGCTGGGAACGGACATCTTCGGCAACATTCAGCGACTGGACAACACCCTCGGCGCTTTTGAGGAACGGATGGCGGCGTGTGCCGAGCAGATGGAGAACACCCGGGTTCAGCTTGAAAACGCAAAGGCAGAGGTACAGAAGCCCTTTCCCCAGGAGGAAGAGCTTGCAGCGAAAACCGCCCGCCTGAATGAGCTGAACGCCCTGCTCAATCTGGACAAGAAAGAGAATGAGATCGTGGACGGCGAGCGAGGCGAGGAGGAGCCGCAAAAAGCGACCATAGACAGAGAACGCTAAGGAGGCAAACCACAGCGGCAGTGCAGGATATCTGCGTTGCCGCTGTGATTTGCAAGCTGGAAAATACGCCGAGCGTGTGATATAATGGGACTGACAAATCGGAATTTGTGATGGTAGATAATATGGAATGGTTTAATGTTTTTGGGCTGATTTTTATTGCAGTCATTATGATACCCAATGTTGTATTTGCGATTAAATGCAAAGATGGATTTGATAATAAGTGGAACAATAAATATGTTGAGGTCACAGAACAAGTAGGGAGATTGGGTTGTTTCGGATTCATGATAATCAATATTCCGGGAACTTGGTTCGGGTGGTGGTCTGACGAAGCATTTGCACTATATCTGATTGTAGATACCATATTGGTAATGCTTTATTGTGCTATTTGGATTATATGTTTTAAGAAAAACAGCGTTTTCAGAGCATTAGCACTTTCTATTATTCCTTCAATGTTGTTCTTATTTAGTGGGATTATGAGTAGGTCAGTGCTATTGATTATTGCATCAGTATTATTTGCACCAAGTCATATTGTGATTTCATATAAAAATGTAAAATGATATTTACAACTTCCAGTTTGTCGATCCACGGCAGCCTTTCAACAGGCTGCCGTATTCGCTTTTCAGAAGATTTTCATTCGCACATTTGCCATGATGCGCATTTGCGGATACAATGTGGGCAGAAAGGAATGGAGGTGCTGCAAATGCTTCGCCGTAAAGCTGAGAAACGAATTGTTGAGCTGTCCCCTGACGAGGCGCGGCTGTTGCGGGAAGCGCTTCTTGCTTTTCGCAACAAGCTACTTTCTGCCGGAAAGCCAACAGAGGATGTGAACGAGTTGATTATCAAGGTGATGAAATGAGGAGGAGCGCGTTTGGCAAACTTTTATATTTCCGATCTGCATATCGGGCATGAAAATATTCTGCGGTTTGATAACAGACCGTTTGCGGATGTCAATGAGATGAATAACAAGCTCATAGAGAATTGGAACGCCAGAGTACGCAGCGATGACACAGTATACATCCTTGGCGATTTCATCTGGGCAAAAGAAAGCGAGTGGCCATCCATTGTTGGTTCACTTGCCGGCAATAAGGTGCTGATACGGGGCAATCACGATCCCAAGCAATTCAGCGCCGCCACAAGGCGCATGTTTCAGGAAATCACGGATTTGAAGGAAATCAAGGACAGCGGCAAGCATGTTGTGATGTGTCATTATCCAATCCCATTCTTCCGTGCAGGTTTTGCCCCAACTGCGTTCATGCTCTACGGTCATGTCCATCAGACGATTGAATACGAGTATATCGCAAAGCTCCGGCGTGAGGTAAAGGCAAACGCTACCGGTTACGGCACACCGAACGGGAACTTCATCAATGTCGGTTGCATGATGCCGTATATGGACTATACGCCGAGAACACTGGATGAGATTATAGAAGGAGATACGCGCCGCCGATGCCATATTCGTTTTTCAAAAAGGTGATATTGTTCTCGGAAGAATCCTGTTTGAGAAACTGCTCATAGATGCGGAATTTGCCCTGATGGATGCCGCTGCCCCGTGTCAGAATGGCGTCGATATCCTCCTGAGAAATAGTAAAAGCGGAGGACTTTTCTTCCTCCGCTTCTGCGATGATTTCCTGTTGCTGTTCAACTGTGAGGAGCGTTACGCGTAGATCAGGTCGTTCAGAATCACTTCCTCCGCCGAGTGGCGAATGGAGTTCATCATCTGCACCCATCGCATCTGATCCTCCGCCTTCAGCTGCTCCGTCACTCCGTTCAGCGCCTTCATCTGCTCGGTCAGGTCGTCCAGCATCTTCTGTGCCTGCCGGTCCACCTCCTCCAGATGACTGTTCATTGTTCCGTTCAGCAGCATCCCGGTGTAGATCCCATCCCGGTGCTCGCGGAGGAATGTCCGCCGCAGCATTCCATACTTCCCAAGCTTCGGGCTCTCCGGCACGGTCAGATCGGGAATCAGATAATCCCCCTGCATCGTATAGGTCAGTTCCATGTTCGTTGCTCCTTTCCTTGTTTTCCGTTCGGTTCTTATGATACGCAGAAGTACCCTCCTGTGCAAATGTGCGAATCTTCCGTCTTTCTTCCTTCTCCATTTCCTTGACGGTTTCGCCCATTTCCCGGATGACCATCTCAGAAATATCGCTGACTGCGGCACCGAGCACGGAGATAACCTCCACGGTGTTGAAGTCAAAGAGATGGCTGAAATCCTCCCGGTCAAAATACTGCCTTGGCTCATAACCTGCACGGGAGAGCGCCATAAAAGCGACGCTGCTTTTCAGCGTGGTTTTCAGCCATGCCTCAAGGCTTGTGTCATCCAGCTCCTCCAGAAAGCTGCCGGCTTTGACAGCGTTCAACTCCATGAGATAATCTGAAAGATTATCCTCCACGGCATAACCGGAAATATCCATGAGAAGGTGCGGGAAATCTCGCGGCTCCTCCACATCGCCGAAGCTGGCCTGAAGGCTTTCCGATACCGCATATTCGTACTCCGGCTTCATCTGCCAAAGGGTGATGTTCCTTCCGGCACGGCTGTTGGTGTCGGAGATATCAAAGACATGTCTCAGCTTGTAGGGAACATCTCTGTCGATCAGCAGCGCGATGCCTTTCGTGCCCTTGTTTACCCATCTGCCGAGTTTATTCCATGTGTCGATTTCCGCACACGCCGTTGCATACTTTTCCGTTGAAAGCCAAATAGTCCAGTCTGGCAATATAACTTTCGCTCGGCAGTGCGTGGTTCATCGTGCCTCACCTCGCTCTCTCTGCCTGGTTGGAAAGCTCCAGCCGTACACCTTCCCGATCTCATCGCCAAGCCTGCGGGTGACACGGACAATGTCTGCCCTGGTGGCTGTGCCGTTGTAGATTTTTTCCTTGAGCCGGTCTTTCTGCGCCTGGGAAACATTGTCCTTATATACCCGATAGAGATAATGGTTTGTGCCGTCATGGTGGGTGTCATCGCACCGGAAGTCTGGAAATGTCAAGAAATGTGCAGTCGGGAAACACCCAAAATCTGAAAAGCTCGGCGGCATCGGATCAGGCTGCCGTCTGCGCCTGCGCCCACTCCCGGTACTTCGCAGGCGGCAGTCCCAGCGGGTTGCGCGTATAGATCCTAACGCGGTTGTAGTAGATAAAAACATAGCGGAAAATGATCGTTTTGACTTGTTCTCTCGGTAGCTTGTATGCCGCGATCTGGTAGATCTTCTCTTTTTTGAGCGTGGCGAAAAAACTTTCCATCCGTGCGTTGTCGAAGCAATGTCCGGTGCCGCTGAGGCTTTGTATCATGCCGCAGCGAGACAGCTCGGAACGAAAGGCTAAGCTGGTGTATTGACTGCCGCGATCCGAGTGGAACACCGCTC
>Ga0256405_10004219_pt1 | contig 27433 bp, 19 predicted proteins | sample RumenRJG_02DNA_FD_189096 | JGI IMG/M metagenome (GOLD analysis project Ga0256405, IMG submission 189096) | Bovine rumen microbial communities from Lethbridge, Alberta, Canada - RJG_02 | ecosystem: Host-associated > Mammals > Digestive system > Stomach > Rumen | place: Canada: Alberta... | reverse complement strand
AGGACTGGGATTATCTGCAGGCCTCTAACAACTTCCGCTTTATGACCACCAAGCCCTCAAACGTAGGTCTCGACCGTGGTATCTATAGCGGACCGTTCGATGCCTTCACCAACTATATGAACATTCTTGGCGACTTCATCAATCGTGTCAACGCTCTCTATCCGCTCGACATCGATAACGACGAGCTCGAAGGCCTCCTGACAACCATCAAGAATCAGGGCGACGAGATTGAGATGAAGGATAAAGAGATTACCCGTCTCAAGGCTCGAATCGAGAAGATGGAGGGTAGCGAGAAGAAGTCGAAGGCCGCAGCAAAGCCTAAGGCTGCAGCCAAGCCTAAGGTCGAGAAGAAACCAGCAGCTAAGAAAGCTCCAGCAAAGAAAGCCGAGGCAAAGAAATGAGAAAGATTCTTTGCATAGCCGCTGTGACAGCTTTGCTAGTGAGCTGTGGTGGTAAAAAACAACCTCATGCAGAAGTAACTTCGGGTAGCGTTTTCGCTCCCGAAGTTATTGCTGATACCGTACAGGCCGAAGCCCTTACAGGTCAAGCCTATACCATCGATATTCCCTCGGGTTGGCGTGCTAGCGATGAAGGTATGTCGGGCGACTCGTGTAAGCTCCACCTGCGTAAGGCTCCTTACACCGACGTAATCATAACCACAGCCCTTAAGCTTAAGCCCGAGGCTTATGTAGCCCAGCGCGAGAAGGAAGGCTGCAAGCATCGTCCTGATGTAGAAGTATACGGACGTGTGTTCTCTGTTTACGATCGTACCGATAGCGATGCCAATATCATCCTTTCTGTAGGCACTCCGTACGAAGACGGCATGTTTATGATGACACTAAAGGCTGGTCCACAGCGTCTCCCTATGGAGGAGACTCACGCCGCTATGTACGAAAATATGAAGACTCTACTTGAACGTATCGTCTTCAGATGATTTTTTATTTATACGGAAAAATTTTGCATTATGAAACTTATAAGTTGGAACGTGAACGGCCTTAGAGCTTGTGAGGGAAAGGGTTTTAGTGATACTTTCCGTGAGTTGGACGCTGACTTCTTCTGTCTGCAGGAGACAAAGATGCAGGCAGGGCAGCTTGACTTGCAGTTCCCCGGCTACGAGAGCTACTGGAACTATGCCGAGAAGAAAGGCTACAGCGGCACGGCTATTTACACGAAACATAAGCCACTGAGTGTGAGCTATGGCATCGGTATAGAGGAACACGACCACGAGGGGCGCGTAATCACACTGGAGATGGAGGATTTCTATCTGGTGTGCTGCTACACGCCAAACTCGCAGGACGGCTTGAAGCGTCTGGACTACCGAATGACATGGGAGGACGACTTCCGCAACTATCTGAAAGGACTTGATGAGAAGAAGCCTGTGATATTATGTGGTGACCTGAACGTGGCCCACGAGGAAATCGACCTTAAGAATCCGAAGACAAACCGCATGAATGCCGGCTTTACGGATCAGGAGAGAGAGAAGTTCAGCACGCTGCTGGCTTCAGGATTTACCGACTCGTTCCGCTTTAAGTATCCAGAGCAGGTGACATACTCGTGGTGGAGCTACAGATTCCAGGCTCGACAGAAGAACGCAGGGTGGCGTATTGACTACTTTGTGATTAGCGACCGTCTGCGTGAGAAGATGGACGATGCCCGTATACATACAGAAATACTGGGCAGCGATCACTGCCCAGTAGAACTTGAAATTAATTTTTAATAATTAATTATTTTAGAGGCCGAGGCCCTTCTTCAGCTTGTCGGCACCAGCGTCGATGGCTTCGTTAGCCTTCTTCTTGGCGTCATCCTGAGCTGCCTTAGCAGCATCCTCAGCGGCCTTCTTAGTGTTATCTACGGCATCCTGACCAGCCTTCTTGGCATTCTCAACAGCAGCGTTGGCTGCATCAACAGTCTGATCGACAGCGGCCTGACCTGCATTCTGAACACCACCTACTGCGGTAGCAAGTGTGTTGACAAATGTCTCGGCAGGAGTCTCAGCGATGGCTGTTACAGCAGCTGATACAGCAGCGTTATCGCCAGCAAATGCCTTAATCTGCTCGGCGTTGGTCTTAAGGAAATCCTGTACTTTGGCAACATACTCTTTGGCAAGTTCGGGGTTGGTGGTGAGGAACTCCTTAACCTTCTCCTGAACGGTGGCAAGAACCTCCTGGAATTTGGTGGCATCCTTTGCCTCAATCTGCTCAGAGAGTGCGGCGGTAATCTCGCTTACAGCCTCGTCAACATTAGCGGCATCAACGTTAACACTATCGGTAACCTCGGCGGGAGCCTGAGTCTTGTTACCACAAGATGCGAAACCAAGGGCTAAGCAAGCCACTACTGCGAAAAGAATTTTTTTCATAATGCTTTGATTTTTAAGTAAAACAATAAAATTGACTTGATATGTGGTAACAAAAGTACATTAAAATAGAATATGTTAGCGCAATACTTGCTACTTTTTTGTTTTTTTTATACTTTTGCACAAGTTTTTCAAGATAACAAGGTTATAATAGAACGATGATGACAACATTTGCATTCAAGCCGAAACTTTTGACGACTCTTCGGCACTACAACAAACAACAGTTTACCACCGACCTGCTGGCCGGTATCATAGTTGGTATCGTGGCGCTGCCATTGGCCATCGCATTCGGTATCGCATCGGGTGTAACACCTGAGAAGGGTATCATTACTGCCATCGTTGCTGGACTGATAGTGTCGGTGCTGGGAGGTTCGAAAGTGCAGATAGGCGGACCTACCGGTGCGTTTATCATCATTATCTACGGCATTATACAGCAGTACGGATTTGAGGGATTGACCATAGCCACGCTGATGGCAGGTGTGTTCCTGATTATGTTCGGTGTGCTGCATTTAGGCACTATCATTAAGTATATACCTTACCCCATTGTGGTAGGATTTACCAGCGGTATCGCGCTTACCATCTTCACCACACAGATAAAGGATTTGTTCGGACTGACTATGGAGAGTGTGCCAAGTGATTTTATCGAGAAGTGGGTGGCATATATCGGTTCGTTTGGCACTATCGACCTGTGGAGCGCAGGTGTGGGTATTGGCTCTGTGGCTGTGATTGCCGCATGGCCTATGATAGCTAAATATAATAATTTGTTGAAAAAACTGCCCGGAAGCCTTATCGCCATTATTGTGATGACTGTGGCTGTGCTGTTGCTAAAGCAGTATGCGGGCGTGGAGAGCGTAGAGACAATAGGCGACAGATTCTCTATTTCGAACCAGTTGCCCGATGCCGAGATGCCCTCGATATCGTGGAACGTGATTAAGGGATTGGTGTCGCCAGCTATCACTATCGCCATTCTTGGTGCTATTGAATCTTTGCTTTCGGCCACGGTGGCTGATGGTGTTATTGGCGATCGCCATGATTCAAACACAGAGCTTATCGCACAGGGTGTGGCCAACTTGGCAAGCCCAATCTTCGGCGGTATTCCTGCTACAGGAGCCATCGCACGTACAATGACAAACATCAACAATGGTGGTCGTACACCAGTTGCAGGTATCGTGCATGCTGCAGTGCTGCTGCTTATCTTCCTGTTCCTGATGCCTCTGGCACAGTACATCCCAATGGCTTGTCTGGCTGGTGTGCTGGTGATTGTTAGCTACAACATGAGCGGATGGAGATCGTTTGCTTCGATTATGAAGAACCCCAAGAGCGATGTCATTGTGTTGGTAGTTACATTCCTGCTTACCGTAATATTCGACCTTACAATAGCCATCGAGGTGGGACTTATCTGTGCATGTCTGCTGTTTATGCGCCGTATGGCCGAGACTACAGATGTTAAGGTTATTAGCGACGAGATTGACCCAGAGGAGGAGCAGAGCGACTTCCAGATGGGCAACCTTGAGCACCTTACTATACCTGAGGGCGTAGAGGTGTATGAGATTAACGGTCCTTACTTCTTCGGAGCTGGTAACAAGTTCGAAGACCTGATGGCCACCATGGGTCATAAGCGTCCTAAGGTGAGAATCATCCGTATGCGTAAGGTGCCTTTTGTTGACTCAACAGGTATCCACAACCTTACTAACCTCTGTGCCATGAGCCAGAAGGAGGGTATACAGGTAGTGCTGTCGGGTGTTAATCCTAAGGTGCAGGCAGTGCTGCATAAGTCAGGATTCGACCAAATGCTGGGCGAGGAAAATATCTGCTCGCACATCAATATCGCCCTGGAGCGCGCTAATAGCTTAGTATAAAATTAAGAGTTTAGATACGGATTGTAGCTCAATTCGTCGCTGATGTTGGTCTTAGGACCATGACCGGGATAAACGGTTGTATCGGCGGGGAGTTGAGCTATAACTTTGCTCAGACTGTTGAGAATTTCCTCGTAGCTTCCGCGTTCAAAATCGGTGCGGCCTATGCTCATACGGAAAAGGGTGTCGCCGGTAAAGGCGGCTTTCTCTTCGGCACAATAGAAGGTTACTCCACCTGGAGTGTGACCTGGGGTGCGAAGAATCTGCAACTGATGGGTTCCAAAGTTGATAACCTCATCGGCAGCGAAGAAATGTCCGGGCTCGGGATAAGCCCAGCGCAATTTTACGCCCGCCATATCGTAGAACTGACCTGAGAGGTTGGTGATGAGCCACTCGTCTTCAGCTGCTATCTCTGGTTTCAATCCCCATGTTTCATAGACGGTGTTGATGCCGAAGTTATGGTCGAAATGACCGTGGGTACACAACAGGTGTACGGGCTTAAGATTGTTATCGTTGATGTAGTTTACAAGTGCATCGCGCTCGGCATCGTAGTAGGCGCCGCAGTCGATGATGACGCACTCGAGGCTATCATCGCTAACCACATAGGTATTCTCCTGAAGGAGATTGAAACAGAATGTCTTGATGTTAAGCATTACAGCGGGAGATAGATTACGAATTTTTCTTTGAACCACTCTTCCTTGAAGAACTGCGATATCTCGGTGGTTTCTACTATCTTATGATATGGCTGCAACTCGGCCTGCAAGTTGCCGCCCTTAAGGCAGAGAACACCATTGGGAAGAGCGTTGCTGGAGGTCTTAGATATGTTTTTGCGCATAAGCTTTACAAGGTCGGGCAGGGGCATTACGGCACGGCTCACGATGAAGTCGTACTTATCCTTCTCGTCCTCGCCACGCAGATGGGTGGGGGCGCAGTTCTTAAGGCCGATGGCATCGCACACCTCCTGAGCCACGCGAATCTTCTTTCCCGTACCGTCGATAAGCTTGAACTGGCACTCTGGGAAGAGAATAGAGAGGGGCACACCAGGGAATCCGCCACCTGTACCGAAGTCGAGAATGCGGGTACCTGGGCGGAAGTTGATAATCTTGGCTATGGCCAGAGAGTGGAGCACATGATGCTCGTAGAGCTGGTCGATATCCTTGCGCGAAATGACATTAATCTTAGTGTTCCAGTCGCGATAGAGTTCGCCAAGAGCGGCAAACTGCTGCAGCTGTACATCGTTAAGATTAGGGAAATATCTGTAGATAATCTCTGCGTTCATTGTAATGACTTTAAAAAGTTGGGTTTGATAATATTCTGCATCTGGGCGTAGGTAAGTATAAGCTGTACAGTGCCCAGTTCGAGTGAAGCAATCTCTGACGGATTGAAGATAAATGTAATGGTATTATCGCCCACAATATAGTTCTGTGGCGTGTACATATCTACCGTTTGCAGATAGCCTTTCTCCTTAAGCGAATCGAGAGTGGTTACCTCTTCGCGCTCCATAAGAGCCTTGAGCAGCATTGGTGTGAGCTGAGTCTCGTAGCCATCAACAAAGATATCGGACGTCTTGATGTAGTCGCCCGTAGTGGTGTAGAAGTTGATAGGCAGCAGCTGATGTATGCTGTTGGCGTGGCCCTCGCTGTAGTCGATGGTGGCAAGATAGGCCAGCGTGTTTCGCGACGTCTGCTCGGTAGAGGTGTTGATAATATAATGGAACTCGTACCATGAGCGCTTTGTGGTGTCGGCGCGATCCTCGTTATATAGAGGCAGCATATGTGAACGATATGACGAACAGTACTGCTCGATGTACTGGTCCATCGCAGCCTGGATGCCGATGCCCTCCTGATTGAAAAGACGGTATACAACCTCGGCATTTATCTTCTCTCCAATCTCGCCGCTCTCCTTTGTGGCACTTGCCATCTTAAGGCTTACGCTACATAGGGGCGATAGCTCCTCGTTGGATAGCTTTACGGATTTCTCGGCCGAAAGCATCTCGAAAGTGAGCTTGCCCTCGTCTTCGTTTCGGCATCCTGTAAGGATGATCATGAACAGCGCGAGAAGAGTAAAATTGAGTCTATTTGACATACTTTTTGCACATATTTTTGCGCAAAATTACACTAAATTCCCGAAAATAGCAAATATCTCGCTAAAAATTAGTAATTTTGCACCCGAATTAATGTCAAACTATTAAAATTGAATGAATTCTCAGAGTACGCCCGTACATATTAGATTGTGGCATAAAGACTTCTGGTTGATGGCAATAGCCAACTTCCTGCTTGCTATGACGGTATATATGCTGGTGCCCACTATGCCCCAATGGCTGATTGAAACACAGCAGCTGGGTATGGTTGATGCCGGTATCGCCATGGGAGCCTTTGGCGTGGGTCTGTTTGCATTAGGCGCATTCATATCGTATCTGGTTCAGCACTTCCGCCGTAACCTGGTCTGCATCTATGCGGTGCTGGCCGAGGCTTTGCTGATAGGAGCGCTGTATTATATCGACGGACTTCACATGCGTGTGAATGATTCGATGGTAATAATTGTGCATAGATTGGCTCAAGGAGCTGCATTTGGACTAGCACAGATGGTGCTTACAAGCACGCTGATTATTGATACAAGTGAGTCGTTCCAGCGAACCGAGGCTAACCACTCGGCAGCTTGGTTCTCGCGCTTTGCACTATCGATGGGACCTATGGCAGGACTGCTGATAGGTCGTATAGCCGGATTCCACTATGTGCTTCTGGCCACCATTGCTTGTGCTGTTGCAGTGGCCGTGCTTGTATTAACAGTAAACTTCCCTTTCCGTGCACCTCAGGATGATATTCCAACGGTTAGTCTAGACCGCTTCTTCCTGCCTCACGGATTCCCGTTGTTCGTAAATCTTCAGCTAGTGACACTGGCTGTGGGAATAATTCTATCTGTGATTCTTGACGAGCACTTCTACTCGATGATGATGATGGGATTTGCTGCTGCAATACTATCGCAGAGATTTGTGTTCAGGGATGCCGAACTGAAGAGCGAGGTGGTAACAGGACTGATACTGATTGGTGCTGCACTACTGATGATGATTACCCGCAACCTGCCGATTGTGATGATGGCCGCTCCGCTGTTTATAGGTATGGGTACAGGACTGATAGGATCGAGATTCCTGCTGTTCTTCATCAAACTGAGCCGCCATTGTCAGCGAGGCACATCGCAGAGCACATTCCTGCTGGGATGGGAGAGCGGTATAGCATGGGGCGTGGGCATAGGACTGGCTGTGTTCCAGGGCGACACCACATCGGCACTCATCGCTGCATTGGTGCTTACCATTGTGGCATTGGCGATGTATCACTTTACGCACAAGTGGTTTACTAATAACAAAAACAGATAAAGCTATGGAGACGAATTGGCGCAAGTTTGTACACGACATGGTGAAGACCCCAAAGGTTAGTACAGGGTCGCGCATTTATGGTGCAGTAATGCTACTGGCAATTATCATAGGTGTGTTTCCACTGATGTTCAGACACTACAATAAGGTGTTCTGGTGGATGGATCTGATATCGAGTCTGCTCTTTATCATCGACTATATCCTGAGATGGTGTACCGCCGATTTCGAATCGAAATACAAGGATTGGCGTGCGTACGTGGTTTATCCGTTTACGCCAATGGCTATTATCGACCTGTTGTCAATTCTGCCTGTTTTCAACATGATATCGCCTACGTTCAAGGTGGTTCGTGTGTCGCGTCTGCTTAAACTGCTGCGTATATTCAAGGTAGTGAGATACTTTGAGCCGCTGATGATTATCGTGGCCGTTATACGCAAGCAGGGAAAAATATTGTGGACGGTGGCTTCGCTGGCGTTGTTCTACATATTTATTACTGCCCTCATTATGTTTAATGCCGAGGAAGACATAAACCCGGTTACGGGCGAACTGCTGTTCCGCGACTTCTTCGATGCATTCTATTGGGCTGCATGTACGCTTACTACCGTGGGCTATGGCGACCTGTATCCAATATCGAATACAGGACGTGTGATAAGTATCCTTTCATCAATCGTGGGTATAGCCATCATAGCACTGCCTTCAGGTATTATTACCGCGGGCTATATGGATGAGCTGAAACAGCGCAAGGAGATGCAAGAGCGCGAAGAGAACGCTCCGTTAGCCTCGGCAGAGTGAGGCAAACGGGCATGTCTCGCAGTGTTTGCGGTCGTCGGTTGGCGTGAACGACAATTGAGGATTGAATATCTCGGCCAACAAATTCTCGAACAAACTTATGTACTCATCTGAATACGTAGCTATATCAGTTACGGGTTCTTTGCCAATGCTAAGTGTCGGGTCGTAATCTTTGCCTCCTGCATGCTGGATGAACAGTAGGCATGGCGACACTTTGTTAGGACTTTTTGAGCGCACGATATGGGCATAGAGGAACGTCTGCAGGAAATAGTCACTATGATCCTTGACAGCTTCAGGGGTGAATATCGAAGCAACATCGGGCAATGAACTTGCGTCGCGGGAACCTGTCTTATAATCGACGACGCGGACCAGTTCTTCGCCCGTATCGGAATTGTATATGCTATCAAGGCGATCGATGATGCCACCAACCTTAAATCCGCCAATCTCTGTTGATTCCCACTTCTCTAGGTCAATAATACGGAAAGGTGTAAAGCGGCGATCTACCTCAAGCAATTGGCGTATGTATTTGATGATAACCTCGCGATTGATTATCTGTAAGCCGTCGAGTGGTGGCAACGGGCGCGATGGGTCGGTAATCTTAAAGAACTCCTGTTTAATAGCCTCGTCTACGGCGCGCTCGATGGTAACCTCTTCCTTAAGCAGCTCCTCGAGCATCATCGATGATATGGTTTTGCCTATAAATGGCGTGTAGATTACTTGGGCCGCCTTGTGGAAAATGTTTCCAAACAAGCGGTTGTCAATCAAATCATCCTCAGTACTATCGGGTTCGGCAATTTCGCACACATAGCGGTAGAAAAATCGCAGTTGGCAACGAAGATAATTGTTGATGGCTGTGGGACTTATACCGCCTTCTTCCTTAGAAAAGCGCTTCTGCATATGTGCTATGACATCTGGTGTCTTCTCGATAGTCTTAGGTGCGTGGAGCTGTGGCGTCTGGCCAGCCTTGAGTGTAAGGAACGAGATGGGTATTTTATTCTCCACCATAAGTTGAAGCATGAAACGCGACATCTCGGCCGTCTTACCATCGCTTGTAGCATTGTTGTAGAGTATGGTAACATCTGATGCGCGTTGCAGCAGACGGTGGAAATAATGCTGATAGATGGCTACCTTATAATCTACGGTGGTCAAGCCGTAAGCCTTACGAAGCGCATAGGGAATGAACGAGGTGTCGTTGACACCGCGCGGCATGTTGCCCTCGTTGCAAGAAAGCAGCAGTACGTGGTCGAAGTCAAGGTTACGCGTCTCGAGTACTCCCATAACCTGGATACCCTCTGCGGGCTCGCCGTGGAAGGGAATTGAGGTTGACGTAATGAGCTGGCCTATAAGACGTTGTAGCGTGATAACGTCTACCATGAGTACGCCGCTGTCAACAAGTCCGCTTAACCTATTAAGTAAGGTGTACATTCGGAACAGACTCTCGGTATCGAGTGGTGAGTCGATGATTGCACTCTTTGATGTGGCAATGGTCTGTGTGATGTTGATGAGCCAATGCAGCAACGGCTGTATCTCGGTATAGCGTTCTTGAGCAAAATCTTCGGGCATGATGCTGGCATAAGGATGGCGCTTGATGCTCTCAACCCATCGACGGGTGAACATCTGCTTGCGGAGCGAGTAGCCGTGAACCTGCATATTAATTAAGGTGTTGATGAGCGAGGCTATAGATGTCTGGCTTAGCGGATATCCGGTAGTGATGTTTACCTTGTCAACACTTTCTGGTAAGCAATGAATAACCGTCTGCAGCAACCCCTCGTTACAGAGTACGATGGCTGTATGGCGACCATCCTTTATGCGTTCGGAGTTAAGCCACTCGCTTATGTATCGTGCCTGAATATTCTCGGTGGGTGCCGAGATGTAATTGATATGCTGCGGTGGAACCTCATCGGTATCCTGATAGAAAATGGCCTTGCCTTGTTGTTCAAGTCGGCGGAAGAGAGTCTGTTCAACCTGTTGCAGAAGGTTGAAACCAATAAACACATATGTATCGTATTCGAACTCGATACTCTCATCTGTAACAACTTGGCGATAGAGGGCACCTTCGTAGGCCAGCTGCTTCTCAGCCAGTTGGGCGTTGAACTGATGATAAATCTCGCCAATATGACTCCATAGTCGAAGGAATCGCTCTTTGAGCTCGGAGTTGTGTTCTTCGCTGAAGTTACTAAAGAAACGCTTTATCATCTCACGCTGTTCGGACGTGAGATATGAGGTGTCGTCAAGCTCGTGGATGTCGCGCAGATTGGCAAGCACCTTATCAGCTGGTGCCATATTCTTGTCGAGATCGTCAAAATCGGATAGAAGAAGCTGTCCCCATCCGTAGAAGTGGTCGAGAGTTTCGTCGATACCTGTGCATGCGGTGAATACACGATGTAGCTCGCACACAAGGAGTATCGGATCGGCAACCTGTAGTGACGAGTGGCTACGGAACAAATCGCTGATGGTGATATAAGATGGGCTCCAGATGGGCTTACCTGCCAATCGAGCCAAGTGCTCGTTGAGGAACAACGATGCACGCTTATTTGGGAACACCACCGCTACGCGCGAGAGGTTGGTGCCATATCGGGAGAGCAGGTCTTCTGCTACATGTTCAAGAAAACTCTTCATACTTCTTCAATTTTGTTACTATAGACATACCACAGGTAGCCCTTGATGTTATGATGGCCCATCGACAAGAGCAGGTCCATATAGCGGCGCACCTGAGTGTGATATTCCGGATCGGGGTGACCAAACTTGAAGTCAACCACAATCCACTCGTTGCCATCAGTCATCACGCGGTCGGGACGATGCTCGCAAACCTCGCCATCCTCAACAGAGAGAATGGTACACTCGTTGAATAGAGTCCAGCGTGGCGAGAACCACGAAGCTACGCGTGGGTCAGAGAGTCGTTTGCGGAGCATGGATGTGATGCGCTCGGCGGTCATCTCCTCATCGTAGAGAATACCTTCGAATTGCAATCTCTGTAGTGCTTCAGGAATATCCTTTTCTGTTTGGATGGTAGAGAATATCTCGTGGAGTATGCTACCTGCCTGTATATATCGGCGTTGCTGGTCGATATCCTCGCCCTCGATGAAATCGCGGCTGCGATTACTTTGGCGGAAGTTAACCTTGCTGTCGTAAGTGCGGATAGAAACACTGATAGCCTCTGACTTCTGAAGGAAGGGGTTGCTGGATTCTTTTTCATTTTTCTGGCTTGGTAGCTCGGGTTGGCTTGTTTGACAAGTTCCGTACTCGAAAACAATAGCAGCCTCATTATTCTCCATACCCTCTAATTGAGCCTCAGGCATTGATTCTGCTACAAGCGGTAGACACAACTCGATAAGTGCCGAACGAGAGTTCTTTGCACCACGCTTACCTACTACATAAAGGCTCTTGGCCGCACGGGTAAAGGCTACGTAGAGCAGGTTCAGATTGTCGACTGTGTTCTGCAGATGTTCGTGCAGATATTCCTTCTCATATATTGAACCCATCATCTTTGGACTATAGTCGATGGGAGCGATAGGTAAATCGTTGAAAGGTGCCTCGTCAGGTTTGCACCAGATGATATTATCGCTATATTTCTCCAAGGTCCAATCGCAGTATGGAATAATGACGTGGTCGAACTCAAGACCCTTTGACTTGTGGATGGAGATGAGTCGGATGCCGTTTGTCTCGTCGCTCTGAATGGTCTTCTTGCTTAGGTTTTCTTCCCATTCGGTAAGGAACGACTGTATGTCGGTAGTGTTCTCGTTTACGTAATTGGCCAAATGGTCGTAGAACGCGCAGAGATAAGCTCCCTGGCCCTCAAGAAGGTGCAACTGGAAGATTGAGTAAATCTTCTCGGCAAGTTCATAGAGTGGCAAGGTGAGTAATTCGTCGAAGTGGCCGATATAAGCCTCTGGCAGGTATTCGTCAAGGTTGTTGCCAGCAATCATGAACTGATCATCTGTTAGTTCCTTGCCCTGAACCGTACAAAGCCAAGTCTTTACGATAGCAGCCTTGGTGAGTTGGTCGTCGGGGTGGAGTAGCAGATGCAATGCTTGAATCATAAGGCATACAGCACTCGATGCTTCGAGACGGAAAGCTTCGTCGCTCACAATGCTAACCTCGGGAAGATTCTCGAGGAAATACTGGGCGATAAGTGGAATATGATTATTGTATCGTACAAGGATGGCGATATCCTTTTGGCTCACTCCTGCATCGATGAGCTCTCTGACATATTCTACCGTATGCTCTAAAACGGATTCCTGGTATTCGTTATTGGGCAGCAGCTCAATAGTAACACGACCTTCGTCCTTCTTGTCATCTGGCACTTTCTGCTCAACATCGGCATAAGCTTTTTCAAGTTGTTCGCGCTCGTCGCACTCAAGTTCTTCAAGGGCTTGGTATTCTACCTTTGCCGCATGGCGGAAGAAGGTGTTATTGAAGTCGATAACGTTGCGTGTTGAGCGGTAGTTGGTAGAGAGCGACTTGATCTCCATAAGCATGGAGTTGAACTGATTCTCGATGCCGTTAAGCAATCGCCAATCGCCCGAACGCCAACGATAGATACTCTGTTTAACATCGCCCACAATAAGATTGCTGCCGTCTTCATGGCTCATTGTCTCGGCAAGCAGCACCTTGAAGTTCTGCCATTGTATGGTAGAGGTGTCCTGAAACTCGTCGATCATTACGTGTTGCAGTTGGGTGCCAATCTTCTCGAAGATGAATGGCGAGTCGCTACCATCAATAAGCGAGTGGAGCAGCTGTTGAGTGTCGCTAAGCAAAAAGCGGTTCTCCGTCTCGTTTATCTCGCGTACCTTTTTCTCAATGCTGCTTAGCAATCGGAGTTGGTTGAGATGGCGCAAGGTGAGATTTGACGACTGGAAGATTTTCCATTGCTTTTCCTGAGCCTCGACCGCACACTTCAATATCTGTATCAGCGAAGATTCTACCACCTGTAGCACAACATCGCGACGTGGGTTGGTTTTGGGACACCACTTCTCAATGTTCTCCAAGTGGTTGGCCACTGTTGTGGTGATGATGCTTGGATCGAATGTTCCCTTGCGCAGCTTGTTAAAGAAGCTGGCTATACCACGTTGTTTGCTCGACAAATCGTCGACGTTCAGACCTTCGCCCTCAAGTGTGTCGAAGAACGATTCGCCTATTTCCTTCATGTATTCTTCGGCTGCTTTGCGCAAGTCGCGAAGACAAGTGGTGTAGTTCTCGAAGAATCCTGCCTCACCCATCTTCTGTTCGAGTGTAATGCTCACCTCTTTATAATAGTCCTTGAAGATGTTCTGTCCGAACTTCTTTATCTGGGCTATTACATTCCACGATTTGTCGTCGGAAATGTTCTCCATAATGTACTTCAAAATCCACTGAAGCATAACGTCGGTGGTGGTGAGGTCTTCAATCAGTTGGTCTACCGCCAGCTCCTCAACCTGATAGTCATTCAGTCCGATACGGAGGTTGGTTGTGAGGTCGAGCTCGCGAGCCATGTTGCGTAACACACTCTGGAAGAATGTGTCGATGGTTTCTACGCGGAAGTAATTATAGTTATGTGTAAGATTGTTGAGTGACAAACCTGCACGCTCGCTGATAACGTTTGGCTCGAGGCCCGTTTTCTCTTGAATGTTCTTAAGATAATTATTCGATTCGGGAAGCTGTTTACATATGCCGTAAAGCTGACTCAGAATGCGCATCTTCATCTCCTCGGTAGCCTTGTTGGTAAAGGTTACGGCAAGGATGTTGCGATAGCTCTGAGGATTCTCTACAAGCAATCGGATATATTCGGTGGCAAGTGTAAAAGTCTTTCCGCTTCCTGCACTTGCTTTATATACTGTGAGTGGTTTTATTGATTCGTTTACCATCTTCTGAAAAGTTCAAATTCAACTTCTACACCTATTCGTTCGAAATGGGTGTTCTTGAAACTTGCAAAGGCACCTACAGAGATGTATCGGTTGGTGAAACCATAACCAAGTTCGAAGTATGGGCGTGAGCGCTCAAGTAATACACCACTAAGGTAGAAGCGCTCTTTCTCGATATACTTGCCCAAATAAGGAATCCATGTTGCTGCCATCATGGGCGACTCGTATGATATGTTACCTCGGATGTAATAATCCGACTCGTTATAAACACGACTTCCCAACAACTGGAAGTTACCGCTCCAGTCGTCGTCCCATCCTTCTGGAAGATTCTCGTCGCGGAAATTAGCAAAGTCAACAAAAAGATTGTCCTTCTTGTTTGTATAAAGTCCACCACCAGCTCGCAGGTTCAGAACCCTGAGTCCTGGTATCTTCTTCTTCCATTGTGCATCAACCTCCCAGCGCTCGTATTCTAGGTCGGACTTGTTTACGCCCTTGATACCGCGTTCGTAGTCGATAGAGATGAGTGGACCGCGATTGAGCCATGGCAGGAACTTGAATCCTATGGTAGGTGCGAAGCTTCGATATTCGGTTGGCATGTCGTATTGGCGCATCAAATCCTTGTTTATAGCTGTGCGCCGATGATAGATAAATCCGGTCTCGATGTCGAACCAGTCGAACAGCATGATGTTGTTGGTCACACTGAAAATCTGGTCCTTGAACTTATCCATGTCGGTATTATCGAAATTGATAGTATCCTGATGCTCCTTGTTGATAACATCCATCACACTGGAGTTGCTGATACGGTTACCGTTTCCAAATACAATCTCGGCATATCCGTTACGCTTAGGGTTATAGGTCATTCGTAACGGTGCGGTAAAGTAGAACTGATGGTCCTTGAAGGTATAACCGAAAGTAGGATTCAGCGTAAGATAGCGGTAAGTAGAGAATCTGTAACGCGAACGGAAGCGCATCTTGTATCGTACACCTCTATCGTGGCTATAGCTCAGGTAGAGCGGATTGATGATTGGCGACATACTGAAAGATGCATCCTCGGATTCCGCACTAATAGGGGTGATGAGGTTATCGCCAATTGTATCCCAGAAAATTCTCTTCAAGAGCCTCTGTTTCTTGGGTGTGGTGTCTTGTGCTTGTACCAAGGAATCCTGACGATGCTTAATGTCGTAAGCCTCGTAAATCAGCTTGTCGGCCTCAGAGAGTTGAGTAGGTCTGACTTGATCCATTAACTCTCTGCTTGATGTATTGGTTATGGAATCTGGAAGAGTCTTATCGCAGTGGTAATTGGCATCGAAGAGGGCTGTAATCCTATTACCTACAAATCTGAATGTAGCAGCTGTTGTGCAGCGCGAAGGCATAATCGAGCGTCCGCCTTCCGTTCCTTGGCTAATCTCTGTGCGGAAGGTAAGCATATCGAACTCGCCATTCAATAAGGTGCGGATAATGCGGCCTGTTGAAGTCTCAACGATGGCATAACCGTTAAGAAGCTGGGTATTGTAGTTCTTGGGATGGAAATCAAGACGGGTTGTTCCATCACTCTGCAACTTCTGGGAGTAGCGGTAGTATCGACGGTTACATTTGTTGAAGGGTGACAGCATGTGTCCATCGTAGAGAGCAATATCGTAGATGTTGGGCGTCATGTAATCCAACAATGTTGGCATTGCAGTACGATTGCCCCTGATAGTGCCCGAGAGTACTTGGCTGTTAATATCGTAATCGTGTGCGTTCTTGAAAAGCACTTTGCTATACGATTCACGTATATAATCCCTTGGGTCTTTAGCCATGACATACATCGACGGAATGAGCCATAGAATGGAGTTGCGCTTGTCTACATGATAGCGGATCTTTGCATACACCTGGTCTTCAAGACTATCTATATACTCGGTGTGGGTCTTTTGATATTCAAAGATACGATTAAGTATCAGCGAGTCTTTTTTATTAGTCGCTGATAAACTGGTAGTCATGCCGAGAAGCATGAAGGTCAGTAGTAATTTTATTAGTTGTTGGTCGTATCTCAAGTTATCTTATTATTCTAATTTGTCTTTTAGGTATTTGCCCGTTAGGCTGTCCTTGCATGCTGCGACTTCCTCGGGCGTTCCCGCTACTACCAGACTTCCGCCTTTGTCGCCTCCGTCTGGACCAAGGTCTATCACATGGTCAGCACATTTTATCACCTCCATATTGTGCTCGATAATGAGTATGGAGTGGCCTCTTGCTATCAGAGCATCGAAGGCTTTAAGCAATCTTTGGATATCGTGGAAATGAAGACCCGTGGTAGGTTCGTCGAAAATAAACAGCGTTGGTTCCTGCTTCTCTTGTCCGATAAAGTAGGCCAGCTTTACGCGCTGGTTTTCTCCACCAGAGAGCGAAGACGAGTTCTGTCCAAGTTTTATGTATCCCAAGCCTACGTCTTCGAGAGTCTTCAGGCGTTTAACTATTGTTGCATCGCCATGTTCTTTGAAGAACTCGATAGCCTCGGTGATGGTCATGTTCAGGATATCATCAACATTCTTTCCGTGATAGTTTACATCGAGAATCTCTTTCTTAAAACGGTGTCCATGACATGCCTCACACTCAAGCACCAAGTCGGCCATGAACTGCATCTCTACAGTAATAACACCTGCACCCTTACATTCTTCGCATCGTCCGCCATCGGCATTAAACGAGAAGTATTGTGGCGTGAATCCCATCTGTTTTGAGAGAGGCTGTTCGGCATAGAGCTCGCGTATTGCATCATAGGCCTTTACGTATGTGGCAGGGTTAGAGCGTGTGCTCTTGCCAATAGGATTCTGATCAACAAACTCTATATGCTTGATTGCATCCATATCGCCTTCAAGGCCTAGATATTCGCCTGGGGCATCGCAAGCCTCACCAATACGGCGACGCATGGCAGGGTAGAGGATACCTTTTATCAGACTTGATTTTCCAGAACCAGAAACTCCGGTAACAACGGTCATCACGTTGAGTGGAATCTTAACATCGATACCCTTCAGGTTGTTCATGCGGGCACCTTTGATATTGATGAATCTATTCCAAGGACGACGTGACTTTGGTACAGGAATCTCCTCTTGATGGAGAAGATATTTCACAGTATAGCTCCTAGGCCACTTCTTGAGCGAAGCCTTGTTGACCTCTTTTGCGTCACCATCGAAAACTACCTCACCACCAAGTCGTCCAGCATCAGGACCAATATCTATCAGATGGTCGGCAGCACGCATTATCTCTTCGTCGTGTTCAACAACAACTACTGTATTTCCTAATGACTGTAATTCTTTAAGCACATGAATCAATCGGTCGGTATCTCTTGAGTGCAGACCGATACTTGGCTCATCGAGGATATACAGCGAGCCTACCAGCGAACTTCCTAACGAAGTACACAGGTTGATACGCTGACTTTCTCCACCAGAAAGCGTATTTGAAAGTCGGTTCAGAGTAAGATATCCAAGACCCACATCAAGCAGGAACTGGAGTCGGTTCTTTATCTCAGTAAGAAGGCGCTTCCCGATTTCTGCATCGTGCTCGTCGAGCTCCAGGTGTTCAAACCATTCTTTTACCTTAATTACAGGCATTTGAACAAGATCGGTGATGCTTCGTCCGCCAATCTTTACATAATCGGCTTCTGGTTTCAAACGTGTTCCATGACACTTTGGACAGTTTGTCTTGCCTCTGTATCTAGCCAGCATTACTCTGTATTGTATCTTGTACTGGTTCTCGCGTACCATATCAAAGAAGGTGTCGATACATGGCTTCTCTTCTTTTCCCTTGTCCGAAGGAAGTCCGTGCCACAACCAGTCTTTATGCTTCTGACTAAGATTCATGTATGGCTCGAAGATAGGGAAGTCGTCTTTCGCAGCATTGCGACAGAACCAATCTTTCCACTCTTTCATCCTTTCACCATGCCAGCATACCACACATCCATCGTAGACTGAAAGGGTGGTGTTTGGAATAACCAACTTCTCATCAATGCCGATTATGCGGCCGAAGCCTTGACATTCAGGGCATGCTCCTGCTGGCGAATTGAATGAGAACATCTGGTCGGAAGGCTCCTCGAATGTCATGCCATCAGCCTCGAACTTCATCGAGAAATCGTAGAAGATGGTTGGTGGGAAGAGTAGTCTTAATTCACCATGCCCCTCGTAGAAAGCTGTTTCTGCAGAGTCTACAAGGCGGGCTATGACATCCTTGGTGTCATCAACAGAAAGACGATCGATAACCAGATAAATCTCGCTATCATCGTATTTCCCTGCTTCAAGGTATTCGTCTATACGCTGAAAGTCGCCCTTTACATATATGCGGGCGTAGCCCTCAAGTTGGTATGTTTTGAGTTGTTGTTCTATAGTGCGGCCCTCGTGAAGATGGATAGGTGCCATAACCACAAATCGAGTTCCTTTTGAGAACTCAAGCATCTTCTGCACCACATCCTCTGTTGAGTGCTTTTTAACCTCACATCCACTGATTGGCGAATAGGTATGACCTATGCGGGCAAAAAGTAATCTGAGGTACTCGTATATCTCAGTACTTGTACCAACGGTGCTTCGTGGATTTCTGGATATTACCTTCTGCTCAATAGCGATTGCAGGAGGTATACCACGTATAAAATCGCACTCTGGTTTATTCATCCTGCCAAGGAATTGTCGTGCGTAACTCGACAAGCTCTCTACATAACGGCGTTGACCTTCGGCATACAGAGTATCGAAGGCCAAAGATGATTTGCCGGAGCCACTGACTCCGGCAATTACTACGAATTGGTTACGGGGAATCTTTACATCAATATTCTTTAGATTATTGACTCTTGCCCCTTTTATATCTATAGAATCATTCATTAAATAATACTCTTTACGGCCTCGAGCATACCAACGCTATTGATGAGGTCGAGATCCTGCTTTACCATGTCGTTCAGACCTGGAATCTTGTTCAGATTCTCCTGCCAGATAAACTCGGCTCCCAGAACGCCATCGGCTATCTTTTGTGTATCGCCAGTAGCCCAAAGCTCTTTCAGCAGCTCCATAATCTTCTGGTCGTCGTTGGGCACAATCTCTACACCATCTTCGCGCTTACCACCTTTATAATAGGTAATAATGGCAGCCAGACCAAATACAAGACCCTTTGGCAGTTCGCCCTTGCGCTCAAGATAAATCTTCAATCCAGGCAGATCGCGAGTCTGGAACTTGGGGAACGAGTTAAGCATGATGCTTGTTACCTGATGGTCGACATATGGGTTGTCGAAACGCTCCAATACATCGCCAGCAAACTTCTCGAGCTGGTCTAATGGCAGGTCGAGAGTCTGCATCAACTCGTCGAACTGTACTTTGTGGATATACTGGCCGATAATCTCGTGGTTGCAAGCATCGCGAACGATGTCGACACCACTCAGGAATGCTACAGGACTCAGCACAGTGTGAGGGCCATTCAGCAGGGTTACCTTACGCTTGTGGTATGGCTCCTCTGATGGTACGAAGAGTACGTGCAGACCAGCCTTGTCAGCAGGGAACTCCTTAGCAACTTCTCTTGGTGCCTCAATTACCCACAGGTGGAAATTCTCGGCCTGAACAACCATATTGTCGCGATAAGAAATCTTCTCCTGAATTTCAGCGATATCCTTACGTGGAAATCCTGGTACGATACGGTCTACGAGGGTAGCATAAACTCCACATGCCTCTTCGAACCACTTCTTGAAGTCGTCGCCAAGTTTCCACAGTTCTATATATTTGTAAATACAATCTTTCAATACATGACCATTAAGGAATATCAACTCGCATGGGAAGATGATAAGTCCTTTGGTGGTGTCGCCATTAAAAGTCTGATAGCGACGGTATAACAGCTGAACCAGTTTGCCTGGATAGCTGCTTGCTGGAGCATCGTCCAGCTTGCATGATGGGTCGAATGCGATACCAGCTTCGGTTGTGTTTGAGATTACGAATCGAATCTCTGGCTGGTCGGCCAATGCCATAAATGCTGCATTCTGTGTATAGGGATTCAGCGCGCGGCTGATAACGTCAATACGCTCGATAGTATTAACAGGTTTGCCGTTCTCACGTCCTTGCAGGTTTACGTGGTAAAGGCAGTCTTGTCCGTTCAAACAGTCTACCATTCCTTTTTCAATAGGCTGTACAACAACAACCGATCCGTTGAAATCGGTCTTCTGGTCCATATTCCAGATAATCCAATCAACAAATGCGCGGAGGAAGTTTCCTTCGCCAAACTGAATCACCTTCTCAGGCATTACGCTCTTAGGAGCAAACTGTTTGTTTAGTGGTTTCATAAGTGTATTCTAAATTTTATTTATATCAACGTATCCATGCATCACAGCATAGATTGTAAGAGCTGATACGCTCTTCATACCCAATTTGTCCATAATGTTCTTTCGATGGGTAATAACGGTAGCCAGACCTATATTAAGTTTGTCGGCTATTTCCTTATTGATGTATCCTTGAACAATAAGCGACATTACCTCGATTTCTCTGTCAGATAGAATCTTTCTGTTCAAGATTTCTGGCATAGGAGGCAGGTTCTCGCCTTTGCCGTGGGCATGTTGCTCAAGCATCAAAAGTGAACGTACTAATTCAGACTCTGGTACATTTACGCAAAGACATTTGTAATCAGATAGCTGCGACATTGTGTCGAGCGATAATGTTAGAACAATTGTCTTGCGCTTGTGCTCTGAGAAGAATTGCATGTCTTCCAGCACAACAGCCATTGCTGTGAAATAGTGAAAATAACTATCCGGGTTGTTGGCTTGTAACTCTGACAACGATCCGTATGTGTCAACCGTCATGATTGGCATGACGTTTTGTAGGATAGCCTTCAACCCCAACGCCGAGAGGGTGTTGGGGTCGATGATTGCTATCTTGGGTCTCATATTCATGATAAGAATCCTAATAATGCTCCTGCAGCTACAGCCGATCCGATGACACCAGCCACATTTGGACCCATAGCGTGCATCAGCAGAAAGTTATGACGGTCGTATTCCAGACCTAAATTGTTTGATATACGTGCTGCCATTGGCACTGCGCTCACACCGGCATTACCGATAAGTGGGTTAAGCTTCTTGCTTTCTGGCAGGAACAGATTCATAAGTTTTACAAAACATACTCCTGATGCTGTGGCAATCATAAAGGCCATTGCACCAAGGGCGAAAATCTTGATGGTATTGAATGTGAGGAACTCGCTGGCCTGAGTAGAGCAACCTACGGTAAGACCAAGCAGCATCACAACGATATCATTCAGTGCAGCACCAGCGGTCTTGGCCAGACGGGTGGTCTTACCACTCTCCTTCAGCAGGTTTCCGAAGAACAACATACCCAGTAGTGGCAGACCAGATGGTACGATGAATGTAGTGAGCAACAGTCCGATGATCGGGAACAGAATGCGCTCAGTCTGTGATACTTCACGAGCTGGCTTCATCTTGATAACGCGCTCCTTCTTGGTGGTGAGCAATCGCATAATAAATGGCTGGATAACAGGCACTAGTGCCATATAAGAGTAGGCACAAACAGCGATGGCACCCATCAGGTTTGGTGAGAGCTTTGAGCTGAGGAAGATAGCTGTGGGACCATCAGCACCACCGATGATAGCGATACCAGCAGCCTGTGAAGGCTCGAATCCCATGGCTAATGCCACCATGTAAGCGCCAAAAATACCAAACTGAGCAGCTGCACCTATCAGCATCAACTTGGGGTTAGCAAGCAGCGCTGTGAAGTCGGTCATAGCACCAATACCAAGGAAAATAAGTGGAGGATACCAACCTTGGCGCACACCTTGATAGAAGATGTTCAGCACCGAGTTGTCCTCATATAGTCCTATCTCTAATCCTGCATCTGCACGGAAAGGGATATTACCCAGAATGATGCCCAGTCCGATGGGGACGAGCAGCAGTGGCTCGAAGTCTTTCTTGATGGCAAGCCAGATAAAGAAGGCTCCCACCGCAATCATGATAAGATTTCCTACCGTTGCATTGGCAAATGCCGTATAGGTAAGAAACTCATGAAAGTTCTGTATGATAAACTGTCCTAAATCCATAGTCGTTAATCTTTAACCGATTGTCATGAGGACAGTACCCTCCATTACGCTTTCACCTGGTTTTACGGTGATAGATGTAACGGTGCCTGCGTATTCCGACTCGATGTTGTTCTGCATCTTCATAGCCTCGAGCACCAGAACCACGTCGCCCTGCTTAACAGTGTCGCCAACATTCACCTTCAGGTCGATGATAGTTCCAGGCAGTGGAGCCTTGATGGCCGAACCTGTTCCTGCAGCCATTGGCTTGTCGGCTGCAGGTGCTGCAGCAGGAGCAACAGCCGGACGAGCCACAGTCTTAGGAGCCTCTACGTGAACCTTCTTAAGTGTACTTGTGGGGTTGATGGGCTGCTTCAGCTCAACATCGAAACGCACGCCATTTACAACTACTTTGGCTACGTTTCCCTCCACTTCTTCTATCTCTACGTCGTAATCTACGCCTTGTACTTTATATTGATACTTATTCATAGTCTAAAATATTGAAATTAACGAATCTCTGGTGTTGTAGGTATCCTTGGAGCATTGTGCGATGTTGGGATGACAGGCTTCGAGAAGTGTGTCATCTGGTTCGATTCATCAGTCCATCCAGTATCCTTTGCCTTGATGGTGATGACACCGCTTTCTACATCGTGTACATCATCCTGATACTGCTTGAGTGCCATAGAGATAACGGCGATGTAAACCTCCTTGTCGATACCCTTGGTCTTCAGACCGTCCTGCAGGATGTTTCCTGTAGCGTGAGCCAAGTCGTGAGTAACCTCAACGGTCTTGGTGATAGGCTTGATAGGCTGGGTGTTAACCACCTTCTTGGCCATCTCGATGTTACGCATAACGAGTCCGAAAATCCAGAAGAATAAGAATAGTACGGCCAGACAGAAGAATACGATACCCATAGCCAGCAGGGTTATACCGAATCCATATGGATCCTCACGTTTCAGCTTGGCATCCTTTGTTTCATCGGTCTTGATGAAGTTCTCGATACCAGGTGTAACGTTCTCTGCTGATTTTACAGCCCATGTGTTGGCCGTCATGCGAGCATAACTCTGGTCGGCAGCCAATGCAGGGATGGTTACTGAGTCGATTAATTCAGTGGCGTTACCATTGAAGAATCCCAGCCAGAGTGGTTCTGACATGGGTACGTTGAGAGACAGATGCAACTTACTCTGTGCAGGGTTAGAGTTGCAAAAGAAGATCAGATGCTGGCGTCCTCCTATCTGAGTACGAGTATCACCGCTTGGGATAACGCTCATACGCTTGATACGCTCAGGAACGCTCATCTTTGGATCGAGTACGGACTTGTCTGTAGTAAAATACATACCACGCACGTTGTAAGTTGTGAACGAGGTGTTCTCCAACTCAATCCATGCGTGGTTCTGTCCGTAATCATCCTGAATGCTGGCGGTATTGTTGGTCAGCACCTCGTTAATGCGAATGTTCTTAGCTCCTTGAGCCATCATCGCCGTGGTGCTTACCAGCAATAGTCCGCTTAGCAGGATTTTGGTTCTTTTCATTTTGTTTGTTGGTGTATTATTATAAATTCTAGAGTTTCTAGTTCTGCCAGCATTATCCGCAGAAGAACAGCACAACTATCTGAGCTGTGAAGATTCTGAGGAACATTGCCAAAGGATAAACCGTTGAGTATCCCAGAGCAGGAGCCTCCTTCGAGCAGATGCTGTTAGCGTAGGCCAGTGCGGGGGGATCGGTATAGGTACCAGCTAACATACCTGCCAAGGTAAAGTAGTTGAAACCGAACTTCATGCGTGCGAAAGGACCTACAATCAGGATTGGGATAATGGTGATGAGGAAACCAGTGAGTACATAAAGCAGTCCGTCTCCCTGAACCACAGTCTCAAAGAATCCTGCTCCAGCCTTGATTCCTACTGATGCAAGGAAGAGCACAAGTCCTATTTCGCGTAGCATCATATTTGCCGATGTTGTGGTGTAAGTAACAAGATGAATCTTATAACCATAACGACCAATAAGAATAGCGATAATCAGCGGACCACCAGCCAAACCAAGCTTTACTGGTACAGGCATGCCAGGAATTGCTACTGGGAACATACCGAAGATAAGTCCGATGAAGATACCAACGAAGATGGTTGCGATGTTTGGTGCATCCAAGCGGCGGATAGAGTTACCCATCTTGCCTGCTACATTGTCAACAGCATCCTCAGGACCAACAACCATGATGCGGTCGCCAACCTGCAGAGGCAGAGTAGGAGATGCGAAGATGTCCATTCCGTGACGTGTTACGCGAGTTACGTTAACACCGTAGACGCTAGAGAAGTGCAGCGATGCAAGTGTCTTACCGTTTACCTTAGGATTGGTAATAACAACACGCTTAGAAACCATTGGCTGATCCTGCTGCTCGAAGTCGATGTCGAGCTTAGGTCCGATAAAGGCGGTGATAGCCTCCTGATCGGCCTCGGCACAAACAATCAGCATCTGATCGCCAAGGTGGAAGATAGTATCGCGGTTAGGGATAAACAACTCACCCTCGTGAACCAGACGAGATACTACGAAGTCACGATTCAGGAAGTCGTGAACCTGCAGCAGAGTCTTACCCTCCAAATATTTATTTGTTACCTCAAGGTGCATCTTGTAAGGCTTCTTGTTGGCATTTGTCTCGTCGAGTGCCTCCAAGTCTCTCTCTTCCTTCTCGAGTTTTATCTTACAGATATACCTTACTAATATAATAGCACCGATGATGCCAAGCACACCAAGTGGGTAGGCGCAAGCATAGGCCGATGCAATCTGTGGAGCGTTGTTGCCGAATACGGTAGAAAGGGCCTCGTTGGCAGCACCAAGTCCAGGTGTGTTAGTCACGGCACCATACAGTGTACCAACCATCATAGGCAGATTGGCTGGGTTGTTTGTGTCGAAGAAGATGTAGTAGCATCCGAACATCACAAGGATATTCAGCAGGATGGCGGTAGTTGCCATTGCATTCAGTTTGATACCCTGTGTTCCAAAGCTCTCAAAGAATCCAGGACCAACCTGAAGACCAATCATGAACACAAAGAGAATCAGTCCGAAGTCCTGTACGAATGTGAGAATAGGGGTTGGTGCAGTAAAGCCGATGTGTCCGGCCAGAATACCTGCAAACAGTACAAAGGTTACACCCAATGAAACACCAAAAAACTTAATTTTTCCTAAATAAACTCCAATCGCTATCACAATAGCGTAGAGTAACGCAATATGCGCTACTGAGTCAGTTGTCGTAAAAAGGTCTCTTAACCACTGAAATGATTCCATAAATAATTCTAAATAATACCTATTCTTTAAAATATCTCAAATTTCGAGTGCAAAGTTACTTAAAAATTGCCCATTTCTATCATTTTTGTGCACCAAATTTCGTATAAATAGTGTTTTTTTATTTCTTTCACACTTCAAAATGCCTTTTTGTCTCAAAAAGTTGTATCTTTGTCACCTGTAAGTATAAACTTAAAACAACTTATATAATATTAAACGTATAAAACTATGGTAAACAAAGAAAAGCTCTTTACCGAGTTCACAGCGCCAACCAAACAAGAATGGTTGGACAAGATTGAAGTCGACCTTAAGGGTGCTGATTTCCAGAAGCGCTTGGTATGGAGAACAAACGAGGGCTTTAATGTTCAGCCCTTCTATCGCCGTGAAGATCTGGCGAACCTTAAGACACCAGATGCTCTCCCTGGAGAGTTCCCATTCGTGCGTGGAAACAAGAAAGATTCAAACGAGTGGTACATCCGTCAGAACATCGACGCACACGATCCAAAGGAGGCTAATAAGAAGGCTCTCGACATTCTGAACAAGGGTGTTGACTCGCTTGGCTTCAAGGTTCCAGGAAAGCTGGTTTCGATGGAGACTATTGAAACGCTGCTTGATGGTATCTACTGCGAGTGTGTTGAGGTAAACTTCACTACATGTCAGCGTCATTCGCTTGAACTGGCTGAAATACTGAAGTCTTATTGGCAGAAGAAAGGTTACGATAAGGAAAAGATCGTAGGCTCTATAGAGTGGGACCCCATGAAGAAAATGGTGCTGAAGGGCAAGGACGTTTCTCCAGTGCTCGCATTTGGTCCTAAACTGGCTGAGTCGCTCAAGGAATATCCTAACTTCCGTGGCATCGTGGTTCATAGCGATGCACTCAACAATGCTGGTGCATATATCGTTCAGGAGTTGGGTTATGCTTTGGCTTGGGGTAATGAGTATCTGCAGCAGCTCACCGATGCTGGTGTTGATACCGACCTTGCTGCTAAGAGTATTAAGTTCAACATGGGCGTTAGCGAGAACTACTTCATGGAGATTGCCAAGTTCCGTGCTGCACGCCTGTTGTGGGCTCAGATTGTTAAACAGTACGAGCCAAAGTGCGATTGTGCTTGCAAGATGATTATCAACGCTACCACCTCTACTTATAATCAGACGCTGTTCGACAGCTATGTCAATCTGCTTCGTTCGCAGACTGAGGCTATGAGTGCTGCTCTGGGTAGTGTTCACTCTATGGTGGTTACCCCGTTTGATGCACCTTACGAGGAGGCTACTGATTTCTCTGAGCGTATCGCTCGCAACCAGCAGCTGATTATCAAGGAAGAGAGTCATTTCGACCGTATTGTCGACCCAGGTGCAGGTTCTTATTATATCGAGCATCTTACTGATGCGCTGGCTACTGAGGCTTGGAAGATATTCCTGAAGGTAGAAGAGGAGGGCGGTTTCCTTGCTGCTATCAAGGCTGGAACCATTCAGGACGATATCAATGCCACCAACGTTAAGCGTCATGGCGATGCTGCCAAGCGTAAGGAGTTCCTGCTTGGAACCAACCAGTTCCCTAACTTCACGGAGAAGAGCGAGGGTAAGCGTGCTTACAAGCAGAATTGCGGTTGTGGCGGTGTGCACCATCAGGGTGAAGAGAGCGTTGCTTTCAAGGCTATCGATAGCACTCGCTTGGCTGCCGACTTTGAGGATCTGCGCATCCATACTGAAGAGACCAAGGTTCCTGTGGCATTCATGCTTACCATTGGTAATCTGGCCATGCGTCAGGCTCGTGCACAGTTCTCGTGCAACTTCCTTGCTTGTGCTGGATATAAGGTGATTGACAACCTCGGATTCAAGACCGTTGAGGAGGGTGTTGATGCTGCTCTCGAGGCTAAGGCCGATATCATTGTTATCTGCTCGAGCGACGATGAGTATGCTGAGTACGCTATCCCTGCATTTAAG
>Ga0256405_10004218_pt1 | contig 27437 bp, 21 predicted proteins | sample RumenRJG_02DNA_FD_189096 | JGI IMG/M metagenome (GOLD analysis project Ga0256405, IMG submission 189096) | Bovine rumen microbial communities from Lethbridge, Alberta, Canada - RJG_02 | ecosystem: Host-associated > Mammals > Digestive system > Stomach > Rumen | place: Canada: Alberta... | reverse complement strand
GCGAAGACAGCTATGATATGGCTGACGAGGCAAGACGTAACGCGGCTGTTAAGGTTGTTAAGGAGCCTGCTCTTTCACCGGATCTTGATACGGGTATTCATAAGATTTCAATTATCTGCCGTCTTTCTAAGTTCGATGAACTTAAGAAGGCTCTCAATGAGCTCGGCGTAACGGGTATGACCATGACTCAGGTTATGGGCTGCGGTATCCAGAAAGGTTCTACAGAGCGTTACAGAGGCGCGGTTGTCGATTCTACACTTCTTCCTAAGGTTAAGGTTGAGGTTGTCGTAGGTGAGATTGCTGTAGATAAGGTTATAGAGACAGCTAAGAAGGCTCTTTACACCGGTCACATCGGCGATGGTAAGATTTTCGTATTTAACGTAGCCAAGGTCGTAAAGGTAAGAACCGGCGAAGAGGATATAGCAGCATTACAAGACGTGGAATGACAGTTATAACTATTTGGAAATATTTGCGCTGTTGAAAAATACAGCGCAATATTCTATAATAAAATTACGTATCTTTTCTAAATGGAGGTAATGATGGAGACAGAGTCAATTCCGGAAATCTACGGAAGCCTTGTTTTCAGTGACAAGGTTATGAAAGAAAGACTGCCTAAGGATATCTACAAGGCAGTTATCAAGACAAGCAGAAATGGCACCCATCTTGAGCTTGACGTGGCAAATGTTGTTGCCGCGGCTATGAAGGAATGGGCCATTGAACACGGCGCTACCCATTTCACACATTGGTTCCAGCCACTTACGGGACTTACAGCAGAGAAGCACGACAGCTTCATAAGTCCTACCGCGGATGGCGGCGCTATTATGGAATTCTCAGGCAAGGAGCTTGTTAAGGGTGAACCTGATGCTTCAAGCTTCCCTTCAGGAGGACTCCGCGCCACATTTGAAGCAAGAGGCTATACGGCATGGGATCCTTCATCTCCTGCATTTATCAAGGACAGATCACTCTATATTCCTACAGCTTTCTGTTCATACGGCGGCGAGGCTCTCGATAAGAAGACACCTCTCCTTCGTTCTATGGAAGCTCTTTCAACTGAGGCTGTCAAGGTTCTTCACCTCTTAGGCAAGAAGGAGGTTACCCACGTTGACACCACAATCGGAAGTGAGCAGGAATATTTCCTTATAGACAAGGACATGTACTTAAAGCGTAAGGATCTTCTCATGTGCGGCAGAACCCTTATCGGCGCGCCTGCTCCTAAGGGACAGGAAATGGAAGATCACTACTTTGGAGTACTTAAGCCAAAGGTAGCTGAATATATGCACGACCTCGATGAGGAGCTCTGGAAGCTTGGTGTTCCTGCTAAGACAAAGCATAACGAGGTTGCTCCTTCTCAGCATGAGCTCGCTCCTGTATTCGAGACAGCGAACAAGGCCGTAGATCACAACCAGCTCACCATGGAAATGATGAAGAAGGTAGCTGATAAGCGCGGATACGCCTGCCTCTTACATGAGAAGCCATTTGAGGGAATCAACGGTTCAGGTAAGCATAACAACTGGTCTCTCGTGACCGACCAGGGCGAGAACCTTCTTGATCCGGGCAAGACCCATGAAGAGAATTTCCAGTTTATGGTATTCCTTATGGCTGTAATTTCAGCTGTTGATGATTATCAGGATGTTTTAAGAGCTTCTGTTGCTACCGCCGGAAACGATCACAGACTTGGCGCAAATGAGGCACCTCCTGCTGTTATCTCTATTTTCGTTGGTGACGAGCTTGCGGGATTCCTTAAGGGCCTTGAAGAGGGCCATTTACCTGATAAGGCAGTCAAGACCAAGATGGGTATGGGCGCTACAGTCCTTCCTCACATCACTAAGGATACCACCGACAGGAACAGAACATCTCCATTTGCCTTCACAGGTAACAAGTTCGAGTTCAGAATGCCGGGTTCCTCTCTTTCCGTAGCTGACCCTAACATCGTCCTTAACACAGCTGTAGCTGAGGCTCTTTCTCAGATTTATGACGCTCTCAAGGATGTTCCTGAGGATAAGTTTGAAGAAGAAACCATGAAGTATCTTAAGGAGCTTCTTGCCAAGCATAAGAGAATCCTCTTCAACGGTAACGGCTATTCGGATGAATGGATCGCTGAGGCTGAGAAGCGCGGTCTCTGCAACCTTAAGAGCCTTCCTGAGGCTATGCCAAGCCTCATCGCTCCTAAGAATGTCAAGGTATTCGAGAAGCATAAGGTATTTACTGAGCAGGAATTAAAGTCTCGTTACGACATTTTCCTTGAGAATTACAGCAAGACTATCCATATAGAGTCTCTTACCATGCAGGAAATGGTGCGCAAGGACTTCACAGAGGGCCTTGTAACCTATCTCAAGGCAGTAACCGATGAGACAGCGAAGAAGAAGGCACTCATTCCTGATCTTAAGTGCGAGTACGAGGAGCATACAATCAGAGTACTTGACGAGAGCGAGTCTAAGATCGGCGAATGGCTCACGAAGCTCTCCGCTGATACCAAGAAGGCTGAGCAGATGACAGACAACCTTGAGACAGCGAAGTACTATCATGAGGTTATTCTTGAGGATATGGAAAGCCTTCGTTCTTATGTAGACGAGGCTGAGGCTTATATCCCTGAAGACTATCTCCCATATCCTACATATGGCGAGCTTCTCTTTTCATTAAGATAATATACATCCTTTGCAAGGGCGCGAAGGAAATTGGAGCGGGTGGTATGACTATTTGCGTATCATTTGTTTCAAGAACTTTGCGCTTACGCAAATTAAACTACGCTGCGCAATAAGTTGGTTTAACCGGGGGCAGTGATGTCTCCGGTATTTTTTAAAATAATTGTTTATCAGTTTAAAGTTAGAAATCAGTTAATTATTAGTTTGAAGCCTGTTTGCTATTTCGCAAACGTGAAGAGGAGCGCAATTTATGCAATACGATTACAGTAAGCTCTATGAAGAGCACGACTCCTGCGGTATCGGCGCTGTGGTAAATATCGATGGAACGAAGGATAACAGGGCCCTGTCTGACGCTCTGTCCATCGTCGAGAAGCTCGAGCACCGCGCGGGTAAGGACGCGACCGGTAAGGTCGGCGATGGTGTAGGAATATTGACGCAGGTATCCCATTCATTTTTTAAGAAAGCGGCAGCTAAAGAGGGGATTAAGCTTAAAAATGAAGGCGATTACGGCGTTGGCATGATATTTTTTCCGACGGATAACCTAAAGCGGACATTTGCCATGCGAATGCTGACTGTTATCTGCGAAAAGGAGGGCCTGCCGTTTTTAGGCTTCAGGAATGTGCCTACGAAGCCTGAAATATTGGGAAAGCCGGCCAGGGACTGCATGCCATGTATCATGCAGTGCTTTATCGGCAGGCCTGACAATATAGCCAAGGGAATAGATTTTGACAGACGTCTTTACGTAGTGAGACGTGAGTTCGAGCAGAGCAGCGAGGATACATATATCTGCTCTCTTTCAAGCAGGACTATAGTTTATAAGGGCATGTTCCTCGTAAAGCAGCTCAGGGCATTTTACGATGATCTTCGTGACCCTGATTATAATACGGCAATCGCGATAGTCCATTCCAGATTCTCCACGAATACGACACCCTCATGGAACCGCGCCCATCCTTACAGGATGATAGCCCATAACGGGGAAATAAACACAATCCGCGGTAATATCGACAGGATGCTTGCCCGTGAGGAGACCATGGATACGAAGGTATTTGAAAATGACAAGGACAAGATTTTCCCTGTTGTAAATACCTCAGGCTCCGATTCTGCCATGCTTGACAATACTCTCGAGTTCATGTACATGAACGGCATGGATCTTCCGCTCGCGATGATGACCCTCATCCCTGAGCCGTGGAAGCATGACAGGTACATGACCCAGGATAAGAAGGATTTCTACCACTATTATTCGACAATGATGGAGCCATGGGATGGGCCGGCGGCAATCATTTACTCGGACGGTGACCTCATGGGGGCGACCCTTGACAGAAATGGCCTTCGACCATCAAGATATTATATCACGGACGACAACAGACTTATTCTCTCATCTGAGGTAGGCGTGCTTGATATACCGGCTGAGCACATCGTAGAGAAGAAGAGGCTTGAGCCGGGCAAGATGCTCCTCGTCGATACCAAGAAGGGGAAGCTCATTTCAAATGATGAGATAAAGAAGACTTATTCAAGCCGTGAGCCTTATGGCGAGTGGCTCGATCTGAATCTCCTTCACCTTGACGATATTAAGATACCTAACCGCAAGGTTCCTTCGCACGACCAGAAGATGAGGGACAAGCTCTATAAGGTATTCGGATATTCATATGAGGACGTGCTTCAGACGATTGAGCCTATGGCTGAAAATGGCGTGGAGCCTACTGTTTCTATGGGCCACGACGTTCCGCTTGCGGTATTGTCAAACAAGCATCAGCTTCTGTATTCTTACTTCAAGCAGATGTTTGCCCAGGTCACAAATCCGCCTATTGACTCACTTCGCGAGAAGGTAGTCACCGATACGGCAATTTACATAGGCTCTGATGGCGACCTTATAAATGAGAAGCCTGAGAACTGCCATGTGCTTGAGATAGAGCATCCTATCCTTACGGGAACCGATATGCTTAAGATCAAAGCTCTTGACAGGCCGGGATTCCACTCAGAGACAATTTCGCTTTTGTATTATAAAAATACCTCGCTGAAGAAGGCCTTATCTCAGTTAAATGTGGCGATTGACCTCGCTATTCAGAACGGAAAGAATATTATTATTCTCTCTGACAGAGGCGTAGACGAGAACCATATGCCGATTCCTGCCCTTCTTGCTGTATCGAGCGCTGAGCAGCACCTGGTCCGCACGAAGAAGAGGACGGCTATATCGCTTATCCTTGAGAGCGGGGAGCCTCGCGACGTACATCAGTGCGCGACACTATTAGGCTTCGGTGCCCGCGCGATTAATCCGTATCTTGCTCACGAATGTATTACTGAGCTTATCGATATCGGAATCCTTGACAAGGATTACCATACCGCGATTGATGACTACAACAACGCCATACTTTCAGGCGTAGTCAAGACAGCCGCCAAGATGGGCATTTCAACCATCCAGTCCTACCAGTCAGCGAGAATCTTCGAGGCAGTCGGACTCTCAAAGGAGGTGATGGACAGGTATTTCACGGGTACGGTAAGTCGTGTAGGCGGCATCGGTATCAAGGAGATAGAGGAAAATGTCACTGTCCGTCACAATCACGCCTTCGATCCGCTTGGTCTCGGAGTTGACACGACGCTTGACAGCACCGGCTTCCATAATCTCAGGACCGGCACTGACAAGGAAGACCACCTCTATGACCCTGTCACAATCGTAACCCTCCAGCAGTCAGTGAAGAACGCTAGCTACGAGCAGTTCAAGCAGTATACTAAGATGGTTGACGACCCTAAGAGACTTCATACCCTGAGAAGCCTCCTCTCATTCAAGCCACAGGGAAAGAGCATTCCTATAGATGAGGTTGAGAGTGTTGAGAGCATCGTAAAGCGCTTCAAGACAGGTGCCATGAGCTATGGAGCCCTTTCTGATGAAGCGCACGAGACACTAGCGATTGCCATGAACACACTCGGCGGCAAGTCCAATACCGGTGAGGGTGGCGAGCACGTTTCAAGATTTGGAACTATTAAGAACTCGGCTGTTAAGCAGGTCGCGAGCGGACGTTTCGGCGTTACAAGCGCCTATCTTAACAGCGCTAACGAGATTCAGATAAAAATGGCCCAGGGCGCTCAGCCGGGTGAGGGCGGCAACCTTCCTGGAAAGAAGGTTTATCCGTGGGTAGCGGCTACAAGGTGCTCAACACCTGGTGTTTCGCTCATTTCACCACCGCCTCACCATGATATTTACTCGATAGAGGACCTTGCGGAGCTTATTTACGACCTCAAGAACGCTAATCGCGACGCGCGAATTTCCGTAAAGCTCGTGTCTGAAGCGGGTGTAGGCACTATTTCGTGCGGTGTCGCTAAGGCGGGAGCCCAGGTCATCCTTATATCAGGTTATGACGGCGGTACAGGCGCGGCTCCGGGCTCAAGTATCCATAACGCGGGCCTTCCTTGGGAGCTTGGTATAGCTGAGGCCCATCATGCCCTTCTTGAAAATGGCTTACGTAGCCGTGTAGTTCTAGAGACAGACGGCAAGCTCATGACGGGCAGGGATGTGGCAATAGCGGCCCTCCTTGGCGCTGAGGAGTTCTCATTTGGTACCGCTCCGCTTATCTGCATGGGCTGTATGATGATGCGTGTCTGCAGCAAGAATACATGTCCTGCGGGTATAGCGACCCAGAACGAGGCACTGAGAAAGCGCTTCGCGGGCAAGCCTGAGTATGTCATGAACTTCATGAAATATGTAGCCGAGGATCTCCGTGAGATCATGGCTGAGCTTGGCTTCCATACGGTTGAGGAAATGGTTGGCCGCACGGACTGCCTTGAAGTGAGAAAAGAGCCGGAGGGCAGCAGGGCGAGTACGGTTGACATGAGCCGGATTATCGATACAAGGTACGCTAAGGCCGAGAAGCCTCATTTCGAGAAGGAAGACATATATGACTTCCACCTCGAAAATACGCCTGATATGAAGACTCTTCTGCCTGCCTTTGAGAAGGCGCTTAAGAGCGGAAAACCGGGAAAGAGCAATTCCGTCGATATTAAGATTTCGAGTACCGACAGGGCCTTCGGTACAATTTTAGGAAGCGAAATCACTAAGAAGTACGGCGACAAGCTCCCTGATAATACATTTATTGTAAACGCAACAGGCGGCGGTGGACAGAGCTTCGGCGCATTTATACCTAACGGCCTTACCATAAAGCTTCACGGTGACGCGAACGACGGTTTCGGCAAGGGACTTTCGGGCGGAAAGCTTATCGCTGTGCCTGAAGAGGGAAGCAGGTTCGACCCGGCCAAGAATATTATCGTAGGAAATGTGGCTCTCTATGGCGCTACAAGCGGAACAGCCTACGTAGAGGGTATAGCGGGCGAGAGATTCCTCGTTAGAAATTCCGGAGCGACAGCGGTTGCGCTTGGCTGCGGTGACCACGGTCTCGAGTATATGACAGGCGGAAGAGCTGTAATTCTCGGACCTGTCGGCAAGAACTTCGCGGCCGGCATGAGTGGAGGAATTGCCTATGTTCTTGACGAGGAGCACAACCTCTACAGGATGATGAACAAGGATATGGCGGATCTCACCGAGCTCACCGAGAAGTATGATATCAAGGAATTACACGACATTCTCGAGGATTACGAGAAGGCGACGGGTTCTAAGAAGGCAGCCGATATTCTAGCTGATTTTGAAAATTATATACCTTCGTTTAAGAAAATAGTTCCTAGGGACTACAAGAAAATGCTCACAGCGATAAGCACGTTTGAGGAGCAGGGCATTTCCCATGAAGACGCGCTGCTTGAAGCCTTCAAGGCTGTAACGAGTGAGGACGGCGGCAGGAAGCTCGCCGCATTAAGAGAAGAAAGGAAGCTCTGGCATCCAAATGCCGGTGCCGCGGCAGCGAGGTGATTGAAAATGGGAAAACCTACAGGATTTTTGGAATATGATCGTGCCGAAGACGGGATGGCGCCGGTACGGGAAAGAATTAAGAATTTTGATACTCTTCATACTGAGCTTTCTGAGGAGGAGAGAAGGGAGCAGGGCGCCCGCTGCATGAACTGTGGCGTTCCTTTCTGCCAGTCAGGCATGAAGCTCTCCGGGATGGTGACCGGATGTCCGCTCCATAACCTCATTCCTGAGTGGAATGACCAGGTTTACAAGGGACATTTTCACCATGCCCTAAGTCGTCTCCTTAAGACCAATAATTTCCCTGAATTTACGGGAAATGTCTGCCCGGCTCTCTGCGAGAAGGCCTGCATTAATGGCGAATACGGTGATTCCGTCACGATTCGCGACAATGAGAAGTATATCATAGAGAAGGCTTACGCAAATGGCTGGATGGAGCCGAGGATTCCCGAAGTAAGAAGCGGGAAGAGGGTTGCTGTTATCGGAAGCGGCCCGGCGGGTCTTGCGGCAGCGGATACGCTTAACCACAGAGGACATAATGTAACTGTATTTGAGCGAGACGACAGGGCCGGCGGCCTCCTTATGTACGGCATTCCGAATATGAAGCTTGACAAGCGGGTAGTGGAGCGTCGTATAGAGCTCATGAAAAAGGAAGGCGTTGAATTCAAATTAGGCGTAAATGTCGGCGTGGACGTGACTGCCGAAGAGCTCACCAAGGAGTATGACGCTGTAATCCTCGCCTGTGGCGCGAAGCAGGCGAGGGGGCTTGCGGCAGCGGATCCTGCTAAGGTGAAGGGCGTATTTTTCGCTGTGGATTTCTTAAGTATGGTTACAAAGGACCTGCTTAAGGGTGAAGAGAAATATGGCCTCTCAGCTGACAGTGCTTCTCTTTCAGAGGTTAAAAAGCTTGTTGACGGCAAAAATGTAGTTGTTGTCGGTGGCGGTGATACCGGAAATGACTGCACGGGTACCGTTATAAGGCTTGGAGCGAAGAGCGTTACGGCGCTTGAGATGATGCCGAAGCCGCCTGTCGAGAGAGCAGCGAACAATCCGTGGCCTGAGTGGCCTAAGGTCCTTAAGACCGACTACGGTCAGGAGGAGGCTATAGAAAAATTCGGAGGCGACCCTCGCGTATATGAGACGACGGTAAAATCGGTCAAGACCGATAAGAAGGGTCAGCTTACAAGCATTACAACTGTAAAGGTTCATTTTACGGCTGACAGGAAGCTTGAGGAGGAAAAGGGAAGCGAGAAGGAAATTCCTTGCGAGCTTTTACTTATCGCGGCGGGCTTCACGGGCTGTGAAAAATATACGGCTGACGCATTTAAAGCAGCCCTGACACCAAGAAATGTTATTGAGACAGAGCCTGACCATTATAAGACAAAGGTCGATAAGGTATTTACGGCGGGCGATATGCACCGCGGCCAGAGCCTGGTCGTCTGGGCGATAACAGAAGGCAGGGCAGCAGCCAAGGAAGTTGATGAATTTTTGATGGGATATACGAACATATAAGGTAAGGGGACAGAATAAATTCTGTCCTATGAAAGGAAACAACGGTGGAGAATCCACCGTTGTTTTTATTTGTCGGGTTGTGAGGGCCTTGCGAAATGTGGCACTGAATGTTATAATTATAGAAAAATATGGAGCGTGATATGGGGACCATTAATTACAACATAAAAGAAGAGTTGCGTAAGGATGATCATCCTTACGACAGTGCCTTTAAGACCGTCATGAAAGAGTGCAAGTCCTTGGTATATCATTTGCTGAATGAGACCTTTGGTGAATGTTGCGACAAAGATGATGAAATAATATTTCTGAACGATGAGCACGAGCTTATAAAAGGTACAGGGAGGGCTAAGGAAGAGGCAGATAGTTTTGCTGCTTACAACGACAAAATTATCAGCGATACGAACTTTATCGTAAGAGATAAGGATGGCAATGTTAAAGGCAGATATATATATGAATGCCAGTCTAAGAAAGATGATACTATGACTGTACGAATGGTACGGTACGGCGCAAGAGTCGCATTTGAGAATTTTTATGTTAAGGACGGAGTTCTGCATATTCCATTTCCGGAAGCCGCAGTTCTGTATCTGCGTGGGCAAGGCAACAATGAGGCTGATATTATCACTGCAAAGGTGGATTTTCCTGACTGCAGTGTGGACTACAATATAAAGTCGTTAAGGTTTCAGCGGTATTCGATAGATGAGCTCTTTGAGAAAAAACTGTACGTACTGTTACCGTTTTCATTATTTCTGTATGAAGGGAAGCTCAAAACCATCGATAAAGATGAGAATGAGCGGAATAAGATAGTAGATTTATACAGGGATATAATCACAAGATTGGATTCGGCATCCGAGAACGGTGAGTTGGATTCTTACCAGGCACAGGAAATATGTCTCTTGCTTGAATATGTAACTGACAGCTTAGCGGCGAAATATGATAATGTTAGAAACGAGGTTGATAAAGTTATGGGCGGACGATTATTGGAATTTGACATCACCAAGGTGAAAAATGAGTATGTAAACCAGGGCCGCGAGGCGGGCTTGCGAGATGGTCGCGAAGAAGGCTTGCGAGATGGACTTAATGAGGGACAGATTTTGGGAACGATGGAGACCTTACGTTACTACGGCGAAAAGGATGAGAAAATTATTGACATAGTATGCGAACGCTTTCATCTGACCGAGGACAAGGCAAAGCAATATCTTGCCAAGTGCAAAAAGGATGATGGAGCGGAGGAAGCATAACTATATTTTACTATTTATCTATTAAGGGGTTAACATGAATAAATCTATATATAAATTGTTAGTTGTATTTATTGCTATCACTTTACTTGTAAGCATACCACGTCCATATCGGGTAATGGCTTCAGACGAAGGCGGGAAAACTTACTATTTTGAAGATGTTGTAAATGCCGGAAAGGATACTGGGTATTCTGAGAACAATGAAATTACTAAAAATGATCCTCATTATGGGTGGAAACTGGGTTCTTTTTCCATTAGTGGATATACACAAGAAATTATTAATACTGACGGTACTGTTACCTTTTTAAAAACAGTTGGAGATGAGGTTGCTCTTTCATTTCAGTTAAACCAGAATATTGATAAGCTAAATGATAAAGATAACCTAGTTATAGCTGATGATAAGAACGGCGATGAAAGTCTTAAAAACCTTGAAAAGATTGGCGAAGAACGAATTGGAAAATATCTTATTGTTACGGTAAAAAATAACAATGAGAAGAACGTACAGATATTCGGGAAATTTAATCTATATAAGAACGGAAACCTGCAAAAAGCATATGATAATGAGTTAGCTACAATTAAGGTAGGCGATGCGCAGAAGTTGGCATTTAATGTAAAAATGTGGAATATGATGCCTACACGTTAGATGTCAAAGTATATTTAACAGGAGAAGCAATTGGCGCTGACAAAATATCAGCAACAGCAGGTGAGTACGATGAAAGCAAGAATGGTATACCGATTACTCTTACTAACAATAGCGGAATGTATGTAAAGGGATGCGATTACGCTGTGATTCTAAGATTAAATGGCGAAGTAGTATACTCAAATGTCAGGAATGCTACCGATGTACCTTCTGGCCAGACAAAAGAAGAAATACAGTATCTTGAGAACAAGTGGAATAAGGACACTCAGAAATATGAGCACGTAGCATATGATTCGGTGGAGGTTCATATTCTGAACGTTAGTTCAGTAAATGAATAACAACAGGTAAGACGTGCCCGGTCCCATGAAGCAGATTGTGAACGAGCAAAGCGAAGTTCACAAGACCTTCATGGTACCCGGCACTGGATTTAGCCACCAATGTGAATAGCTATTCCGAGTCAGGCACCGCCCTTCGGGCGAAGCCAGACACGGAAAGGGCGGGAAATGTGCATTTTTGGTGGAAACTTATAATTGATGTCGTTTTGAACTTTTCAGTTCCTTACGGATGTTATCCATTGTTTCCTCTATGGGTGAGGTGCGTCCGTATGCTACATCTTCCTGCGCTTTAGAAAGAATAGAAAGAAGGTCGCAAGCCGGGTCTTCTTTTTTAGCGCTTGGCATTGCTTTTTTTGCGGTCATCATAAGCTTTTCTCTCTTTCAAAAAGAATCATTAGCTGTGATAAGCTATGTAACTTCAGTATAGAAGATATGTTTCGCATTGTCAAGCTTCTTGCATTCCCGCCTCATCTATTGTATAATGCTAAAAGACAGATACATGAAGGCGGGTGATGATGATAAACACTATAGGCTTTATTAAGACCACGGGTAGCTCCGCGGGAGCCCAGGAAAAGATTTATAGGGACGGAGTCTGGTATAAGAAGGACATGCACGGCTACGAGGGACTTGCTGAGGAGCTTTGCTCCGAGATTTTATCGTGCTCAAATGTGGATAATTATGTCATTTACACCAGGTGCGATGTGGATGGAAGGCCCGGATGCAAGTCGAATGATTTTACGGGTAAAGATGAGATATTTCTCAGCTTCCAGAGAATATATAACACAGCCTTCGGAGGTGAGCTTGAAGGTAAGATAAATGTCATGGATTCACCGAAGGAGCGTATTGATTATACTGTTTCAATGATAAAAAATGAGACCGGCATTGATGTCAGTCGATATATTTCGGACACATTGTCATTTGATATGCTGACATTAAATACAGACCGACACATGAATAATTTGGGAGTAATAGCGAATACCGTAACCGGGAAATACAGACTTGCCCCGATTTTTGATAACGGTGCGGCTTTACTTAGCGACTATGTAATGTTCCCGCCGGATATTGATATTAATAATATAAATGTATGCGGCAGACCATTTTCATCGAACCTTGAATTACAGGCCGCTACAGGTGGAATTACCCTGAAATTGGACTACGATAGATTAAATGAGAAATTACAAGCATACAATGATTCAAGAGCACTGAAAGTCTTAGGGATGCAACTTAATAAATACAAGGATATTTTGAAAAAGTAGCATGTAAGAAAGGAATTAATTATTTGAGTTTAAAATATAAATGTCTCGTTATGGACCACGATGACACGGTAGTGAATTCGACTGCGACAGTTCATTTTCCGAGCTTCGTGGAATTTATGGATAAATATTTTCCTGAGAAAAAATTCACTCTGGAAGAATATTTCAAATATAATTTTGATCCCGGCGTGGTAAAATTCTTCAGAAAAATCTGTGGCATGACTGAGGAAGATGTTATTAAGGAGCAGGACTTCTGGCGGGATTATGTAAAGGGCCATGTGCCGAAGGCCTTTCCGGGAATAAAGAAAATTCTCACCGAACAGAAGAGACAGGGTGGAATTATCGCTGTTGTGAGCCACTCCTATTCTGAGTATATTTTACGTGATTATCGTGAAAATGATCTTCCCAATCCCGACATCACATATGGGTGGGAGGTCCCGATAGAGATAAGAAAACCTAAGCCATGGGCCTTAGAACAGATAATGAAAAAATACAATCTGAAACCGGAGGACATGATTGTTATTGATGATTTAAAGCCGGGCTTTGACATGGCAAAGGCTGCCGGAGTTCCATTCGCGGCAGCCGGTTGGGCTAATGATATTCCTGAAATAGAGAATTTTATGCGGTCAAATACGGAAAATTATTTTAAAACCATAGATGAACTGTACGAATTTCTTTTTAGCTAAATAAGCAAATTAAAGCGCTTATTCGTCAATTATCTTACCATCGCGGGATATTACGACCACCTGCCATGGTATGAACTTGCCGCTCGCACGAAGAGCGTTCTCAGCGGCTCTCTGGATACCACCGCAGCAAGGAACCTCCATGCGGACAACCGTTACTGACTTGATATCGTTGTTTGCGATAATTTCCGTAAGCTTCTCTGTGTAGTCAATATCGTCGAGCTTAGGGCAGCCAATGAGGGTAACTTTACCCTTCATGAAGTCCTCATGCATGTTAGCGTAAGCGTAAGCCGTGCAGTCAGCTGCTATAAGCAGCTTAGCCCCGTTATAAAATGGTGCTTCGGTAGGGAGAAGCTTTATCTGGACAGGCCACTGCTGTAAACGCGATACAGGCCTTGCAACCCCGGACGAAGCAGAAGCTTCAGCGGCTCCTTCATTAGCTTCATCAGCGCTGTGGTCAAATGTCATCATTCTTGATCCCGGGCATCCTCCGAATGGGTGATCATGTACCTCGTGGTTAAATTCTTCGTTCATAGCTTTAGCGGCCTCCTTCTTTGCCTTTGCTTCCTTTACCTTTGCCTCGTCATATTCCGGGGCTTCTCTTGTTTCAAATGTTATGGCGCCTGTAGGACACTCCGGCAGACAGTCACCAAAACCGTCGCAGAAATTTTCCCTAACAAGCTTTGCCTTGCCATCGATAATGTCAATCGCGCCCTCGTGGCAGGCATTTGCGCAAATGCCACAACCTGTGCATTTTTCTTCATCAATATGAATTATCTGTCTAACCATCTTTATCTCCTTTGACAGTAATATTTCTTCTTGACTTTATGGATTCATTTTACTATAATCAGAATTGAAAGTACGTTGCCATAGCAACATTAATCAAAGAAAGGAAGATTTTTTTGAATAAGGAAGAAATCATATCAGGGATCATGCTCTTCCGGGGAATGACAGAGGATGAGCTGAAGACTGCCCTTGTAAAGCTAAATAAACGCGAGAAATCGTATAAAAAAGGCGATCTTATCCTGACAGCGGGAAGTATTACCGATGACATTGGTGTTGTTGTAAAGGGGAGTGTCACGATAGAGAGCAACGATATGTGGGGCAACAGGACTGTTTTAAATAATGTTGCCGCTCAGGGCTTTTTCGCTGAAACCTATGCTATACTTAAGGATGAACCGCTTATGGTGGACGCTGTCGCGAATGAAAATTGTGATATATTATTTTTAAATATAGGAGGCCTTCTTCGCGGGAATTCGTTTTCAGAAGCCTGGCAGATGAAGCTGACACGGAATCTCCTTATGATTACGGCCAATAAAAATATAATGCTCTCTAACAGGTCATTTCACACATCGCCTAAAAATGCCCGCGGACGGATCCAGGCGTATCTCAATTCTGTTACGTTAAAGGTAGGTAGTAATGAGTTTGATATTCCCTTTGACCGTGAGCAGATGGCCGATTATCTAAACCTTGACAGGTCAGCCCTTTCGAGAGAGCTCTCTAAAATGAAGAGTGAGGGAATTATTAATTATAAAAAAAATCACTTTGTTATTATACAGGAATAATAACAAAGTGATAATTACATTGGCAGACAGCGGCTATTATTTTACCGCGTTCGCAAGCTCCTTCGCAAGCTTTTCTGCTTCGCCGGGAGCGTACTCCTCATGATCCCAGCCGATATTTACGGTGTCATTTTTAAAGCGGGGAATTACATGTACATGAAAATGGAATACTGTCTGGCCCGCGGCTTCACCGTTGTTCTGAAGGATATTTACTCCGTCGCAGCCTGTAACCTGCTTTACGGCGGCAGCTATCTTTCTCGCTACCTTGAAGGCCTTACCGACAGTATCAGGATCAAGCGAAAATACATCGCTTGCGTGCTGCTTAGGTAAAATAATTACATGGCCCTTTTTCGCAGGCGATGCGTCCATAATTGCCCTGAAATCACTGTCTTCATAGACAGTGTTGGTAGGAATGTCGCCATTTGCAAGCTTGCAGAAAATGCAGTTCTCGTCTTTCATCTTATTACTCTCCTTTTACGTAAAATTGAATATCTCATCAAATATTCTGAGCGTTTTAAAATTTCCCTTGGCAGCTATCGCACCGGACATAAATCCGCGTTGGAATGTTAGCTTGCCGTCGGTTATATCAGTCAGAGTCTGGCTTGAAAGTCTCGCCTTAACCTCGGCATCCTGCTTCTCTCCAAAATATACCTTTAATTTCTTCCCATTTACTTCTATGATTAGGTTGGAATTCTTATCGCTTAGCTCTAACCTGTAGCTGGCGGAGAAACCATCCTTAGGCCTAAAATGATTCCTGAAGCTCTTAATGGTCTCATTCTCGGCGCTGTTTCCGGTATTTCCAAGCATCTGTCGGAACATTTGCGAAAGCTCCTCTATGTCTTCCTTCTGCTTCTTAACGTAGGTGTCGTTGGAGACATATTCCGAAAGCTGCTCACTTTCCTGAGGCGTGAGCGGAAGCTTGGTGCCTGCGTCAAGGTCGCGCCTTATAGAGAGCTCGCTCGATGGAAATGCCGGGCGCTTCTGATTTACCGACCTGTAGAGATTTTCTGCTGCTGTCTCTATTTTCTTGCTGATAGGACCATTTAACTCAAATTCGGTATTGTCCTTGACATAAGAGCAGACGCCTTCGGTGACGTAGCCACCGAGTACCTTCCAGGCTCTGGTGAGGTTAAAGAGGGCTTCTTCTTCGCCAAATGTGGTGCTGGTCACGATAGGCATCATATAGAGACCTGAGAGCTTCTGCTTATCGCCATAAAGCCAGCAGGCATCCAAGAATTGCGCCATGAAGCCGCCGAAACCAAACCACTCCACGACGGACGCGAGAATGACGGCATCGCACTCCTTAAGTGTCTTAGGGAGCATGGAAATGCCATTCTTCTCTTCATAAAGGTTGTAGCGCCGCACTGTTACGTGAAGCTCCGACAGAACATTTGAAACCTTATCGCATACGTAGAGGCAGGGATCCTCTATAAGGCCCCGTCCTCCGTAATAAAGATTGATTACCATTAATTATTTATTCCCCTTCTGCGCCCTATGGCAGCCACAATCAGTCCGACTAAAAAGCCACAGACAAGACCGCCGATGTGAGCCGCATTGTCAACATTTGAATTCGCAAACCCGCCGTAAAGCGAAAATCCGATGAATATGATAAGCCCTCGGCCATTTATTCCCTGAAGCCGTCCGCGGTTTATTAGGAGCGCTGCCGCGAAGGCGCCTACGAGGGCAAATATCGCTCCACTTGCGCCAATAGAGCCGGTCATATTCCCATAATGCATATTATAAAGCATTGAGGCGGCGCTTGCAAGGATTCCGCCGGAAAAATATGAAATTATTGTGCGTATATGTCCCTCTGCGACTTCATATCGGCTTCCTATTACAAAGAGAACCATCATGTTATTTATAAGGTGGTCGACTCCCTCGTGTAAAAACATGCAGGTGAAGAGCCTGTAGTATTCATGATCTTCCATAACAGCAGGCCAGAAATTATCAGCTTCGTTCATAATGTCAGATCCGCGGGGAATCATTATTATATTGAAAACAAAATATATTATTATATTCGCGACTATAAGCGTAAGCGTTACGGCCCACTGACGCGGATTCTCTCCATCGGTTCCTGAGGTTCTTTCCAAATCTGTATTGTTTCCCAATTTTATTAACTCCTTAATGTATTCAAGGAACATTTTAACATTTGCAGGAAAATAATGCAATACCATCAGATAAAAATGACACTTAAAGGAGAAAAATGACCTTTAACCGCGATATTAGGGGTTGTAAAATAATGCTAAAGTATTACGAATTAACCGCTGTCAGTTTGATTAAGAAAGGACTTTTATTATGTCATCACATTTTGTTATGGATAATTATGGAAGGAAGAGCACATTCGCGAGCTTCCTTCCCGGAATCGCCGGAATACATGGAATTCCACTATGGTGCATGTATGTAAACCGCGGCCAGTGCGTGGCAGGCTTCGGGGCTTGTGACAAGGACCATGCTATCATGGAATTCTATCCGGCCCATAAGGCTTACGAGGAGACCCCGCTTCACGGCTTCAGGACATTTTTGCGTATCAGCAATGAAGAGATTTATGAACCATTCAATGTAAGGAATAATTCTGACACGAAAATGGATATAAGTGAGAATACTCTCACCATCGCCGAGGAAAATAAAGAAAAGGGAATTAAGACAGAGGTCACGTATTTTATTTTACCCGAAGAACCGGTCGGAGCCCTGGTTAGAAGAATTAAAATTACAAATATCGGTGAGCGGGCCTTAAATTTCACCCTCATTGACGGTATGCCTGAGATAATACCATACGGTGTAAATGCGGACAACCTTAAGAATATGACCGAGACCTCGAAGGCTTTTATGGAGGTCAAGAGCCTGATGGATAATCTCATTTTCGCAAAGGTCAGGGCAAGTATGGCTGATTCTGCTGAGGTTAAGGATGTGCCCGAGGGGAACTTCGCGGCAGGCTTTACCGAGGAGCTGGACCCTGTAAAGGTTATCTACGATCCCGCAGTTATATTCGGCTTTGATACAAGCCTTGAAATTCCGGCAGGCCTCACTAGGGAAGTTAACTTAGACAAAATAAAAATGCGGAATTCTAATATTTTTCCATGCGCATTTTTTACAAGGGCTGTTTCACTTAAAAATGGCGAGAGCACTGTGATAAACGAGCTCTACGGCGAAGCTGCGTCAAGTGAGATTTTAATTGATTTTGTAAAAAAGAGCCGTCCGCTTTCTTATCTTGATGATAAATTAACAAGTGCTATCGCGCTTACAGACACCCTCACCGATCGTGTCGCGACAGAGACCGCATCGAAGGTTTTTGATGACTACACCCGTATGTGCTACCTCGATAACGGCCTTCGCGGCGGCTTCCCTGTTAAAATGGGAAATAAATCATTTTACGTATATTCAAGGAAGCATGGTGACCTCGAGCGAGATTATAATTATTTTACTACCCTTCCCCAGTACGCTTCGCAGGGAAACGGGAACTTCAGGGATGTACTGCAGAACAGGCGCGAGGATGTCGTCATCTCACCATTTACAGAAGAGAAAAATATCATAGATTTCGCTTCATTAATTCAGCCTGACGGATATAATCCACTGCAGACGGACCCGGAGAAATTTATTATCAGTAAAGAAAATCTCGCGAAGGTACTTAGCAAAAAGGATAAGATAGAAGGCTACACAATTAAATCAGCACTCGAGGGACGGGAATTTACCCCCGGTGAATTATTGCTTGTTCTAGACGGTATCGAGGCCGAAGAAGACCGTAAAACCTTATTCGAAGAGATTATAGGTAATTCAAGGGAAGTGTCTCACTCTACCTTTATAGAAGGCTATTGGTGCGACCATTTCACCTATATTTATGACCTTATAAATGAATATTTGGCAATTTTTCCTGATAAAAGAGACGAATTACTCTTTGAGGAAAGTTGCCTGATCAGGCGACCGGAGAAGAAAATTCTTCCGCGCAAGAGGCGTTATGAAAAAACAGATAAGGGCATAAGGCAGTATCACTTCTTAGAGGATAACAGGGCCGATATTAAATCAGAGTGCCTTGAAAATAAGGACGGCAACCCGATAAAAGTTTCTCTTATCGAGAAGTTAATACTGCTTGATTTAATAAAATTCATGACACTTGACCCTTACGGTTTCGGTATAGAAATGGAAGGCGGAAAGCCCGGCTGGTATGACGCATTAAACGGGCTCCCGGGTATGCTTGGTTCATCGGTTAATGAAGCATTTGAATTGAGACGTTTTATTAATTTTACGATTGATTCTTTAAGCGAGAAGGAAAATATTTCCCTCTCAGCTGAATTAATAGAATTAATTAATGAACTCACCGATTTTTTTGACTGCTCCGAGGATGATGAAGTCTGCGGTGACAGTAATGAGAGCGCCCTCTTGAGATATCTGGGCCTTAATGAAATAAAAGAAAAATATCGGGCTGTGGTTTACGCGGGTATCAGTGGCGAAAAGAAGGCGATTTCCGCAAACGAGGTACTCTGCCTCCTTAATTTGCTTAGAGATATACTTGAAGCAAATCATGAACGCATGGAAAATTATTACGATAATATTGTTACGACATATTTTTATTATGATGTTACTAAATATTCGGAAGTAGATGGTATTTTGCCTGAAGCCTTTGATATAAAGCTTATGCCGGATTTCTTAGAGGGAAGCGTGCATGCGCTTAAGCTATGCAGGAACAGGGAAGAAGCGCTAAGCATTTATCATGCCGTTAAAGGTGGAAGTCTCTACGACAGGAAGCTTTCCATGTACAAGGTAAATTCCGCTCTCAGTGACGCCACCTCTGAAATCGGCCGCTGCCGCTCATTTACGCCGGGATGGCTTGAAAATGAGTCGATATGGCTTCACATGGAGTACAAATATTTACTCGAATTAATTAAGAACGGACTTTATGATGAATTTTTTGAAGACATTAAAACAGCCTTTATTCCTTTTATGAACAGCGATGTTTATGGAAGAAGCATCCTTGAAAATTCATCATTCATTGCTTCAAGCGCGAATCCTGATGAGAGTATCCATGGGAAGGGGCTTGTCGCAAGGCTTTCAGGCTCAACGGCTGAATTCTTATCTATGTGGAAAATGATATTTTTCGGGAATAAAATATTTACCTATGAAAATGGCATATTAACCTTTTCACCTGCCCCGGCCATACCTGAGTACCTGATAAAGGACGATAATACTATGAGCGCCACGCTTTTTGGGACGACCAAAATAATATATCATTTTAGCGAAAAAAGGAATTATTTTCCTTCGACCTATAGCATATATAAGTTCAGATTAAGCTATTTTCGCGGAGATACTGAAGAAGCTGAAGGCGATACTCTTTCCGGCCCGACAGCTGTAAAAATTCGTGATGGAGAGATACGAAGCATAGATATATTTATTAGGTAAAATAAACCCGTACAGTAATCGCTGTACGGGTTATAATTTATATGAATCGTTTCAATCTCTCATGGAGCTCAGGACCTGCGAGGGCCGCGATAATCATTTTAATAAGGTCCTCAATTATAAATGGCGTGACACCTAAAGCAAGCGCCGCTGCGAAGTTTCCGGCGAGCTTTGTCGATGAAACAGCGAGCCACCAGGTTCCGATTAAGTAAGGAATCCAGGTAATTGCTTCCATAACTATTACGGATAATATTCTGTCGCTTATTTTTCTGGTGTAATGCTTCTTAAGCCATAATCCGAGTAGGAAAACCATAGGAATAAAGCCTATAAGATAGCCACCTGTAGGTCCGAATAATTTACCGGCTCCTGCCTCATATCCCGAAAATACCGGAAGTCCGACAAGCCCCAACAGTAAATATATAAGGTAAGCTATCGTTCCCCTCTTTGCGTCAAGTACATACATGAACACGTATATGACGAGGTTGGTAAGTGAAATTGGTACCGGCCCGATAGGAATTGAAATTGGCGCGAGTACACAGAGCACAGCGGTCATAATAGCCGTGGTTGTCATGTTAAGAGCCAGGGAATTAGGCTTCTTTTCCATAGTTTTTGCGATTTCTTTTGGTTCTGACATTTATTTTCCCTCCTTTATTGTGTCCCCTTCTTTAATGGGGACATAATTTATTGTGTCCCCTTACCTTATATAGCGGTACGGTCCATCCCACCGTTCTCCTTCCGGCAATTGCCAGTCGGGAGTTGTGTCTCTCCCTAGCTCAGCTAGCATAGCCTTGTCGCTCTTTATGGTCGAGCCCGAGGTCGTAAGCATATTGCCCGTTATGGAAGCGCTTGCGCCTGATGTAAATGTCGCGCGGCCGTTGTCCTTCATCAGGGCTCTGCCACCGGCGAGGCGGATATCAGCGTCTGGATTTATGAACCTGAAGATGGAGATTGTCCTAAGAATCTCGTCCTCAGTAAGTCTCGGAAGCTTCTCAAGCGGCGTTCCCTTAAGCGGCATCAGAGAGTTAATGGGAATCGAACGGATATTTAGTTCATTTAATGTAAATGCCATATCTATTCTGTCTTCCCAGGTCTCACCCATACCGATTATGCCACCGGAACAGACAGCCAGACCCTCCGCCTGGGCGCGCTTTATATTTTCTATCTTATCCTCGAACCTATGACTCGTGCAGATCTCCGGAAAGAAGCGGCGCGAGGTCTCTATATTGCAGTGAATCCCGGTAATTCCCGCCTCGTGAAGCCTGTGGAACTGTTTAGCCGTAAGGAAGCCAAGCGAACAGCATAGTTCGATTTTAAGTTCCTTATGCATCCTATTTACGATTTCAATTATCTTCTCGAAATCCGCCTTCGTAGGGCCATAGCCTGAATCCACAATCGCGAATCTGTCTACTTCCTCTTCTTCGTTTAAGCGAGCCTGATTCACTATGGTGTCTGCGTCAAGAAGGTCATGGACAGCGCAGCCTGTATGGGCAAATGCTGACTGGGCGCAGAACTTGCAGTTCTCACCGCATTTTCCTTCGCGACCGCTTATTATAGTGCAAAGATCTACCTTGTCGCCACAGAGTGTCTTTCTAATCTTATCGGCGCCGTGACGAAGCTCTGTAAGGTCACAGGTAATGAAAAAATGTAAGTCATCGTCCCTTGTGAGGCGCCTGCCAGCGATGATCTCGTCCGAGAGCTTATCTAAATCAATATCGTTAGCCATATTTATACTCCTTTGTGCCTTCATAGGACACACATTTATATATTATAACCATTTTTGCCTACTTGTCAACCCCCAATCGGTTGACAAGGTTGACGAGATGAGTGAGAGAAACATTTGCAAAAAAGAAAATCAGCAAAAGAAAAAGCCTGCATTAATTCAAGCTTTTATAAAATCAATAATATTGGTATTTCTTCCTGTTTGCTATAGAGCAAATGATGGTAAGTACAATCGAGCCAGCCTCAGCCGCGGTGACGGCAAACCATATTCCGTTAATTCCGAAGAACTGCGGCAGGGTCAGTATCGCTATCACCTGGAAGACTAAGGTCCTCATAAATGAAATAAGAGCCGAAATCGCTCCGTTATTAAGTGCCGTAAAGAAGCTTGACCCAAAAATATTGAAGCCCATAAAAATAAATGAAATGGCGTAAATGTGGAAAGCGTTCGTTGTAATATCGAGCAATTCCTTATTATATCCCACAAATATCATTGACAGAGGTGTCGCGAATATTTCCGCTAACGCCGTCAATATAAGGGCAAACCCAAGTACAATCTGCAGACATTTTTTTAAAAGGCTCTTTAATTCATCGGTATTTTGGGCGCCAAAATGGAAGCTCACAGATGAATTATTATTGTTAGCAAAATAAAATACAGGAATTACTCCGCCTACGACCTGACCGATAACTGTCGCTGCCGCAGCGCTCTCAACTCCCCAACCGATGACACCCATAAAAAGGCCATCAAGGATCATGTTCGTAATTCCCGCCGCTACAGTCACAATGAAGCCGAGATGTGGCTTTTCTGCTGTAATAAAAAATGCCTGGAAGAGGTTCTGAAGCACAAAGGGAACCGAACCTAAAAAACATACCCTTGCGTATGCTACACAGTACGGGAGCATCGCTTCGCTTGCTCCAAGAGCCTTCGCGACCGGCTCGGTTATGGCAATACCTAGGAACATGAATACAAATCCTAAGGCCGACGCGAAATACACCAGGAAAGAAAAGGTCTCAATTGCCTTCTTCTCTTCCTTCATGCCAAGAAGCATAGATACCAAAGCGCTTCCGCCGGTACCGAACACCATGCCGACAGCGCCGAATATCATAATAAAAGGCATTATAAGATTTACCGCCGCGAACTGTGTACTTCCTACAAAATTAGAAATAAAAAAGCCGTTCATTTATGCCGCCGCGTTCACAAAAGCGCCTCTTAGCGACAGGTAGTCCTGGCTCTTCTCATTTTGTGAATACGGGTCATTCTGCTTATACGCTATCTGGGTCCTCGTAAGGCCGCCGCTTGCGTACCGCTTCCCGCACTCAGGACAGGTTGCGTAAGAAATGCTTACGCTTGCGTTAAGAAGCTTCGCGTCATTTCCGCTTGTCTTCGCGACAGCATTCTTAACATGCATACCCTCGTGACTTGCCACTGCCGCCGTACTCTGCTCAGGAGATACGTGGGCAGCGCTCTTAAATGAGACATTCGCCTCATCAGAGCCATCCTTGTAGGTTCTGCTTGCGCATGTCTCGCATTTAACTATCCCTGCCTTCTTAAGAGCCTTTAGCTCCATAGGGTCGACGTCATCCTCGTGACCTGATATGGCAGCGATTCTAGCCTTCTGCGGGTCCGTGATCTTACCGCCCGTTTCGGTGTCAACCGTACCGACCTTCTTTACAGGGTCAACCGGATTTTCGTTTAACACCGGCTTCCCGACACCCTTAACACCGCCTACGGTATTCATGCCATAAGAGCTGTAAGCCCCATAATTTCCGTAAGAATAGCCTCCATAGAGACTTCCGATACTCATAGGATCACCTCCTTAGCCGTCCATAGATATACTTACTTGCATTATAGCACACTTTCAGCTAAATGTAACCCCTAAAATTAAAGCTCTTCAAGTTAAATCTACCTAAAGAGTAGTACATCATACAAAGTTTCATTTTTGTGTTGATTTATTATCACAGATGGTGTAGAATAAAAAAGGAATTACGCTAACGTGAATTGTATTTCTGTTTTGCCGAAGTGAAACGGCACAAAATATGAAAGGAAGCTAACCATGGCAGATTCAACCACAAAGTCAGGCGCGTCAATGAAGGTGCGCAAAATGGGTATCAGCACGAAGATAATTCTTCCTATTACTGTGCTGATTATTATAGTTCTTGTGCTAATTGGCTATACCTCGTATGGCCTCTTAAAGGAGTCACTCACAGGTCAGGGAGGGATTACAGCCGAGGCAGTCGCTAAGGCAGCCGCCGGGAACATTTTCTCCGACAATGTAACAAATTATATCAATTCGCCTAAGAGCGAGGTATATAAGAGCAGCCTTAAAAATGATGTCGACAAGCAGATGAAGGCTAACGACATCCAGTATTTATACATCGTGTATAAGGCTGATGATGGTTACAAGTATGTTATAGTAAATGATGAGTCCATGAATCTTGGAGACGCATATGACGACGACACCAGGGAACTTGATGAGGCTTATACCGGCAAGACCACTGCTGATCGGAAAATAGATACTGAGTCTGAAGATATACCGGTAATCTCCGCTTATTCGCCGATCATGGATAACGACGGTAACGTAGTCGCGGTTCTTGGCGCCGACTACAACGCTCAGTCAATACAGGGCAGGCTTTCTTATTCGCTCAAGTCTACATTTATCATGATATTTGTTGGAATGATAATACTTGTGCTTGTGGCTATTCTCCTTGTCCGTTCTATTTTAAGAAACCTCAACAAGGTCAACAGCCGCATTTACGACATAGCGAATAATGGCGGTGACCTTACCCAGAAGCTCGACGTGAAGAGTGGTGATGAGCTTGAACTTATTGCTGATAACGTAAATATTCTCTTAGGCTTTATAAGAAATGTAATGCAGAACGTCGCGGAGGGGTCCGAGCGGCTTACAGCTTCATCCGAGGGAGTTGTTACTGACCTCACGGAAGCGAAAGATCACATCACAGACGTATCCGCCACTATGGAAGAGATGAGCGCTTCCATGCAGGAGACAAGCGCGACCCTGACTACGATTAACAATTCTGTAAATGCGGCGAACGATTCCGTCGATGATGTCGCTAAGAAGGCAAATGATGGTCAGAGCTTCGCTAAGGATATCATGACTAAGGCAGATGATATCAAGGCGAAGGCGGAGCAGGATAAGGAAGCCAGCCTTGCTAAAGCATCTGAAATGGCAGATGCTGTCAAGGAAAAGATTGAGCGCAGCAAGGAAGTCGATGAAATACGCGCTCTTACCGAAAATATCATCTCCATTACAAACCAGACAAATCTTCTCGCTCTGAACGCTTCGATAGAGGCTGCGAGGGCCGGTGAAGCAGGTCGCGGATTCGCGGTTGTCGCGGATGAAATAGGAAAGCTTGCGGCGAACAGCGGAGATGCTGCGTCTAAGATTGAGCAGGTAAGCCGTGAAGTTATCGATGCCGTAAATTCACTCGCGGATGAAGCCCAGGTAATGATAGATTACCTCACCGAGTCCACGGAAAGTGATATGGATAAGCTCGCGAGCGTAGCAGAAAGCTACAACAATGACGCAGGCAGTATTCATGATATGATGGTTGATTTTGCCGGAGCTTCTGAAGGCATAAAGCAGAATATGAACTCTATCAGAGATTCAATCGACGCTATCAACCAGGCCGTCGAAGAGAGCACAAAGGGAATAACCGAAGTATCAGAGACTAGTGTCGCTCTCACCGAGAAGGTTAGCGGCATAAGTGAAAATGCTGATGAGAACCTTAAAGTCGCCGAACACCTCAATGGGGAGGTTAATAAGTTCAAAATATGATAATGTCAGGGGCCAGATCTAAAGTTCTGGCCCCTTCTTTTTTTAATTTACTGATGATATGAATTTCATAAAGGCTTCCATGCCTTCGGTGTTTCTCTTGTAGACGCCGGCGTCTTCGAGGACTTCGGAGAAGACGAGGCCAATTTCTTTTCTTATTATCTCATCGGCGTTATCCTTGGTAAAGTCAGGATACTTTGCCTTGATCTCGTCGGCCCAGTCGGCGTGCTTAGCGAGGACTTCGTCGCTTCTAAGGTCGGCTCCTGAGAGCATCGCTTCCTTAAGCTTAGCCATCTCATTAAGAAGTCTTCCCGGAAGGACGGCGAGGCCCATAACCTCGATGAGGCCTATATTTTCCTTCTTTATATGGTGGAGCTTAGCGTGCGGGTGGAAGATACCTAACGGATTCTCGGCATCGGTCCTGTTATTTCTTAGTACCAGATCGAGTTCATAGAGATTGCCCCGGCGTCTGGCTATAGGGGTGATTGTATTGTGTTTCTCGCCATCGCTCTCGGCAAGGATTCCGACGCTCTCATCAGAGTATCCGCGCCATGCGGCAAGTATCTTCTCAGCGAGCTCAGCTATCCTCTTCCTGTCGCTTCCATCAAGGCGTATTACTGACATAGGCCATTTTACTATGCCTGCCTTTACGTCCTCATATCCCTTAAATGTAACTTCCTTCTCGACATCAGCCCTCGTCATAGGAAATTCGTAGTGGCCTCCCTGGAAATGGTCGTGGGTAAGGATTGAGCCGCCTACGATTGGGAGGTCAGCGTTAGAGCCAAGCATATAGTGAGGGAATTTCGTTATAAACTCGAGGAGCTTGTCAAATGTAGCCCGGTCTATTTTCATGGGTACGTGGTTTTTATTTAAGACAATGCAGTGCTCGTTGTAGTAGACGTATGGGGAATATTGTAAGAAATAATCCTCACCGCCTAGGGTAATCGGTATAAGCCTGTGGTTCTCCCTCGCCGCGTGGGAAAGGTCACCCGCAAAGCCCTCATTTTCACGGCAGAGGGCGCACTTGGGATAGCCGGTCTGCTTCATGGTCTTTGCTGCGGCTATGGCCTTAGGGTCCTTCTCAGGCTTTGAGAGGTTAATGGTGATATCAAGCTTTCCGTAAGGGGAATCAGCCTGCCACTTCACGTCGCGGGCGATTCTGTCGACTCTGATGTAGTTTGTGGCCCTTGAGAAGTCATAATACCAGTCCGTGGCTTCCTTTGGACTTTGCGCATATTTCGCATTGAACTCGCTTATGATCTCAGACGGGCGGGCAAGGAGGCAGTCCATGAGCTTAGTGTCGAAGAGATCTCCGTCAGTCGCGGTCTCGCCGCAGACACCGTTCCTACGGCCTTCTTCAACAAGGGCCTTAAGCTCGTCAACGAGGACAACTCCGGTAGCCTTGCCTGCTGCCGCTTCGTCGATAAGCTTTGCGCAATCTGAGTCCTCATATGAAGGAAGCGCAAGTGTGTACAGGAGCCTGTTCCTTGCGTAGAAGACGTCCGAAGCCTCAAGCAAGCCCTTCTCAATACCGTACGCAAGCAGTCTGTCGATGTTAGAAAATACCATAATGCCTTTTCTCCTTTGTGTCATTCCTTTATGGATGAGAGAAATTTCTCAACCTTTACACCATCATCATACCCCTTATTGTACAATTTTGCAAATGCTTCTTTGTCTCTTTTTAAAGTTGTGACACCTTCGAGGTTATCAGGCCCAACCCTTAGAACTATGCCCTTTTTCTCGAGATTTATGAGTCCGTCGAGTTCGCTGTTGTAGAGAACATGTCTCATTGCAATCCTCTTAAAAATGACCGGATAATCGCGCAACCTAT
>Ga0256405_10004217_pt1 | contig 27443 bp, 44 predicted proteins | sample RumenRJG_02DNA_FD_189096 | JGI IMG/M metagenome (GOLD analysis project Ga0256405, IMG submission 189096) | Bovine rumen microbial communities from Lethbridge, Alberta, Canada - RJG_02 | ecosystem: Host-associated > Mammals > Digestive system > Stomach > Rumen | place: Canada: Alberta... | reverse complement strand
TTCGCTTTGGCGATCATCAGCTTTCTTGCTTCCCTTGCCGTTGCGTTTATGGCAACCTTCACCGCTGCCGGCGTCTTATCTTTTAGGTCTCCGAGTGCCTTTGCTACATCTTCCGTACCTACCACTGTGATAGTATAGCTCCCGCTATTGTAAACCGTGTTCGCCATTTACTGTCTCACCCTTTCCATCGTCATACGATATACGCCGCAATCTTCCTCGCAGTGTACGATCTTGTATGATCTTTTGTGGTCTGTACCTTCGTCCAGCACTAAATACTTTCCGATTTTCGGTCTCGGCCCGTAATCTTTTACGCGGATAAAGAGTATCGTGTGCGCATTGTATAGTCCTGTATCAAAGTTTTGCTTTGCTCCGGCTTCCCAATGCGCCGAATGTTCCCTTACGTCCTCTTCTTCAACGATAACGAGATATTCTGTACCGTCTACTTTGTGCAGGTCGGCGTGTTCGTTGCCGTTGAAAAACGCAAGGTCAATGTCCGCTGCCACACAATCCTTGAATGTAGGCGGCGTATAATCTTGCCCCGCTTCTTCTCCGTATATTTGTTCTAACTCGAATAACGCCATTTGCACCTCCGCCAAAATTGCCCCGCCCGGTTTCTCTCCGGGTGGGGCTTATATCTCTAAAGATGCACCTCTTACAGTACAGTCGCTACCAACCAGCTATCCGCCTTATCGGGGATAGGAAGGGGATGTGCCTGCAGCTCGATCATGCGGCGATCCGGGTGATGCTCAACGTAAGAGCGGAGCAGTCTTGCGGTCTGCGCTGTAACCCACTGCTGCGTAGCGTCCTCAATGTATGTGCAGGCGCCATAAGCCAACATATAGTTGGGGTTGGAGCTGATAAGCACTACCTTGTTGGTAGGAATGAGAGGTTTTGTCTCCGGGTTGGAAGGATCAGTCCAATCATCGTAGTACACTTCGCCATACTCGTAGATGTCGAGGCTCGGCTTGTTTAAGTGGCCGATGTATCTCACGCCGTTAGGAAGGTCGCGAGGCTGAATGATTCCCATTTCGATACGGCGGTTGTCAAGCTGCTTCTGCACGTCTGCATCCGAAAGGAAGGCGCGAAGCGCTGCTTTACCCATGATTGCCATATCTACATTGACAAATCCGTTAGTAAGTGTCTCTTCTACCCAATCGTCAAGGTTGTCAAGCACCTTCGCGCTGCTCTGACCCCAGCGATTGTTTCCGGTCAAGGTCTTTGTGTTTGTAAATCCGAAGTCGATAACCTCGTTTACGCCCTTTCCTACAACCGGAATCTGACCGGTTACGATAGCCTGTACAGCCATCCACTCTTCGCGACGGGTGGTAGCGTCGTTGAGACGGTTATACTCGTCTGTAAGTTTCTGTGCCGCTCTCTGCGCAGGTGTCATGCCGCTGTAAATATCTTCTCCGGGCAATCTGTCCATGAGCTGATCTGCGGTTGTAACGTCGTAAGGATTGATAAGAGGGGGCTTGTAGCTCTCCGTCTTAAATCCTTTATCTTCAAGTACCTGTCCGCCAGCTCTCGGATGTACGAAAGCCGCCATGCGGCGATCTCCCTTTACGATGTCGATATCTACTCTCTCTGTCGCGAAAGTCTTTACGTTCTTAAAGAACATATCGCGGAAGAAAGTGTGTACTGCAGGAGCCTGTCTTACAACCTCTGCAAGATATCGGGGCTGATAAATGTTGATCTCGTTAGCCATTTTCTTTTTCCTCCTTGCTCTTTTCGCCCTTTGCCGCCTTCTTTGCGGTCTCGGCTGTTGTCTTTTCCTTCTGTTCCTTTTCTTTGCCCTTTACCGGGGCTGTTGATCCGTACTGTACCATGCTTTTATTCCTCCTCTAACACAAGTCCGTGAATAGGAACGCGCATTGTGGTAGGTCTGTAACCGTCCTTGTATGCTGTTACAATGATCTCCTGCGCTGCATCCTCGATACGGAAAATGCAAATGCCGTCGCTGTCGAGTGTTGCCGCTCCGTGCTTGCCTTTTGTGAGCTGAACGGTGATTGTTGCGTCGCTGTCGTCCTCGACTTCAAAGTGCAAGGCAAGGTAGTTTCCGCTCTGCTCTTCTACGTCTCCGCTCCATGCCGTCCAACCGGTAATATATTTTAAGCTGCCGGACACGCCAAACTCCCCGATTTCAACATCCGACTGAATATCAGATACGGATTTGCCGAGTAAGTCTGTGCCTGCCGCTATATCGGCATCAACCGACAGGCCGACTAAAAAGCCTTGCCACCGTCCTTTAAGAAAATGCCGATATTGCGGAACTTATCTTTGATACCCGCAACGGTTACACCAGTTTCAAGTACCAATGCCTCGGAGAAGAACTCTCCTGCAAGATAAACCACTACCTCGTCGTCTGCTGCTGCCACGTCGTCCGCAACAATGCCGAAAGGCGTATCGGTATTTGCTGTGATCTTTGCTGCCTTGCCGTTTCCGTCGATCTTGATTGGTGCGCCCTTTTTAAGCGCGGAAGCTGCTGTCTTTACGTCGGTGGTAATGCCGATCGCGGTGCCAGCAATGAGATATTCGGGAGCTGTTGAAAACTCCTTCTTTGCTAAATCCATGCTCATAATGTGTTATCCTCCTTTACTTTTTCTGCCCCATGGCCTTGATAGCGTCCATAAACTCGTCCTGCTGTGCCGCAGTAGTAGTTTCATGTGCTACACCGTCCATGCCGCTGTCTGCAACATCGTTTTTCACGCCGTCGAGATACGCCTGCTTTTTAGCGCTCTCTGTCTGCTTTGCGTTCTTGACTGCCTGCATAGCGTAGTCCGCTGCGCTGATCGGCTTTTCAAACTTCGCTTCGTTTGCGAAATCCTCCGAACCGGACAGGCACATCTCTTCGATGTCGCGGATTCTCTGACGTTCGCTTGCTGCTGCCGTCTCCGCTGCCGCCGCCTCGATTGCTCCGACCAACTCCGGGTATGCTCCGCGCAGGTCGTCCACGGTCTTAATTTCCATGTTCTTTACCTCCTTTGGGTTTTTAGGTTTTACCGGTTCTTTGTTGACCGGGCTTGTATTTACAACACAATCGGCGGCGGGGGCTGCTGCCAAATTGTCCTGTACGAATTTAGGCGCGTCGTTGAATGGTATGTGTGTCTCGACGCTGTTTACGAATAATAGACCGCCTCGGTTCTCGATCACTGTCTCTTCGTCCTCGGCTTCGTCTATCAGCTCGTCCACAAAGCCGTTTTCCTTTGCTTCCGCTCCGGTAAACCAGCTTGTGTTATCCATCTGCTCCGCTACTTCGTCTTTATTCCTTCCCGTCTTTTTGGCGTACAGGGAAATGATGTTGTCGCGGATAGCTCCCAGCGCATCAAGGTACTGCTGCAATGTCACGGCATCCGCATAACCGAACAGCCCCATTTTAACGGGGTGTATCATGTATGTACTGTCGTTTGCCGCTACAACCTTTGAACAGTGGCAGGCAACGATTGTTGCTGCGCTTGCGCAAAGTCCGTCGATCTTTGCTGTAACATTTGCCTTGTGCTGTTCCAGCATATTTCCTATGGCGGTCGCCGCAAAAACATCACCGCCGCCGGAGTTAATGCGTACTGTGATCTCATTTATCCCTCCGAGTGCGTTAAGCTCGTCTGCAAACTGTTTCGGGGTTACTTCGTCGCCCCACCAGCTTGTGTCCGATATGTCGCCATATAAAAGCAATTCCGCGCTTTCTTCTGTCTGATTGCGGAACTGCCAAAACTTTTTTGCTTTTACTTTTGGCATCCTACATCCTCCTTTGCTTGTCCGGCTCGTCCTGTTGTGGTGCCGGTGGTCTCTGTATCGGCTGTGGCGCTCCAAAAGGTGCGTTCTGTGGTGGATTGATAATGTCGTCCACTTCCTTCTTCCGCTTTGCCTCGATTACTCTCTGACGGATATTGCGGTTGTAATCTCCGCCCGTCATTGTCGCCGTTTCTTCCTGTGCTGTACTAAATCCTGCGTCCACCCTCTTAACGGCTGCGTCCACTTCCTGTACCGGATTAAGATTTGTCCTTGCCGGGCCGTTCCAGTCGCAAGCCATGTATGCTTTTCTGATTGCCGGATCGTCAAAATATCCCGGCGCATCAATCCTTCCTCTCGCTACCGCTTCCGCAAACCACTCTTGGTATATAGGTGTGCAGAAATCATCGGTAAACCAGTCTCTTTGCATTGAGCAAGTGCGCCAAAACTCGTTGAGTGCGCCCCTTGCCGCGCTATATGATGTCGTGAACTGCTTGAATAATACCTCCGGTGGTATTTCCAGTGCCGCCCCGATCTGTTTAATCATGGCGTTTGTGAAAGCGTCGTACCCCGTGTTCGGGTGCTTCGGATCCGCAAACTCTACTCCTTCTCCCGGATTCAGCGATACGATAGCACCGGGGCCAAGCTCAATGCTGCTTTGATCTGCGCTGTCTATCAATTCCTCCGGTGGTAATAACTCTCCGAACGGTCTCCCGTCTCCTGCGGTCTCCGATTTTACAAACACTGTAAACATTGCGGATAATACCGCTGCCGTGATTTCTGCGTCTGTATATCTTCCAAGCTGCTTGATCGCTTCGAGTACCGGTGCCAGTATCGGAACGCCTCGCCGCTGCCCGATTCTTTCACGGTTCATAATATGCAGTACGTTTCGTCGGCCCGTTCTCTTGCTGTACGCCTCAACTCTCGTCCAGCTCATTTCTCCCGGCTTGATTGTTGCATTGCTTGATAGCGGGTGTCTGTTGCATATCCAGTATGCAACCACCATCCCGTCTCTGTCCGTCTCTACGCCCTGTACGATCTGCTCCACGTTATACCCGTTCACAGTACACGGCGTTAATCTGTCGTACCCGTTTGGGCTGCACACTCTATCCGATTCAATTAGCCTTACCCTCAAAGTGTATGGCTGTCCTGCTGCCTCTTTTACCGGCAAAAGTACGATAGTGTCGCCGTTCATAAGGTACGACAGAAACGCAAGCTGTTGTAATTGATAAAAATTGTCGATTCTTTCAGCGTCGCATATTGGCGTATCAGCCCACAAAGAAAATTCTCTGATGATCTTTGTTTGCATTTCTTCTGCCTGCTCGTCTGTCATTCCTAAATATTCTGCGTCAATCTGTGGTGCCGGTATAAGTCCTCCCGCTATCACATTTGTACGCATTGTCTTTAGTGCTGCCGACGCTGCCGGGATCCCCATATATGCGTCGCGGCTTCTCTGTCGCAATACATCTATGTTGTCCTCGATATCTTCTTTTGCGCTTCCGCCGAAGTATTCCCAGCCGCGCATACTCTTTTTTGTCTGATTTGCTCCGTAATTTCCATAACCGGAGTCGATAACGGATAGCGCCGCCCTTGCCGCCGCTCTTTTTGCTGCGTGAACAGGAGCGACCATTTCCACCGCCTTATCAATGATATTCGGTTTTGCCATAAGCCCTCCTTACACGTCGCGGGCCACAAAGCGAAATAGCCTATTTCTTCCGCCCGCCTTTTCTTCTGCCTCGGCTTCCGCCAGCTTCGCCGCCCAATACTCCATTTCTTTTCTCACTGCTTCAAGATCAGCTCTCGTTAGCATCCTCGTTCCGATTTGGTAGCGCTGCCCTGTTGCTATCGCTTCCTCTGCTGCAAGCCAAGTATTCAGTTTCTTTTCGCATAATGCTTTTGTATATACTGCCATGTTAAATACCTCCGCTTACGATTCTGCGGCCTGTTGTTCTGTGTGCCTTTTGCACGCCCGGCTCTGCTTTTGTCAGTACCGGATTTGCTATTTCCAGCGCCGCCGTTGCGTAGTTGCGCAGGTCAAGTGGCTCGTTCCTCTTGTATGAGCTGTCTTTCAGTTCCCATACAATGACGCTTCGCCCTTTCCTAAAGCGCACCACCATTTTTTCGCTTGTTAGCCCCTTAAAATATGTCGCATCATATCCCGCCTCTTCATTCTCCGGGAAATGGCAATAATTCGGGCCTTTGGTTTCGTGCTTCAATCTTTGGTATAAAAGCGCCTTTCCTGCATCCACGCCAATAATAAACAGCGGTGTCTTGACACGGTTATTTGTTGTTGGGTTTCGGATATACGATACTTCCGCACCGCCTTTTCCTTTAATCGCCCACACTCTTCGCTCGAACCGGTCTTTTGTAAATCTGTATACTTGATCCGTATGGTGGCCGCCGCTGTCTATGCAAGTTGACAGTATGTGTAATACCGTGCCGTCCTTCTTCGTAAATCCGCTCAAAAGGAAATTGTCAAGATCAGCCCATACTTGCTCTTTGAGCATATCGCCATATATTTTTTGATAGCGTATGCCCCAGCTCTCCTTTCCAACTCCCCAGCCTACAACCTCTACCTCGAAACGGTCGTCCTGTACATCTACTCCGGCAGTAAGCACCAACACGTCCTCCGGCACTTCTGCTTCGTAAATCTCTCTGCGGTTGAAAAGTTCCACATCTTCCACGGTCTCACCGCGTTCTTCCCAAGTCTCGCCAAGCTCCGTATTTACCCATACTTTCATTCCTTCGGGGTTGCCTTGATCTAATTGCTCTTTTGCTACAAGGAATTTTTGTACGATCTCCTTCCACCCGCAAAACGTTGAAGCTAAAGTGTTTAGGTGAAATCCCCTTGTCTCTGCGTCGGGATTTTCTGCTACAAACTTCCCTTTCTTCCCCTGTGCTTTCCAAGCGTACTCCCCGGCTTCGTGTCCGCACCGCTCACACTTATAAAGCGGTTCCTTCGTCAGATCGTCCGGGTTAAATATCAGATTGCCCCAAGTAAGCGGTTGATAGTGTCCGCACTCCGGGCAAGGTATATTCCATTCTTCTTTTGTTGACTGGTTAAACTCCGTCTCAATTCGGCTGTGGCCCTTGATAACCGGCGTTGATACCATGACCGTTTTTTTATCCCAAAAGGTTGTCTGTCTCTTTTGTGCCAGTGATAAAGGATCGCCCTCTGTTCCGGCGCTTCCGGGGTAACGGTCTACCTCGTCAGCCAGCAATACCTTGATTGGACGGCTTGCAAGCCCTGTCGCGCTGTTTGCACCGACTATGGTTACATGGCCGCCCGGAAAGTTCTTTTTCATTATCGTGTTGCCGGAATACCGGCTTTTTACATCCACAAGGCCCCGTAGTGCCGGTGTGTCTCGCAGCATCGGCGCTAAACGGTCTTTACTGAATGTCTGCCCCATATCAAGTGTTGGTTGCATGACAAGTATCGGTGCTGGGCTGTATGCCATGAAATACGCCAATATGTTTAATAAAAGCTCTGTCTTTCCGAGCTGTGCCGCGCACATGATAACTACTCGCCTTATATGTGGATCCCCGATAGCGTCCATGATCTCTCTTTGATATGGTGCTTTGTCAGTGTGCCACCTTCCCGGCTCTGCGCTGCTCTCTGCTGATAATACCCTGTATGTGTCCGCCCACTGCGATAGTGTCAGCTCCGGCGGTGGCTTTAAGGTGGAAATGCACCTTGCCAGCATATCAACCGTCGCTTTTGGCAGGTTTACTGTCTTTGCTTTTCTTTCCGTCTTTTTCTTCATCCGCACCGCCCTCTAATGCCAGCGCAACGCGGTAATCGCTTAACTCTTCCAGCGCTTCGTCTATGGCGCTTTTGAGAATGTCGAAAATCTCTGCTTGATTTCCTCCCGCTGCCGTCAGCGCCGGAGACAATTTTGCAGGCATTGCGAGAAACCGGCTGCGGATATTTAAGCACATAGTCTTAATGCCTGTTTCGATGTCCTCTGTACTGTGCAGTTCACCGCGCCGCATTTCGTTATCCATTTCGGCTGCCTTGCGCTTCTCCGCTGTCAGCTTCATTCTCTCTGTTTGCAGGCTTTCCTTACCGGCTCCGCCTAAATATTTTATATATCGCAATACTGTTGGTTGCAGATCGTACAATCCCGGTCTATCCTCTGCAATAACTCCTTCGTCTCGGAGCTGTCTTATTCGGCGTTCTGTAAGTCCGCACCATTGCGCTACAACCTTACTCGTATAAAGTTTCATCCGCTATCTCTCCCAGCTCTTTAACATCAATGTCTACTTCTTCTCCGCCGTCCGGCTCTGCTATCTCGATGGCTCCCGTCGCTTTCATTTCCATTATTTCAAGCCTTCGCTTATCAAGCTCATGCCGCCTGTCCGCTTCTTCGAGCGCTCGGAGACTGTTTACTATGGTTGCTATGCGGCCTTGCACTTTGTACAATGCTTCCTGTAATTTCAGAGACCTTGCAAAAGCACTATCCTTGCTGTACATTCCCATTGTCTGCACGGCTCCGTCTTTCTTTGCTTTGCCCCTTCCTGCAGGCACCCGCATATCCATAAGGCTATTCAGATATAGCGTATCTTCTTCGGCGTTCTCATAGATCGCCAGCTTTTCTAAAATCCTATGCTCCCGTACTTTGAGTATTTGAAGTTCATGTACGAGCGCCGCTTTGCCGCCTGTCGGCGTGATCGCTGCCAGCTCCTTTTCGGATTCTGACAACATATCAAAAAAGACAGCGCTATAAGCTCCGTCTTTCTCCGCGTTTTTATTTCCTATGGGTGCGCCGTCGTGATGTCCTTTGGCGTTCTTTTTCCCTTTACTGTTTTTGTTCCCCGGCTGCCCGCCGCGCTTGCGCTTCGGTATCTGTTCATCCCACTTGTCAGCCGCTTTCCAATTCCGCAAGGTCTGATACGTTACGCCCTGTTGCTCGGCCAGCTCCCGCAAATTTATTTTTTCGCCTTTTGCTTTTCGGGCGATATATTCAGCCTTTGCGGATTCTCTTTTATCGCTCCGCTTCGGCATCTTGTGTCCTCCATGATTGCATGACAAAGCCCGTGACTTTTGCCACGGGCTAAATTTTCACGCTATAATAATATCACAGAAAACCTGCGAAAGTTGCTAACTTTTGAAATTTCTATCTTTGTCTATTTATTGCCCTGTCAGATTTACTTCATTAACCGCATCGTAAAATACTACTCCGTCAGATACGGTCAATAATGTATTGTCTTTTGCTGCATCATTTAATACGTTCACTACAAGTATTTTATCTCCGTAGCCGTATTGTATCATTGTCTTTTCTTTTGTTTCTTCCGACATCTTCCTCATGCTTTCTGCCAACTTATCCCACGTTTCCTTCGCTTCCTTGTCTCCGTTTTTCGCAAGCACCGCCGTTTCTGCTACTCCGTCCTGCCATACATTTACCGTAATACCGCTATCATCGTATGTCATATCGTAGTTTTCTCCGAATGACATAGACATTGCCGTGCCGATCATCATGTATATATCCCCGAAGCTCTTTTTATCTTCTTCGCCTGCTGCCGTTTCTGTTTCTTTCATGTTCCCGTCATTATTGTCGGGAACATCCTCGGCCTTTTCTTTTGCTTGCAGTTCATAATATTTAATTACTACCGGCACCTGCTTGTCGTATGCCGTCAGCTTTGTAAATGTATTGTGTCCGTCAATCTTTATGCTGGTTATCTGCCCGGCCATATCTTCCCTTGTGGTCGATACTGTTTCTGTCGTCACGTTCTCAAATCCGGCTTCTTTCAGTTCTGAAATTGTCTCGTTGTAATCTGCCCCTATTCTCTCGTTGTAGGCAAACGGTACGCTTGCTTTGTCCGCGCTGCTGCCGCATCCGGTTAATATTGCCAGCATCGTAATAACTGCCGCTGCCATGATCTTTGTTTTTTTATTCATAATCTTTGCCCCTTTCTCTTCCCTTTAGTCATCTTTGGGATAATATCGGGCGAAATAACGTGATAGTGTCTACTTGCGTTATCCATTATTGGCATAAAGGGAGGTAAAAAATTTTGAAGTTATATAAGTGCCATACCGGGAAATGCAATATCTCCGGCCAAAAGATACGGGAGCTTCGCGAGGCTGCGGAAATGTCGCAGGAGCAGCTCGCCGCAAAAATCCAACTGCTCGATCATAATATCAATCAAAAGGCTATAAGCCGAATCGAGACCGGTGATCGTGTCGTGCCGGATTTTGAATTGCTATACTTCTCAAAAATCTTTGATGTTTCCGTCTATGATCTTTTAGGCATAGACAAGTATTGAGCGGGCGACCGCTCTTTTTTATTCGTTCTCTTCTTCCGATGCTTCGCTGCGTACTGTAAGCGGTCTCCCTATGCATTGGGCTATATAATTCTTGATTGCTGCGTTCATGCTGATATTGTTTTCCTTACAATACTTTTCAAATGCTTCCGCATCTTCTTTATACAGCTTTGCTCCTACGCGCTTGTAGTTCTTTTTCTGCCATGCGTTGTCTGTCAGTCTCTTCTTGTCTGTCATAGCCATTGTGCATCCCTCCTGTCTATTTTTGTTGAAATCATTATATATCAATCCTTGACAGGTTGCAACCTTTATTTTTTTAACCCGTATCCCTTTTTTGGCTCCGGCCAGCTGGAAATGGGAAAAACTATATGTACCTAACCAACTTTTGCGCTTCCGAACCCGCAAGGGAGGCTCCCCGGCTGGCAGTACCTACGGCCCCGGCGGGGCTGCCGGTCGGGGCTGTTTTGCGGTGATCCGGTGCCGCTGCTGCTGCTGTTGGTGGTGTTGTTTTTTTGTTTGTGGTGCTGTCGGTGGTGTTGGTGTGGTGTGGCTGTCGGTGGTGTTGGTGTTGTGTGGTGTTGATCGGGTGCGGCTGTCGGTGGTGTGCTTCCTATATAGGGAGATCGGCGGCGGCTGTTGGTGGTGCTGTTGTTGGCTGTTGTCTATATAGATATATGAGCGGGTGCGGGTGATCGGGTGCGGCTGTCGGTGGTGCTGTTGTGGTTGTGATCGGGTGCGGCGGGTGCTTTTTACGGATTTTTACAGAAAAATTTTTATACAGAAAACCCGCATAAAATAAGGCTTTGCGCCACTTCTCAAAAACTTTTTTCAAAAAAATTTCAAAAAAGGTATTGACACGGGTTAGCACCCGTGCTATTATTGCATCATCCGAACGGGTTAGCACCCGTCAAGGATAAATAAACCGGGCAGGAGGTTAAGAAGTGGAGCAAAAGAAAATGACAGTAAAACAGTTAAAAGCCTTTTTACTTTCCCTTTTAGAGAATGTCAAAAAGGCAAAGAGCTTAAAAGAAGTTGTTGATCTTCTCGAAAAAATCATAAATACATTGTAGCAATAAAAAGAGCGGCAAGCCCGAACCGCTAACCGCTCAAAAGTAAAAAATCAATATAAAGGGGCTTTAAGGCCTGCCACTTATAGCCCCTATTATAAAGGCAAGGCAGGAAAAAATCAATAGATAGGAGGCGGAAAAAATGACAGTTTTAACAATCAACTACTACACCGGCAGCGGATCCGGAAAAATGGAGCTAAACCTCGAAAACTTTTTACCGTGTAGCGTCCACCACTTCAAAATCTTAATAGATACAATCAATAAATCAAACGACCGCGACGAGATCGCCGCAACGCTCAACGGTTACATTATCGAGCAGGCCGAAAAGCTCAAAAAGGATCGCGAGATCATCGACGCGGAGCGGGAAAAAACAGCCCTCGCAAAGATCAACGCCGAATTAAAAAAATATATCGGCCTTAATGCTTTACTTGTAAAGGAATACAACGCCGACGAGATCACCGACGGCGACGCAACTATAAAAATAAAGGCCGCGACAGTTTACGCGCTGCGACTTAATAAAGACCGGATGCAAGAGGCGCAGGCTTTTGACGGCTGGATGTTTACAAAAGCCGGTTATACTTTCGACGTATTCAAGGACGGCACCGGAAAAACAGCGGATTTTATAATCATGGTACACGGCACCGGGTTACAACTCACAACAACCCGCAAAAAATCGGAGATCGTCGCAAGTGTAACGCCTCGCCTGCTGGATATACTCACACAAAACGCCGCAAAACTTGAAGCGGCCCGCGAAAACTTCAAAAAGTTTATGATCGCCGCCGGATTTATAGAGGCGGATCCCGAAAACGAAAACACAAACGGCAGCAACGCCGGCGAAAACAACGAAAACACAAACGAAAAAAAGGAGGATCAGACTATGAAAAGAACAGAAAACACAAACAACGAAAAGTATTTTGCAGGAGTTAAAACCCTTGAAGAGCTGCGGAGCGTATACCGCGACCTGCTCAAAGCTAACCACCCGGACAACGGCGGCAGCACCGAAAAAATGCAGGAGATCAACGCCGCATATAAAGAGGCTTTCGACCTTCTCAAAGCCGGCGCAAAGCTGGACGACGAAAAGGAAAAAATCAGATGGAGCGAGGCCGAGGATGCCGCAATCCGTGAGGCGCTTTATAAGGTGGTACACCTTGACGGGCTTAACATTGAGATCGTCGGCTGCTGGATATGGATCGACGGCAACACCTACGCCGCCCGCGATACATTAAAAGAGGCCGGCTATACATGGAGCAAGGCCCGCCACAAATGGCACTTTGCACCATACGAAAAAAAGTTTTATAAGGGCAGCAAAAAATCTTTCGATCAAATCCGCCGCGAGTATGGCAGCGCCGAGGTTGAAAACGAAACCCGCGAAAAGATCGCCGGATAACACAAACAGCCGCCCCGCCCGGAGGACGGGCTGCCGGATCACCACCGGCGGCGGGGCTTCTCTCAAAAGAGAACACAAAACAAAATCACAAAACAAAAGGAGGTTTATACCATGAAAAAAACAATGCTTACTTACAAAACCCTTGATCGCTTCGAGGCGGAATACATAACAGAAAACTACACCGGCGCGGAGCTGGAAAGCATCGAGCTTGCCGCTTATGTAGCAAACATGAACAGGAGCAGCCGCCCGGAATGGACGGAAAGCGATATCTTTACAGACTTTTTAAGAGTTCTTAAAATCCACAAAATCACAGTAAACAAAAAGGAGGACAAAATCATGTTGAAAGACGGCGACAAAATCACGGTACATTTTATCAATCATTGGATGCACAAAATCCCTACAGAGGAAAAGGTAGGTACCACCGGGATTATCTTCGAGGTTAAAACAGTAAACAACAAAATCGGCTTTGACGGCAACATAAACAAAAGCCCGTACACCTGCCGCGGCGAACTGTTTACACCCTTTGCAGCTTACTCATGGTGCGTGATTTTTAGAAACGAAAAGACCGGGCGACTTTACAGATATAGCAGTATACAAAATGATCTTGAAGAGGTCACAAACTTAAAAGATGGGTACATTGATAAAATTGCTTGGTTGGTAGCATAAAACCACCGCCCCGCTCGGAGGACGGGCTGCCGGATCACCGCCGGCGGCGGGGCTTCTCTCAAAAGAGACCACAAAAACAAAGTCACAAAATGGAGGTACAAATCTATGAAAAAGAAAATTGCTGCAATCATCACCGCCGCCGGACTTGCTGCCGCTGGCACAATCTACCCGACAACCTGCATTATAACGGAATGTGACACACAAAACAACATTGTAACAATGAGTACCGGCACCGGGTTTTTATATCAGTTTGAAGGTGTCGAGGATAATTTCGAGGGCGATCTCATAAGCTGCATAATGTTTGACAACTTCACCCCGGACGACATAACCGACGACATAATAATATCTTACCGGTACAGCGGTTATACTGAATTATTCGACGAGATTATAAAAGCTGAGTATTAACACGAAACGCCCCGCACGGAGGACGGGCTGCCGGATCACCGCCGGCGGCTGGGCTTGCTAAAAAGCACCACAAAAAGAGAAAACAAAAACAAGGAGGACAAAACCATGTTAGAAAAAAACAACGAATTGATGCAGGACAAAAACGGACGCACCATGAAAACCGGCGACATTGTAAAAATCGAAAACGCCTATTTTAAGAACGACAACGGATATTATTATATTGACCGCACGCCCGGCGACGCGTCTTGGCTCGGCAGCGATTACAGCCTGCACAAGATCAGCAAACGCGGCAAGATCAGCACCGCAAAATATCATTTAGCTTTTTGGCCGCTTTCGTCCTATTGCAGCGACCGCATGAAAAACGCGGCAGCCCACGAACACAACAAAAAATATGCTACTATCGAGGTTGTTTTCGATATCGACCGCGCCGAGGTTATCGCTCATTTTGAAGAAGAGACTAACAAAAGCGAAGAGGCCGCTAAAACTTGGGCTTGGCGCTTCGGAGAGGATAGCGAAACCGCACAAAAAGAAAAACGCATTGCAGCATTTCACCGCGCAACTGTTGAACGCATGAAGGCCGAGGACGCTGCCGCACAAAATGAGACGACGCCGGAACCGGAAACAATGCCGGAAGCATCCGCACAAAACGAAACAACAAAAGCATCCGAACAGGACGCGCCCGCGCAGGTTTCTCTCTTCGATTTTCTCGGAGAAGGATCCCCGGAAGAATCCGAAACACAAAACGCCCCGGAAGAAATCGCCGCAATACAAAACGAGATCGCCCCGGAGGCGCTGCCGGAATCCAAAACGGAACCGGAGACAATGCCGGAAGCATCCGCACAAAACGAAGCAACACCCTCCCCGGCACCGGGTAAGTATTACGACATCAGCGAAGAGACAGCCCGCCACGCGTGGTACGCCGTCCACATGGGCGACTACAAAAAGGACAGCGCAACGAACGAATACCGCGCCAGTGTTGACAGCGCCGCAGAGATCGCAGCAGCACAAAAACGAAAAGTATCACAATTCTATCACGACAAAATAGATCGCCTGCTTGACCGCTATGCATACCGGCTCGCAAAATGGTACAACGATTACAACAGAAACGAGGCAAGCTGCCCGTCGTGGTTTATCTCCGGCCCGGCAAAATATCCGGTACGCAAACACGAAAAGAAAATGAACCGTGAGCGCTCTTTGTGGGCTGAATACGACGAGATCAAAGCCCTCGTTGACAAAATAAAAAGCGTCGGCACCGGCCCGATTGACCTTGCCGACCCGCACGCCCGCGAAATGCTGCAGGAACGTCTCGACAGCTTGCAGAAAGAGCTTGAACGCGACAAGGCACTAAACGCCTATTGGAGAAAGCACAAAACCTTTATAGGCTGCCCGGAATTATCCGCCAGCTATGCCGAAAAGCTCACCGCGGAGATCAACGAAATGTTGAACCGGTGCGCATGGATCACAAAACCATTTCCCGATTACGAATTGACAAGCCTCCGCGACAAAATCAAAAGAACGGAGGAACGGCTCGCAGAACTCGACCGCAGAGAAGCGGCGCAGGAATCCGGCGACACAAGCAACCAAAAGTTTGAAGGCGGCGAGATCATCCGCAACACGATTCTTGACCGGCTGCAAATAATCTTTGACAGCATCCCGGACGAAGAGACGCGCAACGCATTAAAACAAAACGGTTTCCGGTGGTCTCCCAAAAATAAAGCATGGCAGCGCCAGCTTACCAACAACGCCGAATATGCTTTACAGAGATTAAACCTTGTACCACAAAATTAAATAACAAAATCTCCCGCGCCCGGCGGGTAAACCGGGCAGAAAGTGAGGACAAAATGGATATATTAAGATCATGGATTGACGCCGACACAAAAAGAGTGCGCGCAAAAATCTATCACAACATCGATCCGGAAAGCATAACCATAAACAACCTTGAATTGTGCTTTGCTCACCCCGGCGCATATACTCCCGGCGGCAGTATCGCAGGAATGTATCGGATCCCGATTGCCGGATGTCCGTACATAACGACTGACCCGGAGCAAATCAAAACCTATGTGGCAGAGCATCCCGACACGATAAACGGCTTGTGTGTCACGACCATAGACGAAAAGGAGGGCAAAACAAAATGACTTATACCAGCAAACAAGCCTTTGCGGGCCGTGCTGCTGCCGAGCGATTAAGCCCGGCGGCATACGCATACTATAAAACTTTGAAGCCCTTTTACCTCTACGAATACGAAACGCCCGACGGGATCCGTTACGCTTATACCGGCATCATCGGAGACCGCGACAACCTAACCTTTGACGGACTGCAATACATCCTCGAAGAGCTGCACCGGCTATTGACTGAATAAGCAAAACCGCATAACAAAACCCCGACAAGCTCCACGCCTGCCGGGGTTATCTTTTTATGCTCTTTTGTTCCACGCTTCCGCTGCCTGCTCTTCTGTAACAAAGATCATTGTCACATTGTTTATTGATCCCATGCACATATCTTCATGGCATCCGACAACCCACATTCCTGCGTTGTTCCAGCGCCATTTTGGGTGTAGCTTTTGCTCTTCTTCGTTGTTGTCCGGTATATGAAAAGTGTACGCTTTCCCGCCACAAAACGGACATTTTTTAAGTTCTATCATACCACAAAACCTCCCTTCAATCCCGCTGCGCTTCGTCCAAATGCGTAGCCAGCATATCCGCCATGTGAAGCATAACCACAAGCTCGCTTTGCTCCATAGCCCGCGACAATTCCCGGAGATCGTGACGCGCCGCATTGTCATACGCTCCCATGTGCCACCGGATCGCCAGTGCTTCTTCTTCTGTTAGGCTCATCCACTGCATAATCATAAATACGGACTTCTCGCCGTGTCCGTATGGTAAATCGTATGTATTATACACAAAACCGCCTTCTGTGTTTTCCCGGTATGCTTTTGCTTTGCATATATCGTGTAGCAGCGCCACAATAACCAGCGTTTCCACGCTGTACCGCTGCCGCCCTTCTCTCTTTGCTTGATCTGCTGCCAGCCACAAAAGCCTTCTGCACACATTATTGCTATGCTCTACCAGTCCGCCTTTATAACTCCCGTGATATTTCGTGCTTGCCGGAGCTTCAAAAAATCCGATCTCGTCCAACACGCGAAGCATTACCGCGCCGCCGGAGCGTTTCACTTGCGCACAAAACACCGCTTTGAACTTCTCTTCTTCTGTTGTATCTTCCCACAAAACCATGCTGCCGTATCTCCTTCCGTTCTTGTGTCGTTCTCTGTCGCTTTTCGCCTATTCGCAAATTGTTTTTCTCACGCTCTTTTCGTGCCGGCGGAAATGGTTTCGCATTGTGCGCAAAAATCATTTCCGAAAAGACATATTTTATAGGTCTCCTGCTGCCCGATCTGACACCCCGAAACCTTCCTCCGAAAATAGGTCAACCGGCACCGCATTTTATGTCGTTTTGCTTCTGTTTCTTCCATTAACGCGCGCGCGAGGCTCTTTGCTCTAAATCAGCTACCAAAACAACGTCGTTTTCGAGTATTTCCCCCATCCTTTCGAGGGCTTTATCATACCAGTATCTAACAGTGCTTTCCGGCTGCGAAAATTGTACCGCAATCTTGGGCCAACTGTACTCGTAAACATGCCTCCACAAAATGACCTTTTTGTACTTACCGTTCATGCCATCTATCGCCGCCTTGATCTGCTCCATGTCCGCTTCAAGAATTTTTATCCTCTCCGCTGCACTTTCTACCGCCGCACCGGCTCCCGCTTCCGCAGCTTTAATGCCTTGTGTCTCTGTCGGCCTGCCTACTGACGCACCGTGCGGCATCCCTTCAAGACTTGGGCTTTTGAGATTGTTATAATACTCGTCCTCGATTTTCTCGCGCCACTTTCGCTCATAATTCAGCATATCCGGTATGTTTGCGAAATAAACTGCGATATTCTTTGCGCTATCCTTCGTCACTCTGTTACACCCCCGCTTCTTCTCCGTCGGTTTCGCTGTCCTTTTGCCCGTCTGCATCTATGCTGTCTTTGTATAACTGCTTTGCTGTTGTGAACACTTTTTGCATATCCTCTTTGCCAAATCCAAGCACTTCTTTGATCGCTTTGCAATAAACCCTTGCTGTAAGCTCTGCTGCATCCTTCATTGCGTTAAGCTCTTCAAGCGTCTTGCCTTTTACTTCCGGGATCCAAAATGAATCCGGCTGCACATCTTCTACCAGCCCGGCCAGCGTAACCATAGCCAGCTCGCGCCCGTTTATCTGCTGCATTTCCTTGAACCACAGCGCTGTTGTCTCTTCAACGCGGTATACTTCCTGCGCCTGCTCTTCTGTCGCCTCGAACTGCTGCCGGAGCGCAGACAATGTATAATGCCCCATGATTGACGCCACCGACACCCGGAGATCGTTTAGCCGCTCTTCTTTCGTCTTTTGATCTCTCAAATACCTCTTCTCTGCGTGCTTCGCTACGTTCCGCCCATAAAATGACGGGTAAATCACCTTTCCACTTCTTCTGCTCATGCTTCTACCTACCTTTCCACGCTTTTATATCTTCTCGGCTGTCCGCCGTGATGATCTCTGTAAAAATCCATCCGTTTGGCCTTGCGTACCGCTCTATAAACAGTCTGCGCCTTATGTGATAATCTCTCTGCATCCTTTTTACAAATTTGCTCTTAACCTCGACAATTTCAACCCTTCCATCAGCATAATTAAGCCTAAAGTCTGCCGTGTATCGTATTGCTCGCAGTTTTTCCCCGTTGTATTCTCCCGGCGGGAACAATTCAAAAGCAGGCTGCCTTTCACAGCTTGTAATCTCACCGCTCTTTAATTTTGGGCGCACTTCGCCTATGTAATATTCATACTCTCCCCGGCTGTCAAAATCTGCTCCCTCTTGTCGTGCTTTTGCCGCCGCTGCCGTTGCAAGGTTTTTTAACGCCGATCCTTTCCGCGCATCTTCTTCCGCTATGATCTTCAATGCCTGCTTTCGCATCCTTGGCGGCAGGTCTTTTAATTCCATGTGCATTTATCCGTAAAACCTCCGCTCTTTTTGCCCTTTTGCGTGATATCCTGTCTCCCTGTACATAATCACCGTCGTATGCCTCGCCCCGGTATCAGAAACTTTTGTTTCTGCTCTGTCAAATATAAATCCGGGGTATTGCTTCTCCCAAAAATCCCTATCGTCAATGTAAAGCGTGCTTGCTTCGTGTAATCTCTTCCCGCTCCACTTTGTATCATTCGGTCTCGGTGTTTTCGGTTTTTCCAATCCTTTTGACTGTCGCCAGCTCCTATCGCACCTTTTGTTTTTGGATATATAATTAACAAGGCTCTCCACGCTCCCGTGTTCTACCTGCAAATATTCACACCGGCACATTCCCATACTTTCGCCGGCCCTGTCTCTCCACAATTCTTCCAGCACATCCCGATTCAGCCCCTCGGTCTTTTGTATGATAGCGTGGTGGTGGTGCCTTCCTGTTGTGCTGCCGTCGTCCTGTACTGTTGTGTATTCTGTCGCCATTATCCACTTCGGGCGTTCTACTCCGTTGCGATCACACCACCTGTATACCCTTTTCATGTAATTTGACCAGTCTTTGTCCGCTCTCTCTTTATCTCCGGGATCCGGCAGGTGTTCATCGTTATATGTCGCAGTAAATGAAAAATCCCCTTTGCCAAAATTCGTATTCACCAACTGAACATGATACCTTTTTGCTCTCTTTTCGTTGTATACCTGCTGCGCAAGTGAGGTTGCTTCCTTCTTCTTCCCTCTTGCACCCATTTTGTGTTGTGCTGGTGTGACCGGGTACAGATCAACCTCCATATATCCGGCTGTATCGTAATCTCTCCCGCATATATGCTTTTGCTCTCTGTAAAATATTGTCTTACTCAATCTGCATCCCTCTTTCTCTCGTTTATCTCCCCTTTCTCCTAATTCCACCTACATAGTCAGATAACAGATAATATTTTTATATAATTTATCAATCTGAACTATGTCTCTAAAGATAAGAGTGATATACAAGCCCTTTACCGCGCCCCGGCGGTCAGATTTTTTCAAAGCGCCGCCTATTTACGGCGCTTTTGTCGTTCTTTTTCGCTTTCTCGCCCTTTTCGCGGTCATTTCTTCTTATATATAAGAAAAAACTACTCTGAACCGTCCTCGGCGCTTGTGAGATCGTCAAGCGTGGTCTGTCGTCCTTCTTCCATGGCCTTTCTTTTCGCGCACTCTGCCGCTCTTGCCTTGTCTCTGTTTAGCTGATCCATGCACATGATCTGAAAATCCTGCAGGTCGCTAATATATTCATCAGACAGTACCGAAACCGGCATTATTGCAGCCAGTGTTTGAAATCCGTCTTTAACCACAATAAAAGGCTGCCCGTTTCGGTTGTGTCTCCTTATGGCGTAACTGATATAGGCGCTTCCGTCCTTATCGTTGAGCTTATCCGCCAGCGGCGCGAGCAGTTCTTGATTGTAAAACACCATTTCGCCGTCTCTGCTGCGCAAAACTGAAAAGATCGCTCCTTCTTCCACTGCTGCAACCTTTAGTCTCTCTGCGTCCTGTTCTCCTTCCTGCGGAAAGTCCGATAAATCAAAACCCAGCACATCGGTAACGCCTTCGGCATATTCCTCTTTCAAAAAAATCTTTCCCGCTGCCTTTTGGTCGATGTCAAGCACCGCTGTTATTGCTCCTGTTCCGCTTACGGGCGGCAGCCCCGGCGCTTTGTATATGCTTGCTCCGGTCGCGAGATAAACCGATTTGTCTTTTGAGTTTATCCATACTCCGTAGCCCTGTTTCTTTATAAGCCTTGTGTATTTGCCTATCTTCATTCCTTCCGCCTCCTATTCTCTGTACCACGGCATATCCCACGGGAACTCTCGCCGCATATTCTCTTCGCCCACAATGGGCGTCAGACTATCTTTCATAAATACTGCTGCCTGCGTAATGCTTGCCGCTTCGCAGATATTATCAATCCAGCTTTTCTCCGGTATGATCTTCTCTTTCCTGTTCCCGGTCTCCGCGCCTATGATTATCCATTCAGCGCTACCAAAACTCCCTAAACCTGCGTTCATATACTCCCGCAATGGTTCGATGCTCAAAAATGTGTGATCTCTGAATCTTCCGGGGTATCTTTTCGCCTTTTTGCTGTCAAGCGTGCTTCCATACCAAAAGTTTTTGTCTGTCGGCAGCTTATTGTTATTTGCGAGATCGCAAAGCCTGTTCGGGTTCTTCGTCAAAAATAAATATGTATGCTGCGGTGCCTGTCTGCACGCTTCAAACACTTCTTCTATCCATTCATCCGGCACCCACTCCCCGAATAAGTCTGCCATACTGCATACGAATATAACTTTGTGCTTCGGCCAGCGCTTCGGTATGTCAAGCCTGTACCGGTGGAATGTAGGTGTGAATCCGTATGGGTACGGCTCCGTTCTTGTCTCTGCTTTGCCGTCCTTGTTTATCCTGCTGCCCTTTGCCGGTTGTTCGAGTACCGGCAGGCCGCTCATACTCTCCCAAAATGCCCCGAATCGGTTAGCCATTGCCCGTGCGTAACAATACTCGCACCCGTGAAGGCATCCCGTTACCGGGTTCCAGCTTGCGTCGCACCATTCAATCTTTGTCCTGCTTCCCATTCTCCGTCTCGCTCCTTGTATCTGTTCCGTATACCCTGTCGTAATAGCATTGGAGGAAGAAAATCACATCTTCCAGCCATTCTTTATCGTTACACTCCCTTATTACTGCATCCGCTGTCGTAAAAGGTGTTCCGCCACTTGGTATATATAACTTTGCTTCTTCCATACTTGCCTCCCTTATGTCGCCGGTAGCATTGTCGGCATATCGGCCCACTCTCCGCCTCTTTGTCCGATCATCCAGCCTTCCGGGATCCTCTTTGTAAAGCTGTCAAGTCGTGCCACATTTACATCTGCGCTGATTTCGTCCTCGTTCTCTCCGGCTACGGTCAGAATTATTTTCCCGGTATCTAATGCGCGGCGTATCTCCGCTACCATTCCTTGTGACAGTCCGTATTTTCCCCCGATCAGAATATATTTACAGTGATCTAATATCTCTTGTCCTGCCCGCATCCCGATTGCTCTATCTGCTTCGTTGTTGTCGTCCGTCGCTTCCGTAATATATAAATGTACCGTTACCGGCAGGAATCCTTTATCAATCGCAAGTCTTGTAAGCTCTCTTGCGTACTGCTTGTTTCTCTTCACCTCGCCCCGATACGGGCTGCATACATAAAGTAGCCTATTCGCTTCGTCAATCAATTTTCAGTCCTCCTTAACCATTTTTTCATATATCTCTCTTACTATCGGGCATTGCGTCTCTGTATGCTCGCAATCATCGTCGAATCTGCCGCCGTGTTTGCAGTCGTGGCACTGTTTGTCGTGTAGCCACTCTCGCACTTCGTCCTCGTCGTATTCGTTATCAATTTCACTGCAATACTCGCTTGTGATCTTCTTGCATATCAGACAATATTTTGTCGTGAAAAACCGACCGTCATATTTTCCGGCATAATAAAAGTATCTCTCGCCTTTTTCTATGGTCTTTCCGCAAAACTCGCATTTATACTGTTTCATTGCTTTCGGATATCTCGTATTGTAAAATTCAAGCATACTCACACCTCGCTCAATCAAACGCTCCTATTCCCATGAACCGGCAAAGTTCCTTGTATTCGTTCTCCTTTTCTGTCAACGCTTCTTCCAGCTCCTTTTTCCTGTTGGTAATATTCCGCATTTCTCCTTCCAGCACATCAAGCCTTGCAATAAGCGCATCGTAAACGCATTGCGGCATAACGTCCGTTTTTGCTTTCTTTTTCTTGCCTGCTGCCTTTTCTGTCTTTTCTTCCATTCTCTGCGACTGCTGCACTGCATCTTCTTTATTCACCTTCTCCGGCATCTTCTTTCCTTCTTTCCTTGCGGCCGCTGCCGCGTATGCTTCCTCGTCTGCCGCTCGTAGCTCTGCCCGTTCTTTGTCCTGCGTCTTTTCGCATTGCTTTATATATTGACCGTCCGTGATTTCTACGCCTGCTGCCGTAAGTCTCGTTATGATCTCGTATCGCGTGCAATCATTAAGCTGTGCGAGTACCGTTATTTGGTGTTTCTTCCGTGTTCCTGCTCCTTTGTATGATCTGATTATCTCGGTATCTGTCATGGTATTTACCCCGTGAGCGAATCCAGCTCCTTAAACGCTTCAAGCTGTCTGCACATATCCAGCATTAACGCTTTATAGCTGTTTACCTTATTTGCTTTTTTAATCTTTCCGGTGAACAACTCGTACAGCTTGTCCGGGCTTCCGTTCTTTGCGCAGCTTCCGCATACATAGCCGTCATGCTCCGGCGCATACCGCCAGCCCTCGGCCGCTATTGTTTCGTGACACCGCGCTTCGATCTCTTCCGCCGTTCCTTCAAGGCTAATGTGTTTTGAATATCCACATCCGACACATTGACGGATCATGCCTTTGTTATTCATCATCCTCGTCCTCTTCGTAATTGCATGAAAATGTCACGCCCCAGCCGTATTTTTCGCCCGTTCCAAGCTCGTTACACTTTGCACCCGTACTTGTTCCTCCGCTGTGGTTTGTGTGGTATAAAAACAGCCTGTTTACGATCTTACTTACCGGCATTTCATGTGAAAATATTTCCTCTTCTCCGTCCGGCTCCACTCCCATAAAGTCTAAATACTCTTTGAATACTTCCGTAAGCCCCTTTAATAAATCAATACAGCCTTCTAATATCCGCTCTTCGCTCTGTATCGGTATCGTATAATCACCGGCCCGCCAGCTTGCCATAGCTCCGACAGATTTTTCAAAGATTTTTGTTTGTGCGCTGCAATTATCGCAGTAAACGCCGTACCCCAGCTCGCACCCGTCCTCTTTGTCTATGATCTTTGTTACCCGGATATGTTGGCGCTGTCCTTCCTTGTTGCTGCATCCGCAAAACTTACACTTCCCGTTCTCTAACGGCTCCCACTCTGTACCTCTCCTGTAAAAATCTCTCACTCTGTATCAGTCCTTTCTTTCTCTTCCGCATCCAGCCGTGCCAGCTCCTTTTCAAATATCTTTTTGAACTCGTCTCCCGCTGCAGGTTTTTTGTTGAAAGTCGGAAATTCTCTTTTGCCTAAAAGTACATCCGAAGCCCAGCAAATCCCCGGCGGCGCTTGTACTATCCGGATCATATAACCACCTCACAACTTATGTAGCGGACACTTATAATTGCACACGTCACTTTCTGACAGCTCGCAACCTTCTTTTTCTTCATCCCATATATCCGGCCACTTGCAGTATTTGTCGCATATCTCATTCTTTACTTCTTCTATGATCTGTCCTATCATTGTCTCGCCGTTCATTTGTCCGACCGGCTCCATGCTCAATATGCAATAGCCGTCTTTCAATCCGTACTCCGGTACATCCTTCAATACTCCGATTACCCGGCGGCGTATTTCTTCCCCTGTGTATCGTTCTCCGTTCCATTCCTTCAAGATCAGAATGTCGCCGTATCTAAAATCTCTGTCATTTTTCCGAAGCTCAAACCATTTGTGGCCTTCTTTTACTGCTTCAAAATACTGCGGCATTATCTTTAGCTCATGCTCTTTAATCAAAACAGATACCCCCAACAATATTTAATGATCGCAAGCGGCCCAAGTGCCGCCGCTGCCAGCCAAAGACCTACAATCGCTATCACAAACAGCCCTGTTAAAGCCTCTGTTGTCTTTTGCATAGCGCTCTTTTCGTCTTTCATCGTCAAAACTCCTTTCCGGGCAGCGGAGCCAAGCCGCCCTGTTTTATTTCCGTGATGTATGATTATCCTCGACCAAAAGGAAGCTCCCTTTATCTTTTCCCGCTCCCGCCTATTGTTACATACGCTGTCTCTCTTTTATTGAGCTGCATATCAACCGGCGATCCGCAGGATAGGCAGTTTCTTGAAAAGACCTTATCCGTTAAGTTGGTCTTATATCTGAACTCTTCGCCGCACTTACACTTCATGTACATAGGTTTCAAGCCTTCAAGCGGCGTCTCATATCCACACTCGTTACATTTGAAAGAGTATGTTTCCTGTCTTGCGCAGAATCCTTTTACTTCTCCGCACTGCTCGCACTTAATCATCAAAAACCCTTTATACGGCCCGTTGTCTCTCTGTTCGTTTTCTCCGAATCTCTCCCGGTCTCCGGGATCCTCGAACGACAGGCAGGTTTTCAATGCTCCTTCCTGCAGGTAAATCTTCCCATCCTTACCCGTGTATGCTTTCCAGTCTCCCGCAGCGCACTTATCTGCTACGCTCATTATTGTCAATCTTCCTTCCATTTTGTCCTCCTTGCTTTCTCTTTATATCAAGTGCCAAATATTCATTTGTGCGCACTCTTCCTTGAACCGTTTTTCTTGCTTCTCGTAATAATCTGTATCAATCTCAAACCCGATAAACTCCAACTGCTTTTCGCTTTCCCATGCTGCTATTCGACTGCTGCCGCTGCCGAGGTGCGTATCAAGTATCTTGTAACCCTTCTCTGCATAATTGGCGTATATCCATTGATAGAGTGATACCGGCTTTTGCGTCGGGTGAAACCTTCCGCCGGTGGAACTGCTGCACTCAAACATTTTCGCGTTGTCGTTCATGCTGCACCATGCGTATTCCACCATAGCCATTGAAAATTGTTCCGGGATATTTGTCTTTCTCCATATCAGAAAACATCTATTAGGCGGCAGCTCAAAATAATTACCGCCCCATATAATTTGATTTTTGCTTACCCGGAATAACTCTTTGAAGTATTCCTCGCCGGGCGCATGATCCCAGCTTATGATTTTTTTGCCGTATTTACTCGCCCATGTACCGCCTCGGCGCTCAACGCCGTACCCCCCGCACTATTTACGGGGTTGTCGCGCTTGTATCTGTCGAACTTTCCGCCGAATCTGCTCTTGTCGCTTCTTTTGAAATCCTGCCCCGCTCCGCCATACGGCGGATCAACTACCGCGAGATCAAAGAACTTGTCCGGGAATTGCGCCATACCTTCCATGCAGTCCATGTTATAGGCTCTGTTAAGCTCTAACATTTATGCACCATCAGACAACACCTTGTTCCACTTTTCGTATGCTGCCTTTACCTTTCTTGAATATTTAGAGGAATATACACCCGAATCCCATAGGTTCATTGCTCCGCCTACTCCCATGTTGTAAGCCATTGCTGCTCGCTCTATATCTCCGTATGTCTGCAGGTAGTTTCCAAGTAGCCAGCATCCGCAGGCTATGTTTCCTTCAATGCTTGCCGGATCAAGCCCTATCTGTCTTTCGTACTCTTCAAAATATCTTCCGCTTTTGCCGGGGTATATCTGCATGATCCCGATCTCCCCCGCTGCCCCGACCGTCTCTGTTGTAAACTCCGTCTCTACGTCCGCCGTGGCGTATGCGAGCGCCAGCGGACAATCATACATGATCGAATATTTTATAAACCATTCCTGTAACTGTTCTGATACCGGTATCTCTTCGCGATATTTGTTTTCCTCTTCCGGTTCTTCTACGGCGATTGTGTCCGTTTCTTCTGCTTGTGCTTCTTCCTGTGCTTCCGAAAGCTCCGCTGCCGCTGCCAGCTCTTTTGTTATGCCGGCCACCGGCATTGCTTCCGCCCGTTTTATTTCTCCTGTAACCGTTTCTGTTGTGATCTCGTCTTTTTCTACTCCGTTATCTCCCTGTGTATTCCCCTGTGCTGTAAGCGCGAAAAAGGCGAGAATGACGATAAATGCAATGATGATACTTATAGGCTTTATTCTGATAGCCCGTATCTTCTTCCACTTGTTCTCGTTCATACTCGCCTCCTATGATTGAATCTGTCTCTGTTTCGGTATCTTTAATGCTTCAATGTCTACTTTGCTTGTGCTTATTTCCTCTAATCGCCTGCTTATTTCTGCCGCCTTGCGTTTCCTTCGTCTCATATATCGCTCTTGGTCTTTGATGATGTCCTCCAGCTCAACTACTACGTCCATGCAATCGCGGCATATATAGCCCAGCCCTATTATTGCCATTATGGATATAAGCACCGGCACCGTTCCTTCTGCGATTCCGCTTGCCAGCCCGATAATAAACAGCCCCGCCAGCACAACAACCGCTTTCAGTGCTTCGTTTACGATGTTCGCAAGGATCCATTTCTTTTTAATCTCCCGCATATTGTCTTGTCCTCCTATTCTGCTACCGCTGCCAGTCCGCGCCACTCCTGCCTTGTTTCGTATGCTCTCTTCTGCGCCGTCTCTGCGCTGTAACCCGGTCTCCCGTTCGCGTCCATTTCCCCGGTCTCGCCTCTGCGAAGCTCGTTATATATGGTCGCTCTGTTTCTGTGCATCTTGTCTGCGATATCCTGCACTGCTTCGCCGCTGTTGTACATTTCCTCGATCTTCTTTCTGTCCTCTAACACTAACCACTTGCTCTTCTTCATGTTCTCGCTCCTTCCTTATAGATAAATCTCGTAATATAGTTCTGTTTGCAGATCGCTAAATTGATATGTTGCTACGTTCTCCGGCTCCAAAGGTGCCATTAGGCCAAGCTCCTGCCATTTTTTATGCTTGATATCAAGGTAAAACTTAAACTTCTTTACTTCCCGCTCTCTCCATTTCTGCCATAGCTCCGGGCTGTAATCTATCAGATCAAACATAAAACCGATAAATGCCTGCTGCCCTTCTTCAAACACCCTTAATCTGCTCACCTTGTCTGTTGTGTTAAGTAGTTCTTCTACCGTTACCACTTCGCGCCCCTCCTTTTTGCGCAAAAAAATAATGCGTCAGAAGTCTTGCAACTTCTAACGCATTACCGTATACTCCTTATGAAATGCGTTGTTGTCTTTCGACTTCTTTCGCATTTATTTTATTAGGTCAGTTGTATAACTCCTACAACTGATTTTGGAGCTCTGCCATAAACATGTCATAGTAATCATCCTGTCCCTCCAGCTTTGGTGAGTTCTCACCTCCGCCATTG
>Ga0256405_10004216_pt1 | contig 27459 bp, 19 predicted proteins | sample RumenRJG_02DNA_FD_189096 | JGI IMG/M metagenome (GOLD analysis project Ga0256405, IMG submission 189096) | Bovine rumen microbial communities from Lethbridge, Alberta, Canada - RJG_02 | ecosystem: Host-associated > Mammals > Digestive system > Stomach > Rumen | place: Canada: Alberta... | reverse complement strand
CGTCCGCCGAAAATGACTTTTTCTTCTTTTTCCGCCAGTTCCTTATATTTTGCGTAGAGCGCCCCGTTCTTTTCATCATTCACAGGATAGTAGGGCTCATCACCGGGCTTCCATGCCGAACTGAATTCACGGCTAATCACAGTCTTGGGCAGATCGTTTCCGTCGTCATCCTTGCCGAATTCAAACCATTTGTGCTCGATAATTCTGGTCCAGGGAGTCTCTCTGTCCGTGTAATTGACGGCTGCATTGCCCTGGAAGTTGGGCATATCCAGAAGTTCCGTCTCAAAGCGCACACTGCGGTATTCCAATGTACCCTGGCTGAATCCATAGAAGGCATCGATCGCGCCTGTATAAATGACCTTATCTGCCATTGCATCCCAGCCGCCGCGGTCCTCCAGATAGTCACATCCAAGACGGACCTCGATTCCCTCGAGCATATTTGCCACCATCTTTGTGTAGCCGCCGACAGGGATTCCCTGGAAAAGGGCATTGAAATAGTTGTTGTCAAAAGTCAGGCGGACCGGCAGCCGCTTGATGATAAAGGCGGGAAGCTCTGTGCAGGGACGTCCCCACTGCTTTTCCGTGTAGCCTTTCACCAGCTTTTCATAGATGTCTGTGCCGATCAGGCTGATCGCCTGCTCCTCAAGGTTTTTCGGCTCCGTGATACCGGCTGCCTTTCTCTGCTCCTCAATTTTTGCGGCTGCTTCCTGAGGAGTCACCACCCCCCACATCTTATTGAATGTGTACATATTAAAAGGCAGTGAGTACAACTCACCGTGGTAATTGGCCACGGGCGAATTGGTAAAGCGGTTAAACTCCGCAAAGCGATTTACATATTCCCACACCTTTCTGTCATTGGTATGGAAAATATGGGCACCATACTTATGCACATGAATGCCTTCCACTTTTTCCGTGTATACATTTCCCGCAATATTCGGACGCTTGTCGATAACCAGAACTTTTTTGCCGGCCGCTTTTGCCTCATGGGCAAACACTGCGCCGAAAAGGCCTGCGCCAACAATCAGAAAATCATATTTTTGATTTGACATATCACATTCTCCCCTCGTCTGTCGTTCAATCCGGCTTAGGATTGCTCTCAGATGGTCATCCTGTTATTTGTACATTTATCTCCGGATTATAAATATTATTATCCGCCATTCTCAATAAAATCTGGCTGACTGGCTGTACGCAATCATAATGATCTTAGCAATCTTTTCAGGCCAGAATCTTGACATGATCTCCAGTTCATTTTCATATCTGTCATTCGTCTCTTTCAGGAGCTTTGCTGTCGTGTTGTCCTTATCCATTCTGTGGTACAAAAGGACGTCTTTGATATATACAAACTCTCCCTTTTTTCTGGATAATCTTTCCCATAAATCCCAGTCCATGGAAGCAGGGTAGCCCTCACGGAATATTTCCTCCGGCATCTCCTTCATCACACAGATAACTGTAGGATGTGTGATCGGATTCCCAAGGCACTGCCCCAGTCTTTTCATAAATACTGTTCTTCTGGCCACCGGTACCCGCATCGGCCATACAAGCATTCTTTTGATCAAAATCAGCGCAGAAGGCTTTCGCTCGACATTACCGTCAACCATTTCAAGATAGTTGGTAAAGGAAAGAATCGGCTTTGAAGCCCGGTTGAGACCTCGAAGGCTTTTTTCCACGAACTGAGGATGGAGGATATCATCCTGGTGTGCGATCATTCCCAACGGGGTTTCGATCTGGCGCAAAGCAAAATTATAATCCCTGATGTGTCCTCCCTCCGGGTTAATACGGACAGGGATACCAAAACGTTCCGCCAGACCACTGATAAAATCATTCGGGGTGGATGTCGAAATCATAACCCGGGGGGTTACGGTCTGATTGAGTATCGCCTGAATGCTTTTTCCCAGCGAAGGGCATTCTTTATAGGCACAAATGACGACAGTAAGGTCTTCTCCTGTATATGTCTCTTTTCGGCTCATTATATCTGCTCCTGTCAGGCTTTTTCTTCAGCTTCCAGTATTTTCTGTATAATCGTATTATCCCCGTAAATAATCTTGGAGTCATAAGGGCGCTCCGGGAACGCGCCATATTTAAGTGTTATGTGAAGCCCCTTCTCGGCAATAAATTCGTTTACCTTGTCCTTCAGAGAAACCGGTTTGCCGGAGCATACATTAATAATCCCGGTATATTCAGTCTGAGTACTTGCAGCAACGATCTGTCTTGCAAGCTCCTTTATTGAAATAAAGTCATACTGGTTTTCACCGGTCGTAAAGGGAAACTCTTTTTTGCCAATCTCCTCCGCCTCCAAAAGCTTGGTAAAGATCGAACTGTTTCTGCTGTCATCTCCCAGAATATAAAAAGCCCTAAGCCAGAAAATATCCGCTCCCTCCTTTTCCCCGAGCAGAAGAAGTGCCTGCCGGAGGGCATTTTTGGCAACTCCGTACTGGGAAAGGGGCCTGCAGGGAGTATCAGCTGTGACGCAGCCTTCCCAGAACCCCACCTCGTGCATAGTTCCCATAACTGCAATCTTTTTACAGCCACCCTCGATCATGTTTTTCAGGAAAAGGAAATGACTCGAGAGATTTTCCATATGTTTTGTCGAATTATGGATAAAGCCATCCTGCCAGGCAAGATGAATACATACATCCGGATTTCCAAGCTGTGCACAAATATCCTTATCACCCGAAAAAATCTTCACATCCGAATAAGCAGCACGAGAATCAACCTCTTTATAGTGAAGATCAACCGCCGTAACTTCATGTCCTCTGGCAAGCAGCTCTCTTACAACATACCGGCCCATATATCCGCCTGCTCCAGTTACTACAACTTTCATTGTGATCCTTTCCGGTACGTCTATTACAGTGTACCTATTCTATCAGTAGTTCGCGTTTTATCTTTAACTACTTTTGCTTATCAGAATGTCTAATCATGTTACCGCACCAGTTTTTTGCCCTGTGATAAAGATAATCTGCAAGCACAGGCACGCTGACGCCAACAATTGTATAGCCAAGCCACCACCCTCTGTTTCCGTAAAGATTCGGGAAGGCTGCAATACAAAACGCGGGCACACCATAATACCTGACTACGATCGCGGCAACGAGCTTAAATGCCAGAAAGTGAAAAATCACCACGCTTAATGTTCTTCTGCCGATCTCCATCAGCAGTTTTTTCACTCCGAATATCCTTTTCAGGAAGAAGGCTATGCTGTAAAGCATGAACCAGCCACAGGCAGATGCAGCCAGCATGTACACAGGATTCACATATTTAACCTGCGCAAAAGAGATAGAACCGAACTTACCCATTATGTACAGGGATGCAAATGAGATAATACCTGCAGGAAGCCAGCAGAACCATTTCATCTGCATGAGAAGATCCTTTTTCCGGGAAAGGAGATGCCCCAGATAGTACAGGCAGTAAAAAGAAGCCACCTTGGCAAAACCATAGATATATAATCTCTGTATGCTGCAGTAATACCCGTAAGACAGCAGCAGCACCGAAACAATGCCCTGAAAAAGATCTACATGCTTTTTCACAATCTTCTGAAGAATAAAATCGATGCAAAAATACAGCAGCTGCACCCAGAACAGTGAAGCGAGAAACCAGAATGCACCTGCAAGCTGTGGACCTTCGCGCAAAAACAGCCCATTCCTGATGGTCGGAATCATTTGACTCAGTGTCTTGTAATTCTGAGTACCGACATATGGTCCTTCGACATAATCTGCTATAGCAGGATTGTCTGTGTACACATTTATCTTAATAAAGAAATTATGGAGCAGTACATAGACAGTATTCCAGATTACAAAGGGAACCCATATTTCCTTCATCTTTTTAATGAATGATTTCCAAAGGTTTCCCAGCGAGGATGACGATCCCGGTTTGTAGAAGAAGCCCGACGCAATAAAGAACACCGCCATATGAAACAAATAAATAAAATGTTCAAACGGTGTGCCGCCGTGTCCGGCTGCAACACATATGATGCCCAGTGCCTTAATAATGTCAATCTCTTCTATTCTTTTCTTGTTGATTGGCTTTGCCATATTTTTTTCTTTCCAAAAAGAGGCCTGTCATTCCGTTTATCCGGCTATACTGCCCTTTCTTACTTCCTGTCTAAATCCACCAGTGCCTCAATAAATTTCTGCATATACTGCTTCTCACCGATTGAGACACGTAAGCAGTCGCCCAGTTCTCCAACATCCGCATATGCTTTGATCAGAATCTTCTTTTCCTGCTTCATCCGATCGACAACGGTCTGGGCATCTGTTTTAGGCTGGATGAACAGGAAATTGCCGGCTTCACCTTTGTGCCTGTATCCCATTTCATCCAAAGTATTGATCAGGTATGTTCTTCCCTCATTGAACTTGGCGATGAGACTGTCAACCATACCCGGTGTTTCTATTATTCTTTCTGCAAACAGAAGAGCAAAGGCATTTGTGTTGTGCGGTGTACACATCTTCTGTACCATCTTGATGCCTTCAGGCCATCCTGCAACATATCCAAGACGGCACCCTGCCATCGAGAAGAGTTTGGAAAAAGTCCTGGTGACAAACACATGCTCTCCCTCAAGAGCATATTTAATAAATGTCTTCGGATAAAAATAGTGGTAGGCTTCGTCGATCAGGATATTGATCTGTTTCTCCCGGGCTATAAGAAAAATCTTCTCAAACTCTTCATCCGTGTACACATTTCCCATAGGATTATTGGGGTTGAGAAGAATCAGGAGCTGTGTATCTTCCGTCATCTCGGCAATGATATTATTTATATCCATACTCAGATCACTGTTGTAAGGAACTTTCACAAAGTTCCTTCCATACATCTCCGAGTATACCTGGAACATGAAATAAGAAGGCACGACACCTACGATCCTGCCCTCAGGTGATGTAAATGCCTGAATAATGTAGCGGATTCCCTCGGCAGATCCGTTTACCAGACATAAGTGGCTGATATCTGTTCCCAGATAATCTGCAAGAACTTCCGTAAAATGCAGTGTTTCCGGATACTGTGCAACGAGCTGGGGAGTCACATCCTTCAAAACGTCTTTAATAAACGCTTCCGGCAGTCCGCCTGGGTTTTCATTTAAATCAAGACGAAGGTAGTCTTTTCTTTCGTTCTGATCAAATATACGATACAACTGTTCAATCGTTTTGCTTGTATAATACATATTGGCTTATCTCCTTTTGTCTTGCTCCCGTCTTATTGTCCTGCTTCTTTCAGTCGTTTGAATCTGCATCCTTCTCTTTCAGTTCCTTTTCCAAAAGAGCAATGGTCTGGCTCATTCTTCGGACACTGGAGGTTACTTTAGAGAGCGCAACTGTCAGCGTAAAAATAATGACGAGGGAAAGCAGAAATCCCAAGAAGAAGATCATATTCATGGATGACTGGATTCCGAGAAGTCTTGTGATCGCTTTGATCAGTCCGGGAAACAGAACAAGAAAAACCAGCACGATATCCGCAAACATCCATGCGAGAACGTATTTCAGTTCCAGGACACGCTTTCTCACCATGTTTACTACCACAGCCATTCCAATCGCAAGCAGTATCAGGAGTATTATCTGCAGCCGCAGAGACATATTGTCACCTCAACCTTTCTATCAAAATCGCCATAGTAACCTTGATCATATAATAAACTGATTTTCTCATTGAGATCGATGATGTTCCGGTCTCTCGTTCTTTCATGACAACAGGCACTTCAACAACCTTATAATGCTTGCGAAGAAGACGGCAGACGGTTTCCGGTTCAGGATAATCTCTGGGATAGTCCTTTACAAACAGCTCAATCGTTCTTCGATTGGACATCCGCATACCGGAAGTGGCATCTGTAATTGCTTTTCCAAACAGGGCACCTGTCAGAAACTTAAAAATACCGATTCCGACCCGGCGGACACCGGAAGACTGAAATCCCTTCTTTTCAATAAAGCGGGAGCCGATCACCATGTCCGCGTTATCCCGAACAAGAGTTTCTTCCATATCTTTCAAATACAGAGCGTCATGCTGGCCATCACCATCCATCTGCACGGCAACATCGTAATGATTTTTCAAAGCGTACAGATATCCTGTCTGAACAGCTCCCCCTATTCCAAGGTTGATCGGAAGATCCAGCACCGGGATCTCGTTTTCCCTGCAGATCTGAAGCGTATTATCCTTTGAACAATCGTTGATCACGATCAGATCATAATCCGGAGCACATTTTCGAATATTCCCTACCGTCTGAACAATGCTCTCACTTTCATTAAAAGCAGGTATAATAACCAGTTTTTTCATAATCCTGTTCTTTCTACAATTCTATTCTGCCTCAGCTGGGTGCTCCTGTTTACCTGTGGCTGACTGCCACGGGTTCATCAAAAGCAAATATCAGAATTATACAGTACATATCATCAGAACTGTCATTTTTCTTACAGCAGAACCCGCAGGTTTTTATGGGCTCTGAAATCTTCCATGACTCCGGAAATAGCACAGCTCACATCCGGTTCAATCCCATAGAGAATATGCTTTGTAGACATAGCCCGGGCAAATGCCACCAGTTCATACCTGATCCCTTCACCGTCCAGCTGATAGAAATACCGTTTATTCTCTGCGGGATTCTCATATCGTATTTCAAAATAATCTGTTTTCCACCAGGGAGCAGGGACGAAAATATATCCCTTTGTTCCGGAAATGATCAGTTCTCCTTCTGATTTGACCTGGTTTCCAACCTTTATGGAAGCAACAGCATCCGGATACTCAAAAGAGATCCTGGTGAAGGTGTCAAATTTCCGTTCCTGATCGGCAAAGCGGGAAGTGATCCGCATATCACAGTAATCCGGTCCGAGGATCTGGAATACGGGGAGAAGCGCCGTCGGTCCCCATTCACTCATGCTGTCCCATTTACCGGACAACTCATCAGGATCCTCCATATTCATCTTCAGAATACTCGTACATGTAGCGTCTACAGAAGTGACCTTTCCAATCTTGCCGTTTTTGGCAAGAAGCAGAAGTCTGGCATAGGCGGTCGCATAAGCAGTCTTCAATGCCTCCATAAAGACAAGGCCCTTTTCCTTTGCAAGACTGTAAAGCTTTCTGCACTCATCAACCGTAAGTGAAGCCGGTGATTCGCACAGTACATGTTTTCCTGCCAGAAGGGCTTTCTCAACCTGTTCCGCATGAAGCCCGGGGTGGGTCCTGAGGTAAACCGCGTCTGAAACCTCCAGCAATTCATCGTAATGTTCTGTCATCAGCGGCAGGCTTCGTACCGATTCGGAGAGAATCTCCGGCATATTCGTGCAGACCCCCGCCAAATGCAGTCCGTTGACCAGCTGGCATTCTCTCTCCACTTTGTTGAGAAAAGAGGAATTTCCTACAAGTCCCAGTCTGAATGACTGATCCTGAGAACGGAGTTCGGTACTGGAAATACCTTCGGTCCTGTCAAGGTAAATGACATGACAGTACTCATTCAGATAATCAAATTTCCCCTTCCAGTCAGACCCGATTGCAAAAATATCAACGCCATAGCGGCGTATGTCATCTATTTTCTGTCCTTCATATTCCTCGATGACGATTTCATCGGCAAGGCCTGTAGCCCGGACTGCGTCGACTCTTTCCATCAGGGACTGTTGAACATTGATCTTCCCGCGGCTTTTATCAAAGTCTTCCGCTGTAACACCGACAATCAGGTAATCACCCAACGCCTTTGCCCGTTCCAGCAGTCGGACATGACCGTAATGCAGAAGATCGAATGTTCCATAGGTGATCACTTTGACCATATGATCCTCCGTAAACCTAAACTATGCATCCTTCGCGATCCTGCGTTCATGATAAGTATCTATTTTACGCTCGCATCATCTTCATGGTGCGCCGAATTCCCTCTCTGATATCATATTTTGCCTTCCAGCCAAGCCCCTGCAGTTTCGTGCTGTCAAGGCGTGCCTTGGTGGCCTTGCTGAAACCGGCCTTTTCAACTTCATCGGGAAGATCAAAGACGACCCTGGTCCCTGCCTCCCCGGCAATGATTCCGGCAAGATCCTTCAACCTGATATCCGATGCCAGATCTGCTATATTATATGCTTCTCCGCATACTCCCTTGAGCAGGACTGTGAGAAGTCCGGAGACGGCATCCGCCACATATGTGTAGGAATAGTATTGTGTTCCTTCACTCTTGAGTACGATGTCTTCTCCTGCAAGGCCTTTGTGCAGAAACTGGGTCAAAGCCTTTGTATCAGAAGAAAGGAGTGTCGGCCCATAGCTTCTTGTAAGTCTGGGAATCACGATATCCATGTTTTTCTGACGGATATAGGCCTGGCATAAGGCCTCACCGCAGCGTTTGCTCTCCGGATACCCTGCACGCATGGTGTTGCAGTCAATATAGCCGCAGTAGTCCTCTTTAAACAGCTCGGTATCTCCGCGGTTTTCCCCGTAGATTTCATTGGAAGATGCGAAGGCAAACCGTTTGCATCCGTGCGAGCTGGCAAACTCCAGCAGATTCCGGGTGCCTATGATGTTGGCCGTGATCGTTCCGATCGGATCCGTCGCATACTGTACAGGATGCGTGCTGCTGGCAAGATGAATGCAGTAGTCCATCGTCGGAAGCGCAGGAAAATTCCCGATATTGATATCCATCTCGACCAGATGAAGCAGCGGGTCTCCTTCATATTCCGCAAACCTGTCTTTCAGCTTTGCCATAGATCTTCCGGTCACATAGATATGACAGCCGAAATCTTCCGTCCTGTTTTTGAACATCAGGGCGTCCGCAAGAAAACGGCCGATCATACCGGTTGCGCCGGTGATCAGGAGGCTGCTTCCGCGCATTTTCTCCCACGGAAGAGGTAAGCCCGCTATATACTGCAGATCCTCATTATAAAGCTCAGCGTTCATGTTCGATCCATTTCTTTCTTTAAATATGCCTTGAACAGTTCCAGGTCGTCCTTGGTCGTCAGCTTGATGTTTTTGTCAGATCCGGAGGCAAAGTGAAGCCTCTCTCCAAGTTCCACCATCATTGTATTGGTGTAGGAAGATCCGTAGATGCCGATTTCCTTCTCGAATGCTTCATGGTAGGCGTTGAAGAGTTTCTCGAATTCATAAGCCTGCGGTGTGGAAACACGGCGCAGTGTCTCACGAGGAATATACTGTGTCGTCGTCGAGGGATCCTCCTGATCCACTACGAAGATCTGCTCATTGTAGGGAAGAGATGTGACTGCATTCCCGTATTTTTTACAGGTCTGGATAACATCCGTCAAAACAGACGCGTCTACCAGCGGCCTGATACCATCATGGATAACGATGGCATCTCCTTTGCTGCAGATTCCTTCAAGCGCATAGACGCCGTTTCGAATGGATTCCTGTCCTGTACTGCCGCCGGGCACGATCCATTTCAGCTTTGTGATATTACACTGTTTTGCATATGCCCAGACAACATCGTGCCATCCTTCGATACAGACTACTTCAATCGCATCGATCATAGGATGAGACTGGAAGCTCTCCAGCGTATACATCAAGACAGGCTTTTCATAGACATTAACAAACTGTTTGGGAATATCCATTCCCATTCTTCTGCCGGATCCTCCGGCGATGATAATAGCAACGTTCATTTTCTCTTCTCCTGTTCAAATGATACTGTCTGTCCGGCTTCCGGTCATTCTTCCGGGAATTTCAGAATTGCCGGCTTATGGTTTTTTCTGGCATCCATGGGGGGAAGCTGCATATAATCTCCATACTGTGAACGCAGCAGGGTATCATATTCATGTGGTATGAGAATGGTACCTTCTCCAAAAGGCGCCTCCACGATCGGGTACAGTTCCTCTTTTGTGATCATATTATCAAAAGGCCTTGTATCACAGGAAAAACCGTAAATACCGGAATCTGTATTTTCATCGATCCGGTTCCAGTACTTGCAGGCGCGGTACAACTTCTTTTTGTTCAGCCGCAAAACAGACAGACCGACGTGACCGATTCTGCAGATGGCAAGGATCAGATCTCTCTTAATCCCTTTCCCTGCCACATAGGGGGCACCGATCTCACGCAGGATACGGATTTTTCCGATTGCCCAGGCATGCTTCATATGTTTTTCCCGGATCTTTTTGTCGGGATGAAGCGTATCAAACGGAAACAGGTCAAGATAAATACCAAAATCACAGGGAATATCGCGGAACTGCTCTGTCACAAACCGTGTTCCCTTCAATGTGAACTGGCCGGTCATCAGCGGATAGTGATCATTCTCTTCCGCGTCCAGGACCATATATTTGTCCGAGTATTTTGCCTTGACGATTTTCTTTAATTTAATATAGTCCTTACGCATGATCCCGATATCCAGATCATCGTCCCAGGGAATCATATCTTTATGGCGGACCGCTCCCAGAAGGGTTCCGGCAATTGCAAACCAGGTCAGATTGTTCTCTTTGCAGATCCTGCTGAAATCGGCCAGCATCTCTTTTTCCAGATCCTGGATCCTTTTTAATACTTCCGGCTCATACTGTTCCGGTATATACCTGCTCATATATCTCCTTTCCCGGACTATTCCTGTTTTGGGTTCTTATCACTCTTTCGCGTATTTTCCCAGATCAAGAATTTCCGGACAGTGATTCACGCGTTTTTCCGGCGGCGGGACCTGCATATAGTCTCCGAAGCGCTTCTTCAGCATCTTGTCACAATCGTTGACGATACTGACCTGTATATCTCCAAAAGCAGCCTTTTTCAGGGGGAACAGATCCTCTTCCTTGATCACGCAGAGTCTCGCTGCAGGATCGCCCAGAATCGTATAGGTCCTGGTTTTCCCGGTGTATTGTGTGGCGAGCTTTTTGTATCTGCGATAGATCGCTTCCGGTTTAATATGTCCGATCTTCAGAGCGCGGTGGACACATCCGCACAGAAGATAACGCAGCTTCTTGGAAGCATTTACTTCTTTCACAAAACGGAAGTAATCGATATTGGAAAGAACATACAAATCATGGAGAAGCTGGGTTTTGCGGATCAGCTTTTCTGCCTTGGCAGGATCATCGGGAATATTCTCAAATACAAACAGGTCCATAAAAATACCGATCTCAAATTTTCCTTTGGCAAGATCGATAATAAATCTGGTACCTTTCAGGCTCAGATTGGGAATCAGATTATAGTAGGCTCTGGGAGTGTCCGGTCCGTTGACAAGGTACTTTTCACCCAATTCCTTCGGTGCTACTCTGAGGAATTTCTCATAATCCCTGCGCAGCATTGCGACGTCAATATCATCATCCCAGGGAATCATATCATGATCCCGCATTGTACCGATTGCTGTTCCGGCGATCACAAAATACTGTATGTTATGTTTCTCGCAGACAGCGATAAAATCGCGGAACATTGATTTTTCTATTTTTTGCACCTGATCCAGAACTTTGGGATCATATGATTTTCCACTCATTGGCAATCCTTCCTTTTATTTTCTGTTCTTCAGATAAATCAGGCGGTATAAAAGCATGAACTGTCTTTTCTGAAAGAGATTCCACATCAGCCATGTTGTGAATCCCTGCTTACGCAGATATTTCTGCTCGCGCCTTCCTGTTCTTATTGAAAAGGCCTTCTCATCTCTAAAAGACTTCAGGATTGTCCTGATCGTCTTTTTATCCAGACTTTTAATACCCGGTCTCAACCGGTCGTACAGCTCTGCTATATAATCCTTTGTCAGCCAGAGCTGCCATTCGCCGGGAAGTTCTTTTGTTACCTTATTTTTCCGGACGATTCTTTCTTCCTTGTGCAGACATTTGACAATCGAATCATACACATTTTCCGAATATTTACCGGTTGTACTATGCTCCAGCCTCTGCAGCCAGCGGTAATAAACACCTGGATTTAACACAATTGTGCCGTCTGCCTCGTAACATGACAGGTTAAACATGACATCTTCGTATCCGAAACGCATGCTTTCATCAAACCGGATTCCATGTTTGTCCAGGAATTCCTTTTTATACATACCGGTCCAAACCCCGGACCTCGCTCTTTTGATCTCCCCATACTTGCGTCCGGTTTCTGCTGATCTGATCGTCTGCAGAGAAAAGCCACCGGTTGTTGTTTCCGTGACAACCTTCCCGTTATATGTTTCCGTCTTTGACCTGCAGAATCTCACCACATCCGCGTTCTCCTGCTCTGCAAGCGCGTAGTTTTCAGAGATTAATCCCGGCAGATATTCGTCATCGTTGTCACAAAATGCTATATACTTTCCTCTGGCACGATCAAGCCCCGCATTTCTGGCAGAGCAGATACCACCGTTTGGTTTATGAATTACGACCACCCGGCTGTCCTTCTGCGCAATTTTGTCACAGATTATTCCACTCTCATCCGGAGAGCCGTCATCGACTACGATCAATTCAAAGCCGTCAAAGTTCTGGTGCAGAACAGATTCCACTGCGTTTTCAAGATAGGCTTCCGAATTATAGACCGGCATGATCACGCTTACCAATACCCTGTCACTCATTGATTATCTTCCCTCAAAAGTGAAATGTTTCCGCGAGTCCTCCCCACTTTTTATCCTTCTCACTCAGATTCAGCGGAGTCCCATCCTCCATTACATAGCCCTCGCTGTCAGCCGTACCGAGATACTCTCCACGGATCTGAGGCCAGTCGATATTGATGTCAGGATCATTCCAGGCAAGTCCGCCCTCATCGCAGGGATGGTAAAAATCCGTAACCTTATAGCAGAACTCTGCGGTCTCGCTCAAAACAAGAAATCCATGCGCAAACCCCTCGGAGATATAAAACTGCTTCTTATTCTCCTCCGATAAAACGAGGCCGAACCACTTTCCAAAAGTGGGGCTTCCGGAGCGAAGATCCACTGCAACGTCAAAGACCTCGCCTTTGATCACGCGCACAAGCTTTCCCTGCGGAAACTGCTTCTGGAAATGCAGTCCACGGAGCACACCCTTGGTTGACATACTCTGGTTATCCTGCACAAAGACCATATCCAATCCGGCTTCATGCATATCATTCTGGTTGTATGTTTCCATGAAATACCCGCGTTCATCTCCGTGAACAGTAGGTTCGATAACATAAAGTCCTTCAATTGCCGTCTTTTCTACACTGATCTGTCCCACTTTTATCCTCCATCTCTAAATGCGCCAACTTAAGAATCAAGCAGTTTTTTAAGATATCTGTCAAGAGCATCCTGCCAGACAGGAAGGGGTGTGAATCCGCACTCTGCCAGCTTTGATTTGTCAAGGCGGCTGTTAAAGGGACGTGCAGCTTTTGACAGACCATATTCCTGTGTGGTCACGGGCACTACATTTGTCGCATAGCCTGCCCGGCGGAAAATCTCACAGGCAAATTCATACCAGGAGATATAACCGCCTTCATTGGTAGCATGATAATACCCGTATTTTTCTGTCTCGATCATATCGACCAGAAGCCGGGCAAGGTCGATGGTATAAGTGGGTGTCCCTACCTGATCATTTACTACCCTGACAGTATCGTACTTTTTTCCCACCTGAAGCATGGTCTTGATAAAATTATTTCCATTCAGTCCAAAAACCCATGCCGTCCTGACAATGAAGAACTTTTCAAGAACATCCGAAACCGCTTTTTCGCCTTCCAACTTGGTCCATCCATAATAATTCAGGGGATGGTAATCTGTGCATTCCGGTTTCCATGGTTCTGTGCCCTTCCCGTCAAAAACATAGTCTGTGCTGATATATACCATGGCGCAGCCGGCTTCTTTGCATGCATCCGCTATGTTCCGCGTTCCCTGCACATTGATCAGGCTCACTTTTCCCTTTTTGTCATCGTCCTCTGCCAAATCTACAGCAGTCCAGGCCGCACAGTGGACAACAACATCCGGACGGCTTTCCCGGATCGCGCCAAAAACCGCATCGCAGTCGGTAATATCCAGTGAAACATACGGCATTGTTGTCACAGCAGTATTATCTTGTATTCCGGAATACACAGGGGCCAGATCACTTCCGATCCCCTCGTGTCCTCTCCGGTTCAATTCATTCATCACATCGTGGCCAAGCTGTCCACCCACTCCGGTTACCAATACTTTCATTGGGTTCTAACCTTTCTTTCCTCACCCTGACATGATTAAAAATAATGCTGTCAGTCAGTTTTCGAGCCATTGCAGGCTGTTTACCTGTTGCCATACATCTTTTCGTAATAATTCTGGTAATCACCGTCAATGATCGGCTGCCACCATGCCTGGTTGTCAAGATACCAGCGAATGGTCTTCTTGATACCGTCTTTAAACATAGTCTCGGGCAGCCATCCAAGCTCATTATGGATCTTTGTGGGATCGATCGCGTAGCGCATATCATGCCCCTTGCGGTCTGTCACATAAGTGATCAGGCTCTCAGGCTTGCCGAGTTCTTTGCAGATCAGCTTAACGATATCGATATTCTTCATCTCGTTGTGACCGCCGATATTGTAGACCTCCCCAACACGTCCCTTGCGCATGACCAGATCGATTGCCTTGCAGTGATCCTCGACATAGAGCCAGTCGCGTACATTCAGACCCTCTCCGTAAACGGGCAGGGGCTTGTCATGGAGTGCATTGATGATCATCAGCGGGATGAGCTTCTCCGGGAAATGATAAGGTCCATAGTTATTGGAACAACGGCTGATGGATACAGGGAGTCCGTATGTCCTGTGATAGGCAAGGACCAGAAGATCCGCGGAAGCCTTGGAGCTGCTGTAGGGGCTGCTGGTATGGATCGGTGTCTCCTCAGTAAAGAACAGATCCGGTCTGTCGATGGGAAGATCTCCGTAAACTTCATCCGTCGAGACCTGATGATAGCGCGAAATGCCATACTTTCTGCAGGCATCCATAAGCGTAGAAGTGCCGATGATATTGGTCTGCAGGAAGATCTCCGGATTTTCAATAGAGCGGTCTACATGAGACTCCGCAGCAAAATTGACGACGATATCCGGCTTTTCCTCCTCAAAAAGGCGGTATACGCCTTCGCGGTCACAGATATCCAGTTTGACAAATCGAAATCCCGGATGATCCATCACAGGTGCAAGGGTGGAAAGATTGCCTGCGTATGTCAGCTTATCCACACAGACGATACGGTTTTCCGGATGTTTCTCCATCTCGTAAAACACAAAGTTGCTTCCAATAAATCCGGCTCCTCCGGTCACAATAATAGTCATTTTTTTTCCTTTCTTCTCCATTATAAATCAGGAATTGTGTATATGTTATAACTGCAATACTTCTTTAATTGTTCCGGAACCGAGCATCAAAAACAGGAAAATCAGCACTCCTGTTATAACCTGTACGGCAAGCTGAAGCCCGGATCCGACCGGCAGAAGATTAAGTCCGCCTACAATAGCACCCATAATAAGAGCAGCTATACTGATTCGAATGATCATACCTGCAATATGAAAACTGCCAAGGTCTTTTCTCATATAGTGATACTGGATCACAAAGGCAAAGAACTCAGCACACAGTGTTCCCAGCACTGCCCCATACAGTCCGATCCTCGGAATCAGAAGAATGTCAATAATCAGATTGGATACAGCTGCTGTCACATAAGAAAGTGTGAGTTCTTTTTTCCGATCCAGTGCAACCAGATATTGAATTCCGGTCACGTTACTGAATCCTATGAATATCATAATCGGACAGAACGAAATCAGAAGAGGGTATGTATCTGCAAACTCCTTTCCCAGGAACAGAAGGTCGAAATTTTTAGCCACCGCCATCAGTCCTGTACAGCAAGGGGCAATGATCAGATATATACTCAGGAAAGCCTTTCTGATAAACTTGGTCACCCTGTCCTTATTCCCGCTCTTGAACTCAAAGGCGATTCTCGGCATGAGCACCGTAGATAATGCTGTCGCAAGAACCAGCGGCATCTTTGCAATCTTTTCGTTTTCTGTATAAAACGAGATAAAAGACGGATCCTTTAAAATATATTTGATTAATACTTTATCACACTGAACATAAATCTGCGTGGCTGCCTGTGGCAGAAACAGGGCAAGCGAGGGGAGAAAATGACGGAAGATATTCAGCCCCTTAAAAGAGACCCTGGTCAATCTGGACTTCAAAAACGGGAATATAACAATGGAATTGGCAAACATTGTCAAACTGGAAAGCCAGATATATATAACCATATCATCCCTGCCCCGGATCAGGACAAACAAAAGGATTGTAGAGATAATACGGACTATGTAGTTTCGGATGACTACGGGCTTCATCTCTTCAATGCCGGTAAAAAACCAGCTTGTATCCAGAAATGTACCCATTATATAGAAAATATATATGGGAAATATATCCCGGTATTCCGAACCAAGCGTAATTGCGCCAAAGACTACTAATGTACATATCATTAGTATAATGCGCATGAAGAATATTTCCCAGAAGCAATTCGACAGCAGCCGATCATTCTGGCGATTGTATGCCACTATGCGATTTGAATACCACACCAGCCCCAAAAGCCCGAACACAGTCAGAATCTGAACAACAGATTCTGTGTATCTGGCAATTCCCAGGTTGTAAGAACCCAGCACCCTTGTTAAATAAGGGATCGTCGCCAGAGGCAAAATGGTCATGACGATCTGGTAGGATACATTATATAGATAGTTTTGTAGTATTTTCTTTTCGTTATTCAATAGAATCAACACACACCGGTTGAACAACCGGCCCTTCTTACCAGCAATAAATCCCGGTTCTGGTAATACACAAACCTACAGCTCAATAGCCGCACCTGAGAACGCAGAAGCAATCAGACATATGTAGGCAGCAAACAGAAGAACTCCGGCTGTCCAGATCAGTGTTTGATTATCTGATTCACCTGTACGTACGATCTTCCTGTTTCGGAAGGCAAGGAACGGCAGAACCAGGTATGGAAGGAAATATCTGCCCTGCATTCCCTGTACCGTGTCACTTGTGTTTTCTGTCCAAGCAAGTAACATGGAAAGCGCAACCAGGCTGACGCCTACCACAGTTGTGATAAGCACCAGGATCTTCATCCTTCCGGAAAATACAATTTTATCGTCTTTTGATGAAATCATGGCAATAAGCAGCAGAAGAACAAAAGCAAGAACAATGATCCAGCCCGAAAACATACTACGCTGCCCCATTGTAAGGCCGATCAAATCACCAAACAGCTCTGCCACGCGGACAAAAAATGTATTCACAAAAATGCGGATTAATTTTCCGGGATTCAGGATAAAGTCTGAAGCTGTATAAAGGGTCTGTCCTCCTTCTCCTCTCTGCGCCGTTCCGGACACCTGCGTGAACATATCGAGAAATCTCGGTACAAACTTCAGTAATATTACAATAAAAGCAGATGCTATCATCCCGAAACAAATCTTTGCCCACAATTTCTGCCTTGCCTTTTTTGCAAATGGGACAGCGAGGAGCATGATTGCAAGCGGAGCATAAACACCGCCCTTATTACATGCAATAAACCAGGCGCTGAATACCACAATCATCAAATCGACGACCGTAGTCCTCTCTTCATATATGAGATAAAGCGTATAGGCGATAAAAACAAAAACTGCCCCAACCAGAATCCCATCATAGGAACAGGAAACAATCTGATTGATCGTTTTTGGCAGGAGCCCCGCAATCGCAAAAACGCCCTTCCCCATAGGGGCTTTACGAACGGCGGCATAAATCAGCAGAACTACCGAAAGGAAGATTCCCCATCGCGCCATCATAACAGCCGTCATAAGATTTCTGTTCAGCAGCCTCGCAAAAGTGAAACCTATGACCCCGGGTAAATAATTGACTGCTGTCACATTATCCAGGCTGTTTCTTGCATAGGTGATCGTAAGCTCCCTGTCTTCTCCTGCTTTATCAAACAGGTTGTTATACAGATCTCGATACATATAGGAAGACAATGACATTGTGTTCTCGATCGTTGCGTCAATGTCACACTTTCTCCTGTAAATCCTTCCGGGTGCCGGTGACTCGTCGATCCCCAGCAAACCGTTAGACATTTTGTAAATTGTATCGACATGTGTCCTTTCATCCGGAACACAATAGGGCGGAATTGCAAGACTGAAGAGGAAGCCCATGCACAATGCTACAAGCAGGAAAACCGTCTCTTCCCGAAGTGTGAAGCATCGGATCAGAAGACCTATTGCAATAAGAGATACAACCATTAGAACAGAGATAATAAAATACCAGTTTGCGATACCATTATTATCATCATATGCAACAGCAAGGCACAGGGAAGACTTTTTGGGTTTCCCGTCTAAATCGAGCGTCCCGTTGGTTTTCGCAGAGGATGCAAGACGAATTCCTTTCTCCCCCGTATCCCGTGCGGTGACCCTGATCCGATATTCTTTGTCTCCGGAATCCTCCAGGGTTTTGCCGAAACTAAAGAACAAATAATCCTCTTCCCGGGAAAGCAGAGCCTCCGATTTGAGATCCTTGATCATGACTGCTTCGAACGACTTCATATATCCGACTTCGTATTCATTTTCCGCCAGAAGTTCATCGGTTTCATTGTCGTACAATTCTACCGTCAGATAGCCCTTCACATTCCTTGCGGCTTCAGCAACATCCTTGAGACGTTCCTTCTCTGCTTTTGAGGTATAGAAGGACTTTGCATCCTCTTCCTCTTCATCATCGGAATTATTCTGAACCACAAGTCCTATTCCGCACAGACCATTTTTCTCGGACTGGAATACCTGCTCTACAACCGTGTCCTCATCCATCACGACTCTGGTCCTGTAATCATAATCATCCACGCAGAGGACATCTCCGTCATAGCAGGCGGAAATAGGCTTAACCGCAATGTTATAGGCAAATTCCACGCCGATTCCCATAACGATCACACAGACGAGCGCAAAGATCAGAAGTGATCTCCCGCTGACAGCCTTCCGGGAATACCGCAGTCCTTCTTTTTTTCGGGTGCCTGCCGCCCACAGAGGCAGTCTGAGCATGCGGCTCAGCAAAAAGAGCGCAGCTCCGGCTCCGGCTTCAAACAAAAAGAAGAGTATGGGGGTCAGTATGTCATACTTCCTGCCTTTATAATAGAAAGAGGCGCAAAGAGTCTGATCCAGAACCTCATCTCCAACGGTCGTTTTATTTTCCTGCAGCGCAGTATCCGACACTTCATAGAATACGCCTCTTTTGGTCAGGCCTTCGGAACGAAGATTCAGACATATCTCCTTGCCCTTGGGAATCGAGGCATCAATGGGGAAATAGGTTCCTGTCTGGTCGATTTTAGGCGGCTGGTCCCTGAGCATAAAAGTCGATTCAGACAGCACTTCCTCTGTTTCCGGATCTATGACGGACAGGATCAGCTTCTCGTCTTTAAAGAACAGGTTGACTGCATTTATATATCCGTCTATGTATACCCCGCAGAGGTTATCATCACCGACTGTTGTGATCATTTCAATGGACTGTTTGTCATTGATCTCATAAACATCATCTCCGCTGCCACTCAGATCCTGGCCATGAAAAGATGTCTTTCCGCAATGCAGAAGCTGAAACACAAGAATGATCGTGATGATAATATAATATGATTTAAAAAACCAGCCTGATCTGCCGCGAAACATCTCTCTTGCCAGCTTATTCGACGCTACAGAAACACCCATAGATACTCCGTTCCATTTCAGAAATCATACTCTTTCCGACACGCATACCTTAATGCCGGACTGCAAAAAAGCAGATATGTACAAGTCATAAACTTTGATATTATACCCCATTTTATATAGTCCTGCAATTACTTATATTTCTACATGTTCCTGCATACTCACCCGGCTGCTCAGTTCTTGTTCAGCCTGTATCCCTTACTCCTCTTCTCACTCAGAGCGGCCCCAGATAAAACATCAGCATTTCGCAGAAGGTCAGTGCCAGAAGCACATCTGCCGTATATAAAAGTGCCGTATCACCGATCCCATCCCTGTGAACAAGCCCGTTCTCCGCTGCAAGGAAAGGAAGAGGGGCGATCGGGAGGAAATAACGTCCCTGCAGGCCGTCTATATAGGGCATCTCCCTTGAGGTAAATGCGATCAGCATGGACAAAAAGATCAAAGCTGTACTCGCTGCGGCAAGCAAAAGAATCCAGATCCTTCCGGAAAGGCAAATGTGATTGCCCGTAGAGGACTCATTCGTTTTTTCGGAATCCGGATCCATACCGTCCTTCTGCGGTGCGGTGAATCTGCGCAGAAGACCCAGGATCGCAAGGATCAGAAAAGCGTATACGATATACCATTTCTGAGAAAGATTCTTCCCTACCAGTTCACCCAGTATGCCGTCAGACCTGACATAGAGGGTATTCAGGTAGATATGTACAAGTTTTCCTGGAGCGTGGATAAAGTCCGATACAGTATAAAGGCTCTTCGTTCCCGCACCGACCACCGCCGAACCGGACTTTCTTCCAAACATCCCGGCAAGTCTGACGACAAATTTTCCGGCGAAAAGGAATACCGCGCTGCCGGCAGCGGCGGCGCAGACAAGATACCAGCGCAATCCGGATTTTTGGTGGACCGTCATGCCGGACCTGGCCGCCGGAATCAGAAAGAGCATTCCCAGAACCGGCAGATATGCTCCTCCCTTGCAGGAAGCTGCAAATATGCCGCTCAAAGTCAGCACCAGGAGGTCCGCAATACAGATCTCTTTGTCAAAAGCGACTGCCAGACAGTAGGCAGTAAAGAGGAATATTCCTGCAATCACCATTCCGTCATAGGAACAGGATGCCATCTGCTGCAATGTCTTTGGAAACAGACCGATCACTGCCATCATGGCGCCGGCATATGGCATGCGGCGAACGGCCATATACATGACCAGTATACATGCAAGGAGATTGAACCACCTTGCCGCCATGACCATGGTGATCAGATTTCTTCCCATAAGCCTTGCCGCTGAAAAGCCGACCGATGCAGGAAGATAACACAAAACAGGAACATTGTCCAGCGAATTTCGCGTATAGGCGGCCAGCCGTTCCCGCCCGGATGGGCGGTGCCTGTCTGAACGGGAAGCAGCGTCACTGCTTGCGGATTCTGCGGTATTGTGTCCGCCTGCCCCCTCTGTATCCACAGTCCCATAGTTCGTTTTCGGGGCTGCCCCGAACAGTTCCCTCTCCACGCTCCGGTATCTTTCTGCTGTCAAAGGCATTGTGATCGCGATGGAACTGTCTATATCGCAGGCTCGTTTTAAGAGTCTTGAGGGACCGGGTATGTCCCGGACACCCAGAAGACGATTGGACAGGATATAGACAGCATCTACATGTGTTCGTTCATCAGAAATGGTGTAGGCCGGCGTCATGAAACTGAACACCATCCCCATACACAAGGCGCTTACAAGATACATGGCCGCCGTCTGTCTCCCCGGACGGATGTCCGCACGGGAAAAGTACTGTGCGGCAAAATACAGGCCTGTCAGCATCAGAATCAGTACAGCACAGAGACGAAGGAACATACCTTTTAGAAAGCCGTTGCACTTATATACACCCATCAGGCCAAGCTCCAGAGGAAGACTCTGCCGGTCGTCTCTGCCATTAATCTCGATCTGTCCGTTGGTATCTCCGGCTGCAAGCAGGTACACGGCGCTCTGTTCCGCACCCTTGAGCGGAACAGACAATTCCAGCACATACTTTTTCCCTATGGAAGAGGCGACCGGCCTTTCAAAAGATAACATCGCGCTCTCTTCCGCGGATGCCAGGATTTTTTCATCCTTGATATCTGTTTCCAGTACAGAGGATACTTTTTTCAAATCTCCGACTGTTCCGCTTCCGGAGGTCAGTTCAGCCGTTCCGCTCTCATCAAATAGCTTCCATTCGAGCACTGTCCCGGAATAATCTGTCTCTTCCCCCGGAGCGATCTTCTTTCCTTCTTCATCCGAAAGCAGGATCCCGATGCCTGAAAATTCGTCTTCCCCGGCTGTCAGCATCTGCCGCGCTGTCGTACCGGGTGCCAGTGTGAGCACTTGATCGGCCCGCGTTCCTCCTGTCAGAAGATCTGCCGCGGACGATTTTTCGGTCCTTCTGACAGTCCGTATATAGGTATACAGCATCACACCAAGGCACAGAACGATCACAAGAACAGGAATCCCCAGTTTCTTGATCTGCGGTACACCAGGCTTTCTGCCCTTATCTGTCGGATCAAAAATATGATCAGCACGATACCGGTCCTGATCCGGCTTTGGTCCTTTTCCGCTTCGCAGAAGTAGGGGGAGCAGCCTCTCCCCATACAGGAGAAGACAACCCAGCCCTGCGGCAAATTCAACCAGAAAGTACAGAATGGACATTATAGGATTCCAGGATTTTTTTTCATAGAAAAGCCGTGCGGCTGTTCCCCGGCCTTCTTCGGAAGCGCCCTTTTCTCCGTACAGAAATATACCGTTTCTGGTCAGACCGGAAGTGGAAAAGCGCACTTCCAACTGCTCCGGGGCCAGGCCTTCCACAGTCTCCGAAAACGCTATATAGACCATGGTCTCATCATTGGGGTAAGGTGTCTGGTTTTTCAGCCACAGTGTCCCTTGTCCGACCTTTTCCTTTGTTTCCAGATTGAAGACTTCCGCTGTAACTGTTTCATCAGAAAACATAAGAGACCGGCTGTTCTCATAGCCCAGAAGCGCTGCTCCGCGCAGCCTGGGCTTGTGTCCAAATGTTTTCCCGGGATCTGCCTGTGCCTGCACGGTCAAAGGAGTGTCATCCTTGAGTTCCCACACGCCGCCTTCTGCGGAATCCTTTTCCTCTTTGCTCTCCTCAGAGAGAACAGCTGCAGCGGCATCTGCCGTGATCCAGGAAACTTCTGTGCAATGAAAAAGATTCCACAGCAGGATCAATGTGATCACGCTGAAATATACCAGAAAAAATGTTCTTGCCTTTCCTGTATTGGGCTGTTTCTTTTTTCCTGTTTTCATGGCTGCCTCATAATCCCGTTATCAACCACATACTGCTCCGGCACAAGAACCCGGAGCTGCTCTCTGCAGTTTCTCAGTGTTACTTTTTTGAAGGCTCCCCCGAATTCTCCGTCCCGGGTCCAGGCAAGCTGCTCATCACATGTCAGGGTGACAAAAGCTGTCTTGAAGTTGATGACCATTTCTGAATGCATCTCTGTATTGGCAAGACTCATTAAGATCTCGCTCAGCTCCAGAGGGTTTTGAGGCATTTTGATCAGGGTGACCTCAAAAAGGCCGTCCTGCAGATCCACTTCGCTGCCGGTGATATTGGAAAATCCGCCGATGGATCTGGAGTTTGTGATCATTCCATAGGCAAATTCTCCCTCGATCACTCTTTCCTCCGATTCAACGATCATATGATAGGCATGCATATTTCCCAGTTCTGTCATACCCTGCATAATATATGCCAGATGCCCGAACTGGTTTTTCAGGGATTGTGGTGTCATATAGGAAGTTCCGGTAAACACACCGAATGCCGCAACATAGGTGAAATAATCACTCTCATTAAAGAGTCCCAGATCGCAACGGATCATGCGTCCATTGACAATGACCTCTGCCGCCTTTTTCATATCGGACGGAATATGAAGACTTGAAGCGAAGTCATTTGTCGTGCCTGCCGGTATATAACCGATGGGCACAAAGGGTTTCTCCCGGTTTTCCATCATACCGCTGACGACCTCGTCCAGAGTCCCGTCCCCGCCCGCGCAGACCACATACAGATAATCATCGGTGCGTTCACGTAAAAGGCGCCTGGCGTCTCCCTGCTTCTGTGTCATGTAGCAGGTCACCTTAAAATCCGCCTTTGAAAACATCTCCAGAATATCCACCAGGCAGGTCTTGATCTGAGACCGTCCGGCTACAGGGTTTATGACAAAGAGTATTTTTTTCCAAGCAGTACTCATAATCGGTGCCTCTGTCCTCCCGTTCAAAAAACAATATCACAATTATAAAAATTATAGCATAAACTCCGAATATAATCCTGCTCTGACTCGTTATTATGAAAAACTCATTCTCCCGGTCAGGGCTGCAGGCCCCGCACCAGACAGCAAAGTGTCTGGTGCAGGTGTGACTTGTAACCCACAGGCAGATCATGCATCCTCCGCCTCTGCAAAAGTTCGTTTTCTGTGCTTTTTAAGAAATACCGCCAGTAAGAGAAAAGCAAAAGCGGCAGCCGGCCCCCAGAGAGCGGCGCCCCTGCTGCAGAGCCGGACCAGGGGGTTGGTGGTGACAAGAAGGCGCCAGCGGGTATCCTCTATGCCCTTCTCTCCTTCCGCTATTCCGCAGTCCCTGCTCCTGTTGCCTGCAAGGTCGGTCGCGATCACTTCCAGATACTGCCAGCAGTTCTTTTCTTCAAGAAGGATCGGAATGCCTTTGTCCAGGTCTTCGATCGGATAAATGCCTTTCTCCGCAAGGGATTTTCTGTCTTCCTCTGCACCGATTTTCCTGTAGCAGCAGTAAAATCCGTCCATCCGCGATGGATCATTTTCTTTTTTGTCTTTCTCCCGGATCCGGCTATTCCGAGTCTGACTATCCTGAATCCGGCTGCTCTGAACCCGGCTGTCCTGAGTCCGACTATCCTGAATCCGGCGATTCCGGACCTCGCTGTCCAGGATCTGGCTGTCCAGAATCCGGCTGTCCCGGATCTGACTCCCCAGAATCCGGCTCTCCAGAATCCTTACTGTCACTTCCCGGATCCCCGTCTGATAATCCTCCGGATAGAGGGTGAATTCCAGCTTCTCTGCATTGAAGCGTTCGCGGCCTTTTTCCAGGCCTGTGATCCTGTTTACCGGAACTGTTTTATCCACCTGGAACTCAATCGGGAATTTGGCAATTGTCCTTTCTCCATCCTGCTGTGTTCCTTCCCGGACCAGAGCCGTGGAGCTCTCGTTGCCCGCAGCGTCAGTCGACGACAGTATAAAATCGTAGACGCCCTCTTCTTCAAAGACCGAAGGCGCAATCGAGTACTCATATATTCTGTGCCCTTCACTGTCCTTCCCGGTCCCTGCGGTGCCTTCGGATGTTCGGAATGTATACTGATCTCCTTCTTTCAATGTTCTTTCTTCATGGTCCTTGAAGCGTTCCACCCTGTGTGTTTTCAGTTCCACAGGTGATAATTCCAGGATCCTGATGGGGTCTTGTGTCCGCCTGATATAATAATCCTCCATGATCTCTTCCGTCAAAGCATCCGCATAGACATATGTGGATCCGAAGCGGTTGAGGCTGAAAGCAAACGCAAGGGTCGATTCATGTCCCGCCAGGTCTTTTGCGGATGCGGTCACCTTGTAGACGCCGTCCAGGCCGCGGTCCATTTCAAAGTTTCTGAAGCGGATACTGTACTCCCCTGTCTGGTCGCTGCCCTCCTTGAGGATCCTGTCTTTTTCCGTCCACTTTGTGCCGTAGGCCCTGACCCTGAATCCCGACCGGGCGTGGTCATAATTGGCATCTTTAACGATCACGCGGGGGGCAAAGCTTTTTTCGGTATATATCTGTTTTTCAAGGCCTTGCAGGGGTCTTCCGGTAACAGGCTCGACACGGAATGTCCCGGGATCGATCCGCAGCTCCGGAGCAAGCGTGTCCACCGTGAACCGACCGCTCCAGGCGGTATGCATGGATTTTCTTCCCTCTCCACCTTCGACGACCGCTTCATTTCCCGCCATATCCGTATAAGATGCCGTGATCTCATAATCTCCGTCCTTTTCACAGACGGCTGTGGATATATGCAGGTCACTCCCGGCACTCATAAAGTGTGAAGGTACAGGTGTTTTCGGGACCGGGGCGCCGCTGTGGGCGGAAGCAGTAACATGCACCGAAAGCAGCGATTCCTCCCTTTCCCGGAAAAAATTGTGTTCCAGGATCTCAACCCTTGCTGCCGCCGCACTGTCATAGTATTTGGTGTCTCCCTGTCTGTTTACTTCCTTTGGCAGCACGATCCTGATCACCGGCAGGGTCTTGTCTATGGTAAAGGCATTGGGCGCAGGTCCGTTCCAGCTGATCCCCGAGATCCTGTTGCCCAGGGCGTCGGTTCCGCTGATCTGCAGGGTATAGTCCCCGTCCTTATTGTAGAGAACTGTCTTTGTCCACCTGTCCTCATTGCCGCTCTCCCCGCCGCGGTCAGATGTCCTGTTTCCGTGCGGCGGCGCAAAGTCATGCGGGACATCCGCGTTTGTATCGATCCGGATCCTGCTGTTCTCAACATTGCGGTCGATCACAACGATCTCCACATTGCGGTCCGCCTTAAAATACTTTTCGTGCCGGGGCTCTACAGTGTCGTGGTAATTGACCTCTACCCTCGGCGGCGTAGTATCAATTCCAAGCTTCAGAAGACCTCCGTCCAGGGAAGGAGAAGAACTGTTCCCGCTGTTATCCCAGGCCCGGACTGTGACGGTGATATCATTGGATTCCGCAAAAGATCCCGTGGGGATCCTGATTCGGGCATTTTTGATGTCATAAACCAGAGTCTCCCGGTCGGGGTGGGCAGCGTCGGTCTGCTGTCCGGAATAGGGAAGTCCTTCCATCTTCACCCGGTCTGTCAGGATCCTGTCTCCGACCCTGACCTCCACCTCCACCTTTTTAAGGCCGGAGCTTCTCCCGCTGCCGCCCGGGTCGCTGACAGACACCTCCAGGTCCAGTGAGGACCCCTCCGGCCGGTAAATATACCTTTCTCCGTCCGCTTCATGCCTGGTAAAACTGCCGCTGGCGACGATCCTGACCTGCGGCGCTTCGACGTCCGCAATCCCGGAAACAGCAGGCGCTGTTGCGTCCAGATAAATATTGCGGGATCTGGCAAGTGTAATCTTTTCCCCGGAATACAGATCTCCGTTATCGCGGATATTACCCGCCCTGTCTTTGATGACAATTTTCTCAAGATAAAACACCTGCTCTCCCTGCACGGTCATATGCAGGGTGCTGTCACTGCAAAAGGTCTTTTTCCCGCCGCCAGTAACCGGGTTTGCGGACCTGTAGGATGCATCCAGGGCAGGTTCCCGGGAGCGAAGGCAGCAGCTGACCATTGTCGGAGACCTGTCTGCCGATTCGATCCGTACCCAGGCTTTGGTCTCCCTTCGATACGGCGCATATTTTACAGGAACATTTCCGCCCGGCTCAAACCGGAGTTCATAATAATCGTCCCCGCCTGTTCCGGCGGTGCTCACCTTGAGGAGACCGGTCGGCGCTGTGACATCAATGGCTTTGCGCAAGGTCCAGTACTGCCCTTTCTGCGCATCCTGCGCAAGGGTTTTCATGACAAGATCCTCCGTCTTCCCGGAACGGTCTCTTTTTTTCTGTACAGGATCTGGCACAAGATAGTTTCCCGCCTTGTCACATCCCCCGATTTCAAACCGGCAGACGCCTTCATGCTGTTTATCGACCGCCGTCTCCAGTGAAAAAACTGTTGTGACAAGCCCGTCTTTCTCATGACGCCGGCCCTTTACAGAAGGCTCCGTCCAGGAGGGATCCAGATCCTCCATCCTGTCTCTGCCGGAAGCGGATTTTTTTGCGATCCCTGCCAGAAGGCGTGTGTCATCGAAATTCTGCTCTGTGACGATGTACTCGGCACGGATGACGGAGGAGCTTTTTCCATAGTAGGCAATCCCTGTCTCTTCATCTATACTTTCCTCCGGGCATGGAGGCGCCTCCATGGACAGCCGGTAAAGCGGCGGCGTTTTGTCATATACGATCATGTAGAAGGA
>Ga0256405_10004214_pt1 | contig 27471 bp, 30 predicted proteins | sample RumenRJG_02DNA_FD_189096 | JGI IMG/M metagenome (GOLD analysis project Ga0256405, IMG submission 189096) | Bovine rumen microbial communities from Lethbridge, Alberta, Canada - RJG_02 | ecosystem: Host-associated > Mammals > Digestive system > Stomach > Rumen | place: Canada: Alberta... | reverse complement strand
ACGACTATTTCTTCAAACTAACCGACCTCGCCCTCGAAAACAAGATTGGCGAGACGATGCTTCTCTTCAACGAGATTCTGGCGAAAGGCTTTCAGGGCGACCACTTCATAAACGGATACGCATCGCACATGCGCGACCTCTTGGTAAGCAAGGACGAGGCAACCATCAGACTTCTCGAGGTTGGCGACAAGATTAAGGAACAGTACAAGGAACAGGCAAAGAAATGCAGCGCCGGATTCCTGTACAAAGCCATAAAACTCTGTAACGAGTGCGGACTGAACTATCGCGTAAGCAAAAACCAGCGACTGCTCGTAGAACTCACACTAATAGAGGTGGCGCAGATAACCCAGCCCGACGACGCCGTAGGCTCGGGGCGTAGCCCTAAGAAGATTATCAAACCCATAAAAGAGTTCAGAGTAAAGGTCGATGTAGTGTCGACCGTTGCTGCCGGAACTCACAGCGCGCCACAAGCCGCCACGCCGGCAAGCACGCCGCAGACGCAGGTCCGCAAGATGCCCGAAGGTCTGAACACCACTCTGCCCAAGACGCTGCACCGCGGCAGACCGATGACAATATCGATTACCAATCCGCAGCAGATAAAGACTCAGGCCGACATTGCCGTAGAGAACGCCCGGAAACAGAGCGAACAGAACAACAAGACAATATCTGCCAACGAGCAGAAACCGCTCGAAGACGGCAGCCTGTCGCACTACTGGCGTAACTTCGCAAGCAACATGCTCGGCATAGAAGAGGCGGCAACAAAGCAGAGAATGTTCAACTCAACGCTGAAGATTCTCGATGCCAACACCTTCGAGGCGATTGTAGACAACAGCATCGTTCAGGGATACATCGACAATCTGCGTCCGCGAATAGAGAATTACCTGCGCGAAGTTCTGCAAAACTCGGCCGTGACAATGAAGACGAGGGTGAGCGAACGGCAAGAGGTAAAACGTGCCTTCTCGAACAAAGAAAAATTCGACATGATGGTAAAGGAAAACCCAGCGCTGAAGGACCTTCAGGAGATGTTCGGACTGACATTTGCATAAAAAATATGAAAAAAGACCGTGTCAAGAATCAAACTTGGCACGGTCTTTGTTTGGTACAACATGACAAACGATTTTTCAAACTAAAAAAATATATTATGCAGAAAGGTAATATTGGAGTTACAACCGAGAACATCTTCCCGGTCATCAAAAAATTCTTATATAGCGATCACGAAATCTTCCTTCGCGAAATTGTATCAAACGCAGTAGATGCAACACAGAAACTGAAGACTCTGGCTGCAAAAGGCGAGTTTAACGGCGAACTGGGCGACCTTACCGTTCACGTTTCGCTCGGCGAGGGCACAATAACCATCAGCGACCGCGGTATCGGTATGACCGAGGAAGAGATTGACAAATATATCAACCAGATTGCATTCTCTGGCGCAACCGACTTCCTCGACAAGTACAAGGACGATGCAAATGCCATCATCGGTCACTTCGGACTCGGCTTCTACTCTTCATTCATGGTCAGCAAGAAGGTAGAAATCATAACAAAGAGCTGGAAAGAAGGCAGCAAGGCAGTAAAATGGAGCTGCGACGGCTCGCCTGAATTCACCCTCGAAGAGGCAGACAAGAGCGAGCGCGGTACGGATATCGTTCTCTACGTTGACGACGACTGCAAGGAGTTCCTCGAGAAGAACAAGATTCAGGAGCTTCTGAACAAATACTGCAAGTTCCTCGCCATCCCTGTTGCATTCGGCAAGAAGACCGAATGGAAGGACGGCAAACAGGTTGAAACAGCCGAGGACAACGTGATAAACAATACAACTCCAATCTGGACAAAGAAGCCAAGCGAACTCGAGGACAAGGACTACATCAACTTCTACCACGAGCTCTACCCTATGGCCGACGATCCGTTGTTCTGGATTCACCTTAACGTAGACTATCCGTTCAACCTCACCGGAGTGCTCTACTTCCCTAAGATCAAGAGCAACTTCGACCTTCAGAAGAACAAAATTCAGCTTTATTGCAATCAGGTTTATGTTACCGACAGCGTCGAGGGAATCGTTCCTGAGTTCCTCACACTGTTGCACGGCGTTATCGACTCTCCGGATATTCCGCTTAACGTGAGCCGAAGCTATCTTCAGAGCGACGCAAACGTAAAGAAGATTTCTTCTTACATCAGCAAGAAGGTAAGCGACCGTCTGAGCAGCATATTCAAGAACAACCGCGCAGAGTTCGAGGAGAAGTGGGACGACATCAAGATTTTCATCCACTACGGAATGTTGAGCGAGGATGCGTTCTACGACAAGGCAAGCAAGTTCGCACTCTTCAAGGATACCGAGGGCAAGTTCTTCACTTACGAGGATTACGCAACTCTTGTAAAGGGCAACCAGACCGACAAGAACGGCGATGTTGTATATCTGTACTCAAACAACAAGGACGACCAGTACAGTTACATCGAGGCTGCAAAGAACAAGGGATACAGCGTATTGCTGATGGACGGTCAACTCGACGTTGCCCTCATCTCTATGCTGGAGCGCAAACTGGAGAAGACTCACTTTACTCGCGTAGACGGCGATGTTGTTGACAAACTCATCGTTAAGGACGACAACGCAAACAACAATCTCGACTTTGCCAAGTCATCAGTTCTCTCTTCAATCTTCAAGAGCCAGATGCCAAAGATTGAGAAGACCGAATTCAACATCGAGGCTCAGGGCATGGGCGAAAACGCTACTCCTGTAATGATTACTCAGAGCGAGTACATGCGCCGTATGAAGGAGATGGCAAACATTCAGCAGGGCATGGCATTCTATGGCGAGATGCCTACAATGTACAACATCGTGCTCAACAGCGACCACGCCCTCATCAAGGGTATCCTTAGCGACAGCGAGGCTAACACAAGCGCAGCCGTCTCTCCTATCGAGGCAGAAATAACTTCGCTCAACGACAAGCGCAAGAGCCTTGAAAAGGCAAAGGAGGGCAAGAAGGACGAGGAAATTCCGCAGGCCGACAAGGATGCTCTTGCCGATGTAACAAAGAAACTCGACGATGAGCGCAAGAAGAAGGAAGAGGTTTATGCAAACTACGCAAAGGGCAACCAGATTGTACACCAGCTCATCGACCTTGCATTGCTGCAAAACGGCATGCTGAAGGGTGAGGCTCTGAACAACTTCGTAAAGCGAAGCGTAGAACTGATAAAATAACATCAGAATCAGCATAATTGACATAAGACAGAATCCTGCAAGTCGTGTAAAACTTGCAGGATTTTTTTCTTCAAAAACTCACACAATCTGTTCTATAACGGAGCACATATAACAGACATTCAATAAATTAACTATCTTTGCAACACTATCATTTTTAACCAAAACCATATAACGACTTTTTAACAGATGAAACATCATTTACTTTTGCTGACGATGCTTCTCGCCTCATGCAGCGATGCCTTCGACATTCACCCTTACGACGTGAATTTCAAAGGCGAGAAGAGCATCAACGAACATCAGATTGAGAAAATTGAAAACCAAATCGGAGACAAAGACACTCTGCGCGTGGCTTTTATCAGCGACACACACACTTGGTACACCGAAACGAAAGCCGAGGTTGCTGCCCTTAACAAGCGCACGGACATAGACTTTGTGGTTCATTGCGGCGACATCACCGACACGGGCACCTCAAAAGAGTTCGAGATTGCACGCAACATTCTCGACGACATCCGCGTGCCGTACGTCACGCTCATCGGAAACCACGATTTTCTCGGAACTGGCGACCAGTCATACCAAGTAATATACGGGCAGATGGACTTCTCGTTCATCGTTTCGCGCATAAAGTTCGTATGCCTAAACACCAACGCAACCGAATACGACTACATTGCCGCCGTGCCAAACTTCGACTTCATGGAAACCGAAATAACCAAAGATTCGGCACTGTTCGACCGCACCGTACTTGTAATGCACGCGCCGCCATACAGCGACCAGTTTAACAACAACGTGTGCAAAGCATTCAGAAAATACCTCGATTTCTTTCCTAATCTGATGTTCTGCGTATATGGACACAACCACAAAACCGCGCTCAGCTACTTCTACAACGACGACCTTCCTTTTTACGGAGTAGGAAGTGCAGAGAAACGGCAATACAGAATTTTTACATTTACAAAAGACGGATACGATGAAGAAGTTGTTGATTTTTAGCATTTTCCTGCTATCGTCAGTCATCGGCATGGCAGACAGCATATACACGTCCGAGCCCGAATTCAGCGCATACGATAAGCGCATACACCGCTATCGCAAGCACTGGGCAGCCCTCATCCCTACCCAGTTTGTTATACAGAATGCCGGCAACATGGGACTTGTGTCGGTTGGCAGCGGATGGAACTACGGCAAGCGCAATCAATGGGAAACGCAGTTTTTGATAGGTTTTGTTCCCAAACACCAAAGCACGCGCCCCAAAATAACCACCACTCTGAAAGAAAACTACATTCCGTGGAGTTACGACATAAAACCGGGAGTGAGCATTGAGCCGCTGACAACAAGTCTGTACCTTAATGCAATCTACGGACACGAGTTCTGGAAGAAACAGCCAAGCCGCTATCCCGAAGGCTACTACTTTATGTCAACCACATTCAGGTTTAATGTAGCCGTGGGGCAACGCATAACGGTACAAATTCCGCAGAAATACCGACGCTACAACAAAAGCGTGTCTTTCTTTTACGAACTAAGCACTTGCGATTTGTATATTCGCAACAAGGTGATAGACCACAATGTTAAACTGTCCGACATCATAGGTTTGTCGCTTGGCATAAAATTACAGACTCTTTAGGAAAGTTTCTGAAAAAAAAAGAACAAAGGCGACAGGAAAAGCCGTCTTTGTTCGTTCAACAACGCTTAATAATTGATTATCTGACATTTTCACTTTTCTGGCATTTTGATACAATAGCCAAAACACAGCCACAACCAAGTACAGAAAGGTTTTTCAGAAATATTTTTTCAAAAAATTAGGCAAAAAAAAAGAAAAACATTTGGAGGTTTCGAAAAAAGTGCGTATCTTTGCATCGCTTTTGAGAAATAAGGCTTCGTAGCTCAACTGAATAGAGCACTTGACTACGGATCAAGAGGTTGCGGGTTTGAATCCCTCCGAAGTCACTTTTTCGAGATAAGGCACTATTTTTAAGCGATGGCTTCGTAGCTCAACTGAATAGAGCACTTGACTACGGATCAAGAGGTTGCGGGTTTGAATCCCTCCGAAGTCACTAAGAAATCCTTTCCAATTTTATTGGAAAGGATTTTTGTTTATAGCCTCATATTACAGATATTCGCTTACTCTTTTCATCCCCCACAATGCGGATAAAATAAAGCGTCACCAGAATTATGTATCTGATGACGCTTTGATAAAAATTTATGAATTCAGAACTTCTTCCAACTCTCCCGTTTCCGAGTCGATAATAAAGCCACGGACGATGACATCGCGAGGCATGAGAGGATGCGTCTTTATGGTCTCCACAGTCTTTCTTACCGAGTCGGGAGTATCTCTGAAACCCTCGAGCCACGCATTAAGGTCTATTCCGCACTTGCGAATTGTATCGAGTGTCTGGTCGGAAACGCCGCGCGACAGCATCTCGTCGTGAAAATGCTCGTAACTCATGTGGCAAGCCCCGCAATGCGAATGAGCCACAACCATAATCTCCTCAACACCAAGTTCGTAGACCGCCACAATGATGCTTCGCATTGCCGAATCGAAGGCAGAAATAACCAGTCCGCCGGCATTTTTGATAATTTTCGCATCGCCGTTCTTCAGTCCCAACGCAGCAGGCAGAAGTTCGGTAAGACGAGTGTCCATGCACGACAAAACGGCAAGTTTCTTGTCGGGATACTTGTCGGTAAGATACTTTTCATAACTCTTCGATTCTACGAAATTCTTATTGAAGGCAACAATCTGGTCAATCATAATTTTAAATTTTATAGCAGACAAAAATAATCATTTTAAGCAAGATTCTGAAACACTTTCGTTATTTTTGCAACACTATTAACCATAAACATTAAAAAAAATGATTGAAACAGGACAAAAACATACAAGCGAACTCACAGTTACCGAAGATGTTACAGCCGCAAAGATTGGCTCTGGCGATATGCCAGTGCTTGCCACTCCGGCAATGCTCGCGCTGATGGAAAATGCCGCCATGCTTGCCGTTGCCGACAGTCTGGCAGATGGCGAGACAACCGTTGGAGGGCACATAGAGTCGTCGCATCTGAAACCATCGAAAATTGGCGATAAAATTATGGCAACCGCCGAGGTTACAAAGGTAGAGGGCAAGAAAATAGAGTTCAAAGTTAGTGCTCACAGCAACGGTATACTGCTTGGCGAAGGCACTCATCTGAGATTCATCGTTGACCGAAACAGATTCATTGAAAAACTTAACAAATAAGCCTTATGAACTTTTTGGAACTTGTAAAAAACAGATACAGTTGCCGAAACTACAAGCCTCAAGGCATTGAGGAGGAGAAAATTAAATACATATTAGAATGTGTAAGATTCGCTCCGTCGGCAGTAAACAAACAGCCTTGGAAATTCCGCATCGTAAACAGCAACGACGACAAGGCTAAGATTCAGCAATGCTACGACCGCGAATGGTTCGCCACCGCGCCGACATACATCATAGCCTCGGTTCTGCACGACGAAGAATGGGTACGTGCCGACGGCAAACATCACGGAAACATCGACGTTTCCATTGCCGTTGAGCATCTCTGTCTGGCAGCCACCGAGCAAGGCTTGGCAACATGCTGGGTATGCAATTTCGATGCCGAGAAGTGCAAAAATCTATTCGGAATGTCGGAAAACGAAGAACCTGCCGTCTTTATCCCGATAGGATATGCCAACGACCAGCCAAAGGAAAAGAAACGCAAGACTTTGGAAGAAATAACAGAATAAGCCTTCGCACAAAAAAACAGCCCAAATGCCATTCATTTCACGACATTTGGGCTGATTTTTCATCTGTCAATCTCGGTGAATCGGGCAAACCGTCGTCCGTCGCGCTCAATGTTCTCGAAGAACATCTTTTCGGGGCGAACCCAATATTGCTCATCGCCGTAAAGTGCCTGATACACAACCATTCGCTCCTTTGTTTCGGAGTCGAAAGCCGTACGGACATAGCGATACATTCCGCCCTTGAAATGCTGAAAATATCGAGAGCCGTCGTCCGCCTTCGGGAACATCAGAAGCATTTTCTCAATCAGCGGAACATACCAAGTGCCAACATCGTCGGCAGTCGGGGTATGACCGCCCGGGAAGTGGTATGCGCAGTTGTAATGTTCAAGAAACAGAGGCTCGTAATGCGCCAGAGTGTCCTGTTCGCCAAACAATCCCCAAACCCTTTCCTTGTAGTACGGATTGCAGAATCTGAACTGATTTTCTTCGAGTTGCGCAAACTCGGCTATCAGCGTTTCGTCAATCACAAAATGCTGTTTTCCGTCAGAGCGCAGAGATTTGTACTCGTGCTCCCCTATCCGCTCTTTCAGAAACTTCGTCATTTCGAAATGCGGATTTCCAAGTAACGCCGGAATACCCACAATCGGGGCAATCATCTGCGCATAAAACGAGCCACAACTGTTGCCTACTAGCAAATCGGGCTTCTCGCGGTCGCAGATTTGCCTTATCTGCTCCAAAGCATCTTCGGGATGCAATGGCAAATCAGGCGTCAGAACTTGAAACCTATCGGACAGTTTTTCTCGCAATGCGACTGCCGGAACACATTCACCACTGGCAAAGAATCCGTGCAGAAATAGTATTTTCTTATTCATAACAAATCTTTTTGTCTCTAAAATTCAATATCGGCATTATGACAGATTTCTGCCAGATGCTCTACAAAATCTTCTTCCGAAGGATTTGTGTCGTCGATGAAGAAAATCATCTCGTCGAGAGCCTCGCGCGACTGCGACAGAACGAACAATGCTATGGTTATCAAGCCATTGCTATATCCGCGCTCTTCCATCATCGCGCTGAGTGCCAATTCTTTACTTGTCATTTTTAAGTCTTTGCTTTTTCATTGCCTCGTGCGCCATTTCGTGCGTCTGGGGCAGTTGTTGATATTTATGAAAAGGAACGATTTTGACAATCACATTATTGTGTTTCTGCTTAATCTCAATGCATCGGCCTATCAAATCAGCATTTGCCGATTTCTCAGTTGGCATCTTGTCAAAATTCTGCTGAATGTACGACACGTTTGTAACGAAAACAATGTCAGAACGTTCGGGCAGAAACTCCATAGCACGAACCATAACCGTCAGAATCATGCGAAACTCCGTTGTGCCAGAATCAGCCGTAACAAACGTCTCTATAAAGCCTTCAGAATTCTCGATGATATACGCCCCGGCGCTCTCGCGATTGCTGCTGTTATAGTCGCACGAGCCGCCCACCCACACGTAGAATGTGCCCGGATTCATCCGCAGTTTTACTTCCTTTTGCCTTATCATTTTCTACTTTTTAGACGGAACTTTGATTGTTGCCGCGTACGCACTGTTGCAGAGTCCGAGCAATGCCGAAATCAGGAACAGAGTCTCGACTCCAAGAACCTTCCAAATCCATCCGCCAAGAAGGGCTATAAATATGGTTATCAGATGGTTTACTGATATTCCAGTAGATATTGTCGCGCGCATTTCTTCACGGCTGTCAGAGATGTCCTGAACATAAACATTAGATGCCATCGATGCCAATGAAATTACAGAATCGAGCACATAGTTAACGCAACAGACAATGAATGCGGTCTGCATCGAAAACAGATGATGCGCATATCCGTAAAAGAAACAAACGACGACAAGAATGAGAGTGTCGGCAATCATAACCGACTTATATCCAACACTATCAATAATTTTTCCTACCATCGGAGCCAAGACAAAGCACGCAATTGCCGAGACTGCAAATAGCAGACTGACAGTTCCGGCATCGGCTCCGTAAAACAGAATCAAAACGTATGGGCCAAACGTGAAAAATACTTGCTTGCGAGCGCCGTAAAAAACCTCGAGCATATAGTATTTCGTAAACTTCTTTCTGAAATAAAAGCGGCTCTTTGTCTTGTCGGTCTTGCTTTCGCCCGTAAGCCGAAGGCTCACAAGCATGGCTACCAGCATGAATACCGCCGCCACAACGAATGTTGGGACAAACAGATTGCTGCTCTGAACAAGAGCAAAAGCCACAATTACAGCCACATACCCCAGCAGATTGCCTATCTGATAAATCGAATTCTGATAGCCGAGCGCCTGTCCGCCTTTGCCTTCGCGCGAATATTCGAGCGAGAGCGTATTCTTCATGCCAAGTTGCATATGCTCGCCCGTTGAATAAATGAAAATGGCAAGTATAACCATCCATTTCACCGGCGAGATGAAAGTCTGCATGGTCATTCCCACAACCATTATGAACATTCCGATTTTGTACACTCGCTCGGCGGTAGACTTGTAGAACAGAGCCAGAATAAAGATAAGCATCAGTCCCGGAAGTTCGCGGAAAAATTCAGTTACGCCCCTGTCAAATTCTTGAATTTTAACAACTTCTGCCATATAGTTATCGATTACGCCCTTGTAAAGTCCGAAACCGATTGCCGAAAGCAGAAGCGAGAAAAAGAAAGAACGGTAACATGATTCTTCCTTAAAGATATTTGTAAATCGTTTCATCTCGCCTACTTCTGGATTAGTGCCGAAACAATATCGCCATGTCGTTTTTCATCATCCTTAACACTCTGAACATCAGGAAATTCATATATCAGATGCTCGTATGCCGCGGCAGCATCATATTCGCCTTTTGCAATAAGTTTATACAGGCGGTTGCGCCCCAAAACGTAGTAAAGAACGACTATCAGATACGATTTTGCCTTTCCGGGCTTGAGAGTTTCCTTTGTATAGCGGTGAAAAACGCTTGCATGTCTGCCCTCTTCTTTTGCCAGCTGCACGAAGACAGCCCTCTCCTCTTCTGTCTTCACGATTTTTGCCAATCGCTGATACATAAGCACAGCATCCAACTCGCCTTGTTGGCTGCGCAATAGTTCTTTTCTTTGTTGTTGTGTCATTTTTATGTTTGTTATCAAGTGTGAAATCTGCAAGAGAATGCAAAATTACACAAAAAAACGCCAAACAACTTAATAACACACAAAAATTGTGGCGAACGCAGAAAAGCATATTTACAATAACCTTCAGAAAAGGCTATGAAATATCATTTTACAACGAAATTTACACCATCTAAATCAATCAGTTGCTTTCCATTCCTGAATTTCCGATAGGTATCAATTTCCGAAAAATCATTTGTCAGATTGAATTCGTTCTTCTCTCCGCACAACAACTTCAACGGAACATCGCCATAGAAAGAGGCCCATTGCGAATATGTTGACGGCGGACCAGCAATATAATCGCACTTCGAAAGCAGATACAAATCGCAGATGCCACTGCTTTCGCTGTTGTAGAAAAACGAGAATCCATCGGTACATTCTGGCGGAACGGTTTCGTTTGATGTAACAACAAAGAAGATCTTCTCGCCAACATTCTGATGCACAATCTCTTGCATCACATCGTGATAGAACGAGAAATCGTAATAATACTTCGCCTCGCGCCAAATTTTGTAGTCGCCACGACGGATATGTATTCCCACAATCTTGCAGCCATCATTCTCTTTTCTGATACCGTTTATCGTCTTGTCGACATATTCAAGAACATCTGGTTGCGGAGCAAAGCAGCTCTTTATCACATCCTTATGTTTTGCAACAAATCTGTCGTCGAAACGACTTTTCCACGAATTTACGAATGTCAGAAATTTTTCGCTTCCATTGAGCATCGAAGTCGGAACACCGTAAACACCACTGTTAACCGAATCAAAATAGACTTCATCGCCACTTTTTCCGCGAAGTATGGCTACGAGTTTATTCAGTCTTCGCGACATGACATTCTTTCCGGCGTTATCGGTCTCGAACACCGACCTTATATATTTATGAAAATCGGGGAAAAGCGAACTGTACTTGCTGCAAAAAAACAGCAGCATCAGACTCTGGTTGTGCTCCGCGCAATAGGCAAGAACCGGCGACAAGGCAAAAAGTCTGTTACAAAGTTGATTTTCGTGATTAGAAACAATTATCATCAGATTTTATTTTTCTGCAAATATAATAAAACATCGCGACTTAGCCCGATGAGGACGAACAAAAATCCGACAATTAAACAAACGGACATCCGTAAAAAAATAAAGGGGAACGAATCCCCTTTATTGCGTATTCGGATTACCCCCCCTCGCCAGGCTAGTGTCGACTCATAACAGCCTTTCGACCTCTCGACATCACAAATGTAATGAATATATCTGTAAAAAACAAGACTTTTTTACTGAAAAACGAACGATTCGTAGATTCCTGGAAATCATTAAAATAAAAAATTCTCAATTTCAACGATAAAAACATCAGACTTTATGGTATTTTTAGCCGTTTCGTCTATAAAACTAAATGATTTAATCGAGTTTTCTGCGGTTTGAATAGATTTTATTTTGCGGTTAGACAAAAAAACGTTTCTTTTGTGCTCGACATTAAAAAAGCGGATTACATCGAATAAATATAGGAGAACAACTAAAAAATGTAACAAGTAAACTTTATATGAAAAAAATCGAACAATGTTTAATTGCATCCTTGTTCCTTATTCCGCAAATTGGAATGGCGCAAGGAAAAGTATGGTCGCTCAACGACTGCATAAGTTATGCACTTGAGCATAACATACAGATAAAGCAGAAAATGGTTGCTCAGCAGCAAGCCGAGGTCGACACGAAATCGAGCAAGGCAAGTCTGCTGCCAAGCGTGTCGTTCGGCACAGACCACACTTTGAGTTACCGTCCTTTCAGCGAGACAACGACTTCGCTCACCGGCGGAACAATGTCGCAGACATCCAACAAAACGCGCTACAACGGAAGTTACAGCATTAGCGCAAACTGGACGGTGTGGGACGGCGGAAAGAACCGCAAGAACATAGAGTACTCAAAACTTTCGCAGGAAATAAGCCAGTACGATACTCAGCAGAGCATCAACGACATTCAGGAGCAGATTGCCAAAATCTACGTCCAGATTCTCTACGAACAGGAAGCCGTAAAGGTGTGCCAAGGCACTCTCGACGTGGCAAAGGAACAGGAAGCCCGCGGAAAGGAATTGGTAGAGGCAGGAAAAATGTCGCGCAGCGAACTTGCACAACTAACAGCAACGGTGGCAAACGATGAATACAGTCTTGTAAACGCACAGACGATGGTGCAAGACTACAAGATGCAGCTGAAGCAACTTCTTGAGATTGACAACGACATCGACATTACCATTCCTGAAATAAGCGACGAAAAAGCTATGGTTACGCTTCCGGCATATCAGGATGTGTACAACGCCGCACTCGAACTTCGCCCCGAAATCAAGAGCAACCGCCTGAGCATCGACGCGGCAGACATGCAGATTTCGATGGCAAAGAGCGGCTATCAGCCATCCGTTTCGCTCATCGCCAACGTTGGCACAAGCACCGCAACGGGCATCGGAACAAACTGGAACACTCAGTTCAAGAACAACCTTAACAACAACATCGGCGTATCAATCTCCATTCCGATTTACGACCGCCGCCAGACAAAGAGCAGCGTTGAGAAGGCTCAACTGAGCAAGCAGAGCAGCGAACTGAGTCTGCAAAGCGCACAGCGACAACTTCACAGCACCATCGAGGGCTACTGGCTCGACGCATATTCGGCTCAAAAGAAATTCATCGCCGCCAAAGCGAGCGTAGAGAGCAATCAGGCAAGTTTCGACCTCGTAAACGAGCAATTCAAGGAAGGCTTGAAACATCTGGCTGAACTGAATACGGCAAAGAACAATCTTCTGCAAAGCCAGCAAGACAAGATTCAGAGTAAGTACACCGCCGTTCTGAACACCGTTCTTCTGAAATTCTACGGCGGCGAATCAATCAATTTTTAAAACCAAATTAAAGACACATACATTATGGCAAAGAATAAGAAAATCACCTACTCTATAATAGCAGTTGCAGTAATAGCCATCGGCTGGTTCATCTTCGGAGGAAAGAAGAAGGAAACCGTTATTACATACGAGGAAACCGAGGTGGCTGCCGACACAATACGCAACTCGGTAACAGCAACAGGCACAATCGAGGCCGTAACCGAAGTCGAAGTGGGTACACAGGTTTCGGGAATCGTGAGCAAACTGTATGTAGATTACAACAGCGTGGTGAAGAAAGGTCAGGTTATTGCAGAACTCGACAAGACAAATCTTGTAAGCACGCTTTCGAGCGCAAGAGCCAATCTTTCGAGCGCACAGAGCGAACTGAAATATCAGGAGAGCAACTACAACCGCAACAAGCGTCTGTTCGAGAAAGGACTCATCAGTCAGGACGATTTCGAGACAGCCGAGTTGTCTTACAAAAAATCGCTCGAGCAAGTAAAGGTAAACAAGGAAAATGTAAAGAAGGCTGAGACCGACCTTGGATATGCCACAATCACCTCGCCTATCGACGGCGTTGTACTAAGCAAATCGGTTGAGGAAGGTCAGACTGTGGCTGCAAGCTTCAGCACTCCAACGCTGTTCACCATAGCCAAAGACCTTACCGACATGCGTGTTATTGCAAATGTCGATGAGGCTGATATTGCCAATGTTGCTAATGGACAGCGTGTTTCGTTTACCGTAGATGCCTATCCAGACGACACTTTTAGCGGAACAGTTACACAGGTAAGACAAGAGGCTACAACAACCAGCAATGTAACCACTTACGAGGTTGTTATTGCTGCGCCTAACGCCGACCTCAAACTAAAGCCGGGACTCACCGCCAATGTTACAATCCATACGCTCGACCGTCCAGGAGTTCTCAGCGTAAAGTCTAAGGCTCTGCGTTTCAGCCCTACTCAGGAACTCGTGGGCAAGGAAACCAAGATTATCGATTGCAACGGCAAGAACAAACTCTGGACAAAGGAAGGCAACAAACTCGTTGCACACGCCGTTACAATCGGCATTACCGACGGCATCAGAACAGAGATTAAGAACGGCATCAGCCCAAACACAAAGGTTGTGCTCAGCATTAGCGATGCCAACCCGGAGCAAGCCGAAGAGAAGCCGGAGAACAACAACCCATTCATGCCTAAGCGTCCGGGCGGCAACAAGAAAAAATAGTAATCTATGAGCAACAACGATAATAAAAAAGTAGTTATTGAACTGAACGACGTGCGGCGCAACTTCGTGATGGGCGAAGAAGTGGTTCATGCCCTACGCGGAATCTCGTTCAAGATATACGAGGGCGAATTCGTAACCATCATGGGAACATCAGGTTCAGGAAAGTCAACGCTGCTGAACCAACTCGGATGCCTCGACACCCCAACCAGCGGCGAATACTATCTCGACGGCGTTTCTGTAAGAACCATGAGCCGCAGTCAGCGCGCCGTTCTGCGCAATCGCAAAATCGGCTTCGTGTTCCAGAACTATAATCTTCTGGCAAAGACGACAGCCGTTGAGAACGTGGAGCTTCCGCTAATGTATAACAAGAACTACTCGGCAAGCCAACGCCGCGAGGCTGCCATCAAGTCGCTCGAGATGGTAGGACTCGGCAACCGTCTCTATCACAAGAGCAACCAGATGTCGGGCGGACAGATGCAGCGCGTTGCCATCGCCCGCGCGTTGGTTAATGACCCGGCGGTGATTCTTGCCGACGAAGCAACCGGAAACCTCGACACACGCACATCATTCGAGATTCTCGTGCTCTTCCAGAAACTTCATGCCGAAGGCAGAACGATTATATTCGTAACGCACAATCCCGAGATTGCCCAGTACAGCAGCCGAAACATCATGCTGCGCGACGGCAAGATTAGGGAAGATGTTCAGAACAACAATATTTTATCGGCGGCAGAGGCTCTTGCCAATCTGCCAGCCCCACAAGATGACTGATTATGAATACAATAAATCTTTTCAAGATAGCAATCAAGGCGATAGCCGCCAACAAGATGCGCTCGTTCCTTACGGCTCTGGGCATCATCATCGGCGTGGCTGCGGTAATCGCCATGCTCGCCATTGGTCAGGGTTCAAAGCGAAGCATCAAGGCTAACATCTCGGAGATGGGTTCAAACATGATTATGATTCAGCCGGGAGCAGACAACGGTCCGGGTGGTGTACGACAGGATGCCAGCGCGATGCAGTCGCTCAAAATAGCCGACTACGAGGCAATTGCCGAACAAGCCAAATACATTTCTGCCGTAAGCCCTACGGTAAACACATCAGGACAGTTTGTCTACGGCAACAACAACACACCTTCGAGCGTGTACGGAGTAAGTCCCGACTATCTTACAATCAGACAGTTGAAGATTGAGGACGGCGAGATGTTCACCGAGCAGGACATCAAGACATCAGCCAAGGTCTGCGTTCTCGGCAAGACCATCGTCGACTATCTCTTTCCCGACGGAAGTTCGCCAATTGGACGAATCATCAGAATAAAGAACATTCCGTTCAGGGTTGTGGGCGTTCTGAAATCGAAGGGAACAAACTCTATGGGTATGGACCAAGACAACCTCGCTCTTGCACCCTACACCACCGTCATGAAGCGTGTGAATGCGCAGACATATCTGGGCGGAATAAACTGCTCGGCTCTTACCGAGGAGATTACGCAGCAAGCTATTTCCGACATTACCGACATTCTTCGCAGAACGCACAAACTTAAAGACGGAACTGAGGAAACCGAGGGCGACGACAACGACTTCACCATCCGCTCGCAAGAGGAGATTTCGAGAATGATGAGCACCACGATGGACAGCATAACGATGCTTCTTGGAATCGTGGCAGGCATCTCGCTTTTGGTCGGCGGCATCGGAATTATGAACATCATGTATGTATCGGTTACCGAGCGAACAAAGGAAATCGGCTTGCGTATGTCGGTCGGAGCACGCGGCAAAGACATTCTGAATCAGTTCCTTATCGAGGCAGCAATGCTCAGCATCTCGGGTGGCGTGATAGGCATCTTGCTTGGCGTAGGAATAGCAACGCTCGTATGCAACGTTCTGCACATGCAGACATACATCGAGCCGTGGAGCGTTATAATGAGCTTCGGAGTATGTACGTTCATCGGCATCTTCTTCGGATTCCTTCCGGCGAAGAAAGCCGCCAACATGGACCCGATAGAGGCTATTAGATACGAATAAAAGGCAAAAGTGATACAATCTGTAACGAATTGTATCACTTTTTTCCATAAAAAACTAAGTTCGTCTAATCAAAAATCGGTTATTTCCATAAAAATAGCCAAATTAACATACAAAACAGGCAAAAAAATCTACAACATGTGCCATTCATCATTAAAACATTAAAATTTGACGGATTTCCATGCGCATTAGTAGATAATTCTTTGCCGACTGAATAAAAATTCTTTTCTTTGCTACATAAATTTCATTTTTCTGCAAAGAAAGAAAAGAGATTACAGAAAAAGCAATGAGCAAGATTGTAGAAAATACAAAAAGCCACAAGAGCGAAATCATCTACCACATCATTGGATGGGTGATAGTTTTTGGCAACCCTCTGTTCACTATCAATACCAATGAAGGTATCGACTGGGGCACATTGCTGAAGCAGTTCATTATGCCGATATGTCTCTTCGTCATTTTCTATTGCAATTACTTCTACCTCGTTCCAAAGCTGTACATAAGCGGCAAGCGCCACATATTCTATGCCATAAACGTGGTTCTGATAACCGGCTGCACGCTCTTCAACGTAAACATGTTCAAGTACATGATGAGGCTTGAGCGCAGACAACAAATGCGCATCGAAAAGGCCGAGGCTGCACAAGGCAATAAAAGAACAAAGCCAAAGAAACATTGGAAACCGATGCCGGCACTCTTCTTCCACGCGCGCGATGTGCTCACATTCTCGTTCCCTATCGGACTGACGGTTGCCATCTTTACAAACCGCAGGCTGAAGAAATCGGAACAAGAGCGAAAAGAAGCCGAACTGAGGCAGAAGGAAGCCGAACTGCGAAATCTGCGAAGCCAGATAAATCCACACTTCTTGCTGAATACACTGAACAACATCTACGCACTCATCGCATTCAACACGGGCAAGGCGCAGACATCGGTACTCGAACTAAGCCGACTGTTAAGGCATGTTCTCTACGACAACCAGCAGGAATATACCACTGTCAGCAAGGAGTTGGAGTTTCTTGAAAGTTACGTTGAACTGATGAAAATAAGGGTGGCATCGAACATATCGGTCAACTTCAAGAGCGAAGTGTCAGACAGCCAGAGACTTATTGCTCCACTGATTTTCATCTCGCTAATAGAGAACGCATTCAAGCATGGCATCAGTCCGATAGAAAGCAGTTTCATCAATATTCACATCACAGACAACAACAACTCGATTACATGTTGCGTAACAAACACAAACTTCCCGAAGAATAACCACACCGACAAAAGCGGCAGCGGAATAGGTCTGGAACAAATCAGAAAAAGGCTCGAACTGACCTATCCCGGAAAATACACTTGGGAAAAGGGCGTTAGCGACGACAACAAAACATACTATTCAAGAATAACTATAAATACATTATAAATATGATACTCAATTGTGCAATTGTAGATGATGAGCCTTTGGCTCTGGAACTTTTGGAAGCGTATGTGCAGAAAACCGACTTTCTGAACCTTGTGGGAAAATACACAAGCGCGCTCGCAGCGATGAAGGATGTGGTAAGCAAGAACATCGACATCCTTTTCCTCGACATCCAAATGCCCGACCTCAACGGTCTTGATTTTGCCAATATGGTCGACTCGCACACGCGAATTGTCTTCACCTCTGCATTCAACCAGTATGCAGCCGATGCCTTCCGCGTAAATGCCCTCGACTACATCATGAAACCTATCAGCTACAAGGATTTCCTCGAAAGCGCAAACAAGGGTTTGAAGTGGTTCGAACTTGTGGCACGCGCCAACAACTCAGGCTCAGAAAGCACTCAGCCAAGCATCGACGAGATTGACAGCGACGGACTCTTCATCAAGAGCGACTACAAACTGATGCATATAAAATACGACGACATCATCTACATCGAAGGACTGAAAGACTACATTAAGATATACACAGAAACAAGTCAGAAACCTATCCTGTCGCTCCGCAGCATGAAGGTTATGGAAGAGAAACTTCCAACATCGAAGTTCATACGCATACACCGCTCTTACATCATCAACAAGAGCAAGATTACGGTGATTGACCGCGGCCGCGTTGCCTTTGGCGATAAGTTCCTGCCAATATCAGAGAGTTACAAGCCAATGCTTCAGAACTATTTCAGCAAGTATTCTATTTAACCCAAATCGGTCGTTAGGATGGTTATTTTCGTGGTCTCTTTCATAAATGTCTGATAGAAAACGTTTTATAATTTGATTTTTTTAATGACCGCCATTAGAAAATCAACTTTACAAATAACTGATTTTCAAAATTTTACGAACTTAACCACGGATTTATGTACTTCTAACGACCGATTTGGGTTTAAGAATAAAAATACAAATACAAAAACTATATACCTTCTACCCGCAGAAAGTAAGCCGATTCGCTCGCGCTTACTTTCTGTTTTTTTTGCAATACCTACAAAAAACAGAAAGGAGAGCACAGAAAAAACAATCTGCACTCTCCTTTTCTTGTAATCTTAATGAGCAAGCCCTAGCCATCTCGCTATAACAGCATTTGCCCAGCACTCAAATTCTGTTATTTCTTGATTTTTGAGTAATGGAATGTATGAGTGTAAGAATGTTCAACCTTGCCATCTTCATCCAAATATACAAACTTACAACTAAGCAACTTATTCTTATTCGCTTTCAAATCTAAGATCCAATTAGTCGTAGCAGACGTAGGCATCCAAAGATTCTTAGCCTGCACCTTTGGATCATAAACGAAATCCTTGTAAATACAACTCAAAACAATCTTACCATCCTCATAAGAAAAACCTTCCACTTTTTCTATATTACCATTTTTGTCGTACGTATGTTTATAAGATTCGGCAACAACCCAAGAATATTCCTTATCGTTCCACATTTCATAATCATACTCAAGGAACAATGTGTCACGCCCCTGTTCATCCAAATAACTAACCCATCTTTTTTTAGGTATAGTACCATCACTACGCTCTCTTGTAATTTTCTTATTCCCATCGTATGTATACTGAGTCATGTATTCTTTATTACCTAAATCTGGATATTTTGTTTCAACACTGACAATTCTGGCGTTAGCATCATAAGTATATACATCCTTAAGGTAAAAATGCCATCCATTATGTTTTTCAATAATTTCAAATCTCCAAACATCCTCCTGTGTACACAGTCCCTTTTGGTCATAAGTATATATACTCTTTTCCCAATCAAAATCGCTATAGTCAGCCAAAGGCTTCTTTTCGTCTGTCTTGCAGACAACACTATCAAGTCTTTCTGGCTCTGTAACAACGTCCTCATCGTCATCATCTGAACCGCATGCAGTAAAGGCAGCTATGGCTACCAATGACAATGCCATGTAAAACAACTTTTTCATTTTTTTCCCTTGTTTTTTGTTTTATTTATTGAATTAATTACCTCTGTTTTTGTACTTAGGAAAAACATACAGCCATCCATGATTTTTAGAAATGTTGTTCTTGCACTTATTTTAAGCTTATCCTTTGTTTTTCCGTGCGCAAAGATAGTGATTATGTTTGTATTTACAATATAATAAATGTGTTTTTTTAAAGATTATCCATTTTTATTACAAAATGATAATTTTCCAGACTTTTTCACTTCCTTTTGCCAAGAAAGTTCTCGTACCATAGCACCTTTCTGCACAAAAAGGGCAGCCAAAAGAAGAATCTCCCCTTCGGACTGCCCCAACTTATTCTTTCCTGTGTATCACAACGATTTTTCTCTTTAGTCAAGAATATCCTTTACCGAGCCTTTTGCCTTGGCTGTACCCTTCTTCAAACCGTTTGACACACGCTTTGTCTTGCGGGTAATCTGCAACTTCTTGCAAGAGTCCTTATACATATTTATCTTGCGAACATCGCTCTGTGTGAGGTGTGCCTTGTCGGCGATATCGTATTCTGCCACCAGCAGATTGTATTGTTTCTTGTAATGCACCCACTGGTCGCTCGTAGCAGTACTTACCTTTGCATTCATCGTATCAACCATAGCCTCGAAACGAGCCACCCAATCAACCTTGCCAGCCTTATTGTTAGCATCTTGTGCGCAAACTGAGATGCTCATCAGCATGCCCACAACTATCAGTTTTACTGTCTTCATATACTATATTTGTTAAAATCATTGCAAATTTAAAACAACATAGGCTAACAACCAAATACATATACATACTTTAAGATTTTTTTAGATAAATTAGGGTTTTTCCTATTCATTTTAGGACTAATCTCTTTGTTCTGTATAAAATCCCAACTATATTTGCAGCATAAACAACAAGTAATAACTTTTAAAATACAACAAGTATGAAAAGATTTACCTTATCAATAATTGCTATCCTGATGATTGCTTTACAGGCTAATGCAATGTCACTGAGTCAGGCAAGAAACGAGGCTCGGTTTCTAACAGACAAGATGTACTACGAACTCGATCTCACCGAAGCACAATACAATTATGTCTACGAAATAAACTTCGACTATTTCTACGACCTCAACCATTACCGCGATGCCTACGGCTATCTGTGGAATCGCCGAAACGAGGATTTGGGATACGTTCTTGACCGCTGGCAGTACAACCACTACATCGCCATAGAGTATTTCTACCGCCCTGTTGCATGGGTTGCAAATGCATGGAGTTTCGTAATATACAGACATTATCGCAATGATCTTTTCTTTTATGGCACTCCGCACCACTACACAACTTACATAGGCAGTCACGGTTGGAGAACAAACGGTGGCAGAAGTTACTTCCGCACTCATCGTTATCACATGCCAGTCAATCACCGCCACATTGCCGCTCCACGCCGTCCAGAGGCTGGTCACGCACCACGAGTTGTAGTCGGAGCAGGTCACGGAGGTCACCACAATATAGACCATCGCCGCGAGGAGGCTTTGAGACGTGAGAACAATAGGATTCGTGAAGAAGCACGTCGCCGTGAAGAGGCTCAGAGACGTGAAAACGAAAGAATCCGTGAAGAGGCACGTCGCCGTGAGGAGGCTCAGAGACGTGAAAATGAGAGAATCCGCGAAGAGGCACGCCGTCGAGAGGAGGCTCAGAGACGTGAAAATGAGAGAATCCGTGAAGAGAACCGCAGACGCGAAGAAGCGCAGAGACGAGAGAACGAAAGACGTCGCGAGGAAGCACAGCGTCAGGAAAACAGAAGACGTGAAGAGGCTCAGCGTCGCGAAGAAAACCGCCGTCGTGAGGAAGCACAAAGACGCGAGGAGAACAGACGCCGTGAAGAAGCACAGCGTCAGGAAAACAGAAGACGTGAAGAGGCTCAAAGACAGGAGAACCGTCGTCGCGAAGAGGCACAGAGACGAGAGAATGAAAGAAGACAGTCTGACAACAATCGCACAACTCGCAGCACTCACACAGGAGGAAGAAGATAATCAGAACTATAATGACAGATATTAAGACAAACAGTTTTAGGGCGTGGATTCTTGCATCGCGCCCTAAAACTCTTACTGGCTGCATAACGCCGGTAATCATCGGTTCGACGTTGGCATATTCATACATCACACAGCATCCGGAAAGCGGACAGGTTTTCAAAATTATACCTTTCGTTCTCTGTATGCTGTTTGCCATGTTTATGCAGATTGATGCAAATCTTATAAACGACTACTACGACTTTGTAAAAGGCACAGACCGCGAAGACCGCCTCGGCCCTGAACGTGCCTGCGCTCAAGGCTGGGTTACTCTGCCTGCCATGCGCGTAGCGATAGGCATAACAACGGTGCTCAGCTGCATTGCCGGACTTCCGCTCATTCTCTACGGAGTTTGGTGGAAACTGATTTTGGTTGGCGTGGCATGCGTAATATTCTGTTTTCTCTACACTTACGGATTGTCGTACATCGGCATGGGCGATGTGCTTGTGCTTGTGTTCTTCGGACTTGTTCCGGTGTGCGTAACCTTCTATCTGCAAACAGGAACGTGCGATTTGACGACGATTCTGATTTCCTTAGCCACAGGTTTGGTTATCGACAATCTGCTGATGATTAACAACTTCCGCGACTATGAGCAGGACAAGATAAGCGGCAAGCGCACGCTCGTTGTAAAACTCGGCAAGCGCACTGGCGGTTATCTGTACCTCATCATCGGACTGGCGGCATACGCAACATGCGTCGTTGCGCTTGGCATCGAGCACATTGCCACCTTCCTTCTGCTGTCGTACATCTCGTTACACTACAAGGCGTGGAAAAAGATGATGTCTATTTACGAGGGCAAGCAACTAAACGGAATATTGGGAATGACGGCGCGCAACATCTTCCTGTTCGGACTTATCCTCTCGCTTAGCATCATTATTCAGAAATATATTGAGAATATCGCCATTCTGCAATAACAAGATGATAAAAAGGAAGTTACTCATCCCAATAATAGGAATCATTCTGCTAATACCCATCGGACTTATTTCCAGACGCATAGGTTGGATTCCGACTGAAACGGGCGATGCTCTTTGGGCAATGATGGTTTTCTGCCTATGGAGAATCGTGCTGCAAAACAAGAAACTCCCGACTGTGGCAATAGTAAGTTTAGCACACTGCTACCTTGTGGAGTTTTCACAGATGATAACTTGGCGATGGCTCGTTTCATTCCGACAGACTTTCATCGGGCACATGATGCTTGGACAAGGGTTTCTGTGGATTGACTTGCTCGCCTACTCCATCGGGATTATCGTCATTTACATGATATTCAGCAGAATCGAGAAACAATGAACAAAAAAAAGACATCGGAATCTTGAGATTTCGATGTCTTTTTTTTATTCTTCAGAAAAACTGACTGTTACTCAGTCATTTCGCCTTCGATATAAAGTCTGACCATGTCAGTTACAGCGTTTGTGCGAAGAGTTATCGTCTTTTTGAAAACTCCGGGGAACTTGCCTGCACCCTTGTAAGTAACCTTAATCTCGCCAGTTGCTCCCGGCGCAATAGGCTGCTTTGGATAAACAGGAGTAGTGCATCCGCAACTTGCAACCGCCTGTTCGATAACAAGAGGCGCATCGCCTGTATTTGTAAACTTGAACGTACAAGTAACGTTTGAATCTGCTTCCTTGAATGTTCCAAAGTTATGTGTTGTCTTGTCAAACTTTATCTCGGCCTTGCCCTGTGCCAAAACCGGCATCGAAAAGGCAGCCACGGCCATAAACACCATTAACAAAAATCTTCTCATGCTTCTCTTAAATAAATATTTCGTAGGCAAAAATAAGAATTTTTTGAATCATAACAATAAAAAAGCGATAAATTATTAACTTTGCAGCAATTTTATAATAAAAAAATATGTTGGTATTCAATACAACTTTTCAGACTGATGTAAACGAGGCGCGCAATTTTGTGATATGGGCACACGAGGTGTACATTCCACGCGCACTAAAATGCGAGGGAATTAAGAACGCACGACTAAACCGCATACTTAGCCACAAGGACGAAAAGACCGAATGTTTCTCGCTGCAATTCGATGTCGAGAGCATGGCTAACCTGCACAAATTCCATATAAGCGAAGGCAAATCACTGTCTAACGACCTTGAGAAGATTTTCAACGAGAAAGTTGTAGGATTCTCAACAATAATGGAAGTCATCGAAGAATGCTGAATCCAGTAAAGGAAAAGATAATTCTGGGCATCGACCCCGGCACAAACGTGATGGGCTACGGATTGCTGAGCGTAAAAGGCACGAAGCCCGAGATGATGTGCATGGGCATTATAGACCTGCGCAGATATAGCGATGCATACCTCAAACTCGGACATATATTCGAGCGAGTGGTTGGCATCATCGACAGCTATCACCCCGATGAACTTGCCATCGAGGCTCCGTTCTTCGGAAAGAACGTGCAGAGTATGCTAAAACTCGGAAGAGCGCAGGGAGTGGCAATAGCCGCCGCCCGACAGCGCGACCTTCCGATAACTGAATATGCTCCACTGAAAATAAAGATGGCGATAACAGGCAACGGCTCGGCAAGCAAGGAACAGGTGGCAGCAATGCTTCAGCGGCTACTGCACATCGACAAAGAGGCTATGGGCAAGTTCATGGACTCTACCGATGCCCTCGGAGCAGCTTACTGCCATTACTTGCAGATGGGCAAGCCCGAAGTATCGAAAAGTTATCACGGCTGGAAAGATTTCATAGCCAAAAATCCCGACAAAGTTTCAAAATAATACAATAAAAATGCAAAAGGTAATAGAGATTGTCAACGGAGTGGCCCGCCACCCTCTTTACAGAATGAAAGAGGCAGTGAATATTGAAATGAACGACGGCGAGCAGATAGCCATCGTTGGTCCTAACGGTGCAGGAAAGTCGATGCTTGTAGACATCATAACAGCCAAGCATCCGCTTTTGCTTAACGAGCCTCACTACGACTTTGCGCCATCGCTGGCAAAACTGGCAAGCGACAACATAAAGTACATAACCTTCCGCGACTCGTATGGCGACACTGCCGACGGCAACTATTACTATCAGCAGCGTTGGAATCAGCACGACATCGACGAAGCGCCTATCGTACAGGACATTCTGAACGATGTGTGGAACATAACAACAAGGGATAACACACCCGAACAAATTGCTCAGAAAGAACAACTCCGCGACCAACTTTATTCGATGTTTCATCTTGATATTCTGCTCGACAAACAGATAATTCTTCTTTCAAGCGGAGAATTGCGCAAATTTCAGTTAACCAAGACTTTGCTTACCAATCCGCGAGTCGTTATTATGGATAATCCGTTTATCGGACTCGATGCGCAGACTCGCGAACAGCTCACGGAACTGCTTACAAACTTGGCGGCAAACGTCAAGATTATGTTCATCCTCGTTCTGTCAAAGACCGACAATATTCCGCCGTTCATCACGCACGTCATTCCTGTTGAGCCGGGAAGAGACGTTCGCGAAAAGATAAGTCGCGACGAATATTATGCCACTTATAATCAGAAGTTTGAAAATCTTCTCTCTGACGAAAAGAAAGAGGCGATAAAGAACTATCCTTACAAGGACAGCACAAGCATCGCCCACCTCGACGAGGTTGTGAACTTCAACAACGTGTGCATAAAGTACGGCGAACGCACCATTCTGAAAGACCTTAACTGGGTTGTAAAGCGCGGTGAGAAATGGGCTTTGAGCGGCGAAAACGGAGCAGGAAAGAGTACGCTTCTGTCGCTTGTATGCGCCGACAATCCGCAGAGTTACGCATGCAACATAACACTTTTCGGACACAAGAGAGGAACTGGCGAAAGCATCTGGGACATCAAGAAGTACATCGGATATGTTTCTCCTGAAATGCACCGCGCCTATCTGAAAGATGTGCCGGCAATCGAGATTGTGGCATCTGGCATGAGCGATTTCTCATCGCTTTACCGAAAGCCGAAAGCCGAAGACTTGACAACGTGCGATTTCTGGATGGACATCTTCGGAATAAAGCATCTGAAAGATACAACATTCCTTAAACTGTCGAGCGGCGAACAGCGTCTTGTCCTTCTGGCACGCGCCTTTGTAAGAGACCCAGAACTTTTGATTCTGGACGAACCGCTACATGGCTTGGATATGCGCAACCGTCGACTGGTAAAGGAGATTATAAACGAATTCTGCAAGCGTTCGGACAAGACGATGATAATGGTAACGCATTACAAGTCAGAATATCCAGAATGTATCACGAACGAAATTTTCTTACGCAAAAACAGATAGAAAGCGAAAAAAAAGAGAAGCCTTCCGACTTCTCTTTTTTTCGTTTATCTCTCAACAATTCCGACCTTAATCCATTCTTCGGCAATCTCCTCGGCATCTGCCTTTGCAACGCTTTCCTCAACCTCGTAGTTGTCGATAAGAATCTTAGCAAGGTCGTCTGCCGTAAACTCCTTGTCTACCACACTCTTCCAAAGCAGGGCAGCAGAAGAGTTCATGCTTATAATCTTGCTGAAATCTATATTCTCAACTCCCTGACCAACAATTACCTGTTCGCCACATAGTTCTCTCAATTCGAATCCTTTCTTTGTTCTCATATCATTAAATATTTTTGTTCTGTTTGTCAATCTCGTCCATATATTTCACCGTGAGCTTTATTGAAGGAAGCCTTCGGTAGACGGCAAGAAACCATCTGCGCCAGCGAACCATTCTTACCCACATAGTATATCGGCGTATGTACTTTTTGTCCTCGTCGCAGAGAAGCGTTCTCGAATCACTGAAATCGAGGCGATAGCGCACCTCGCCGCTGTCGAGCGTTACCTTGCATACTTTTCCGTACTTAAACTCTATTGCCTTGCCAAGCACATCTTGCGTCCTGCAATATTCTTTTCCGTACAGATTACCATCGCCCATTAGCACAAGGTTATTGCCATCCTTCACGATAACGCGATGCAACACATATCTCAACGGCGCAATCTGCGCCAGAACCACATCTCCTACCTTCACGCTGTCAACCGCCTTTATCGTAACCATATCTCTTCGGTCTTCGAGAAAAGGACGCATGCTGTAGCCTTTGACCCTAATGGAGAAAGTCTTGCCCTTTGACAAGAGTTCTCTCTGCATCGACTCAAACAACTGTGCATTAGGTTTTTCGATAACCTTCAGACTGAAATTGTCGACATTGCTATGTTCAACATTTTCGGGCCACAAGTTACTTACAAACCAGTTATACAGATTTCGGAGAACAGCCCTCATTTAGCAATTGTGTTGTAACTTAACTGAGCCGCAGCCTCGTCGGGAAGACAGCCCATGAAATACATCTTGCTCGTTGTAAGCACTCTCGACACGATGTCGCACACGCCGTTGAACACAGGGCGATCCCACTTCATTGTTGAGCACGACGGCATAAGCACGGCAAAAGCCTCAAGCCCCTTTAACTGATGAATATTGTTCGTCGGCTCCTGATTAAGACGGACGAATGCGCCGACTTCAGCCTTCACCTTACGGTAGCAAGGTGTCTTGCCGCTCCAAGGCGACCCGTAGACGTATGTCTTGCCGTCGATATAGCGCACAACAGGATTATCGTCGTTCATCAAGTCGGTATCGCTTATATACTTGAGCCACAACTGAGTATGCGTACTCTTGCCTGTTCCGCTCTTGCCAAGGAAAAGATAGCCCTTGCCGTCCTTGCGTACAACAGACGAATGGAACATAAGCGTATTTTCTGATGAGCCAGCAAAGGCGTAAAGCATCATCATGCAGTTGTTTAGTCCGAAGTTGCGATCGCTCCACTCGCCAGCCAAGGCTACGGTTGCCGACTTGAAATCGACGGCACACTCCATCAGACTGCACTGAAATCCGAGGTAGTTGCTCACCACAAACTGATAGCGACCATCCTCGCGGCGATACACTCCGTGATTGTTTCCGCCACAGTCGAACTGCCCCACTTCATCACCCTTCGC